>Ga0247773_1000142_pt1 | contig 34799 bp, 22 predicted proteins | sample UWRJL092311B6_FD_179934 | JGI IMG/M metagenome (GOLD analysis project Ga0247773, IMG submission 179934) | Plant litter microbial communities from Arlington Agricultural Research Station in Wisconsin, United States - UWRJ-L092-311B-6 | ecosystem: Environmental > Terrestrial > Plant litter >... | reverse complement strand
CCCGTCATCGGCGCTCCACCTCACGCACCGGTCTCGGCGGACGACGGTGAAACGGCGAAGGGCCCGCGGATCGCTCCCCGGGCCCTTCGCCGTTCATCTTCCGAGACCTTCGATCTGCATGCCCGTGGCTACCGCTCCTCGGCGGGGACCACGGTCACGCGCTCAGTCTTGCCGCGGCCGAAGACCTCGGGGCTGTACATCTCCTCCGCGTGCGGCGGGGGGACGATGTAGCGGCCCGGGGTGGTGGCGCGGGCCACGTACTGGTAGGAGTACGTCCCCGCGGGAAGGAGGCTGGTGAACGCCTCGGCGCGCTGGTCGCGCAGGTTCTCGTGCTGGTACCAGTGGGCGCGCCACCACCACCCCCACTCGCCCGTCCGCGCGGTCGCGGCCGCGGGCGGCGACTCCTGCGCGCCCTGCAGCTCGGGGTTCACCGGCTCGAAGCCGGCGGGGAGCGGGTCCGCCAGCGCCACGTGCAGCCGCCGGCTGGGCGCCGTCATCGTCACCGTCACCCGCACCCGGGCGCCCGCCTTCACCCGCCACTGCCCGTCCGCGCCCAGCACCACGTCGCGCGGATCGTCCACCGCTTCGTACGTGCGGCTGACCACGAAGCCGGCGTCCAGCGGGAGCAGGTCCAGGTCACGCGGGGCGTAGCGCAGCCCGGCGCGATAGTACAGCCGGCCGGGGCCCTCCTTGCCGATCGTCACGTCCGCCGGGCCCTGCTCCTGCAGCACGCGCATCGGCGCGGAAAGCTGCCAGCGGTCGGCCTGGCGGCCGTTGAAGGCGTGGCTCCCCGCGAAGCGCTCGCCCAGCCACACGCGCGCCACGAACTCCGGCGTCTGCCCCTCGAACGCGTGAAAGTAGCGGTCCAGCGCGATCAGCACCCAGGCGTTCTCCTGCGTGTTGTCCCACCGCCCCTGCACCCGGTGCCCCAGGAGACCGCGGACGGCCTTGGGCACCAGCGGATTGTCCGGCTGCGCGGCCACCAGCGCCTCCAGCACCACGCCGTCCGTCCGCCGGGCGCTGTGCAGAAGCAGCAGCTCGCCCTCGGTGTAGCGCGTGGCGAAGGTGGCGGTGCTCGGCGTCTCGGTCGCGCGGTTGTTGATCAGCTGCAGCAGCGGCGCGCGCACGTCGGCCATCGCCGCGTCGTTCCCCGCGGCGGAAAGGAGCCACCCGGCCTCCTCCAGCGTCACCGAGTCGCGCGGGGTGTCGCGCACCCAGCGGCGCACGTCGGCGGCCGTGTTCGCGTCGCCCATGCGGGCACGCACGTACAGGGCGTAGGCGTGCAGCGCCCGGCGCGCGTCCAGCGGATAGGCGCGCGGAAGGTTGCCCGGCACGTGGCGCAGGTACTCGCGGGCGCGGCCGTACGCATCGTCGGGCACCGCGTACCCCTTCTCGCGCGCCCGCTGCAGCGCGTGCGCCGCGTGGATGCTCACGTACGGGTACGATTCCTCGCCCCGCTTCCAGAAGCCGAATCCACCGTCCGGGTTCTGCCGCCCCACCAGGTCGCGCACGTCGCGGTCCACGGAGGCGCGCAGCGCCTCGGGCGGGGGGAGCTCGTCGGCCTTGAAGGCGTACAGCACGTCGCGCAGCGCGGTCACGCCGATCATCCGCGAGGCGATCTGCTCGGCGCACTCGTACGGGTAGCGCACCAGGTAGAGGAGCGCGTCGGTCAGCTCGCTCAGCGCGGTGCTGCTGGTGGAGACCTCCAGCCCGCCGAACGAGGGGATCGCGTCCGCCGGCACCCGCAGCGGTAGCGTGACCGCGCTGTCGCCGGTGAAGGTGCCGTAGGTGGCGAACGCCTCGCTGGTCGCCGGCGTGTACACCGGCAGCGTGATCTCCGCCGCGTCGGCGAAGGCGGTGGGGTGGCTGGCGGTGGCCACCTGCAGGTGGGCCGTCCCCGCGCGCGCCGCCTCGGCCGCCAGGCGCACCTCCACCCGGTCGTGCGCGGGCACCGTCACGCGCCACCCGGTCTCGGTCACGTTCACGCCGTTGGCCCGCGCCGCCACGTCCACCTCCAGCGGCGCCCCGGTCTGGTTCTGGACCACGACGGGGAGCTCGAATCGGTCGCCCCAGTTCAGGAAGCGCGGGGCGGAGGGGCGGATCATCAGCGGCTGCCGCGCGGTGATGGCGCTCTCGCCCACGCCGTAGCGCGTGCCGCCCTCCACCGCCACGGCGGTCACGCGGTAGCGCGTGAGGTTGCTGGGGAGCTTGAAGGGCACCGTGGCGCGCCCGTTCTCGTCCGTCCGCACCACCGGCGCGAACACCGCCAGCGCGTCGAAGTTGCTGCGGATGGCGATCTGCGGCCCGGGCTGCGCCCCTCCCTGCGGCACCGGCGCCGGCGGCGGTGGGGGCGGGGGCGGCGACGCCATCGACATCGCGCGCGCCGCCACCGGCGCCGACATGTCGAAGCTGGCCTCGGCCGCCACGCCGCGCCCGTTCAGCATCCGGAAGCGCACCGCCCCCAGCGCCGTGGGGACCAGGGAGATGCGCAGCACCGCCGGCGCCTCGTCACCCGTCACCGCCACCGTCACCGTGGCGGCGTTGTAGCCGTCGAGCCGCGCCGTCACCCGGTGCGTCCCCGCCGCCACGCCGCGGATGCGGAAGCGCCCGCTGTCGTCGGTCTTCACCGTGTCGCGCCCGCCGTCCAGCACCAGCGCGGCGCCGCCCAGGTAGCCGCCGTTGCGGGCGTCCACCACGCGCCCCACCAGCGTGCGCGGCTCGGGGGCGAAGTCCGGCTCCACCACGCGCACGAACGGGCGCAGGTTCGCGTCCGCCACCCCCTCGCCGCGGTTGCGGTAGAAGGCGGCGAGCGGATCGGCCACGTGGTAGTCGGTCAGCGCCAGCACCGCCTCGTCCACCACCACCAGCGCCACCTCGGCGTTGGCGACCGGGCGACCGGCCGCGTCGCGCACCTCCACCCCCACCTCGGTCTCCGCGTCGGGCGCCAGCGTGCTGTCGCGCGGGAGCGGCTTCACCGCCAGCGCGCGGGTGACGGGCGGGACGGAGAGCGTCACCGCTCCCGTGGCGTAGTTCACGCCGCGCGCCCCCTCGCCGTTGCGCCCCTCCGACGCGCCCACCAGGTCCAGCTGGAGGTTGACGTTCGGCACGTCGGCCTCGGTGATGGGGATGCGCACCGTGGCGGTGGAGCCGTTCAGGCGGACGTCCTGCACCCGCACCAGCCCGTTCATCCGCGTGGAGAGGATGCCGATGGAGGGCTGGAAGCCGGTGCGGATCAGCACGTTGGCGGTGTCGCCCACCGCGTACGTCTTGCGATCGGGGATCAGCTCCACGCCGCGCTCGCCATCGTCCCCCGGCCCGAAGGCGTTGCGGCCGCGCGGGTCCGTCACCCAGACGGTGACCGTGGTGCGGTTGATCCGCCCCTCGGCGTCGCGCACGGTGGCCGTCACCTCGTAGCTCCCGCTCACCGCGACGGGGAAGACGCAGCGCACCGGCTGCGCCTCGCTCTGGCGGGCGCAGCCGCCGGCGTCTTCGTGCACCTCCTTCCAGCTTCCCTGCTCCTGCCGCCAGACGGTGCGCGTCACCTTCACGTCCAGCGTGCGCCCGGCCACGGGGGCGCCGTTCACGTCCACCGCCACCAGGTCCAGGTCGATGGAATCGCCCACGCCGAGCCAGGCGCGCTCCATCCGCACCCCGGCATAGACGCGGGCGGGGTGCACCAGGAGCGAGGCGGCGGTGGACCAGGTCTGCCGGTTCACGTCGGTGACCGTGGCCTCGGCGCGCACGGTGTACGGGCGCGGCGGCTCGGCGCCGGTGAAGGCCACGCGCAGCACGTTCTCGCCCGCGGCGTTGGTGGCGCCGTCCAGCGTCTCGCGCCGCGCGTTGCCGCCGGAGCGGTAGACCGGGCGGTACCACCCCGGCGTGTCGCCGAAGCTCCACGCGTCCCACCCCGGCGGCGAGTAGCTCCCCGGCTCGGCGGTCACCACCCAGTGCACCGGCGCCGCGGGGAGCGGCCCGCCCGCGAAGTAGGCGGCGCGCACCGTCACCTCGGCGCTCCCGCCCAGGTAGTGCGGCCCCTCGGAGGCCGAGGCGGTGACCGTGTACTCCGGCCGCCGGAACTCCTGCACCTGGTAGGCGATGGCGAACTCGCCGCTGGCCAGCGAGGGCTCGGCGCGCGCCAGCCGTACCTCGACGTACGCGCCGCCCAGGTTGGCGCCGGCGGGAACGTCGAACCGGCCGTCGAATCCCCCCAGCGCCGTGAGCGGCGCCGTTCCCTGCGCGATGCGGTTGCGCCGCGCGTCGAACGCCGTCCAGCTCACGCTGTCGCTGGTGCCGGGGCGCAGCAGGCCGAGCCCGCCGGTCTTGCTGTTCTCCAGCCGCCGCACCCACCCCTTGAAGCGCACCGGCTCGCCGGGGCGGTAGAGGTTGCGGTCGGTGAAGCCGTACCAGAGCGCCTGCGGCACCGGCGACTGACGCGTCCAGGTGGCGTACTGCCGCGGGAGGAGCGCCACGTCGGCCCCGCTGCGCGCCACCAGGTGCAGCTCGTCGCCGCCCGCCTCCGGGAGCGCCAGCGTGGCGGTGCCGCGCGCGTCGGTGGTGCCGTCCACCCCGCGCCCCTTCCCCTCGAGCCGCACCTGGGCGCCCGCGATCGGCGATCCATCCACCAGGCTGGTGGCCCACGCCAGCAGCTCCGTCGCGTCGGAGGCGGCGCTCACGCCGATGCGGGTGGCCTGCACCCAGCTGTAGAAGGCCTGCGCGCGCTCCTCCTGGCTCCCGCCGTCCAGCGCCTCGACCGCGACCACGAGCTGCCCCAGCCCGTTCACCAGCGCGGGGGAGAGGTCGACGCGGATCTCCTGCGGATCGCCGAGCGGCGGGTCCGTGGTGATCACGCGCTCGATCACGGTGCGCCCGGGAAGGGTGGCGCTGCCGCCGCCCTCGGGCCGATCCACCAGCCGGAAGGCGTCCCAATCGCCCGCCTCCACCCGCTGCACCCGCAGCCGCAGCCGCGCGTGGCCCACGGTGCCGAAGGTGAGGGCGGGGTCGCCCAGCGGGTCCAGCACGATCATCTGCCCCGGCTGGGCCAGCTGCGCGTACGGCAGCTCCACCTCGAACACCTGCGCCGGCGCCTCGCCCAGCGTCTGCCCGAACTCGTCCTTCAGCGCGGGAGAGACGCGGACGGTGTAGCGCGTCTGCGGCCGGGTGTCGCCGCTGATGCTGATCCCCGATCCGCTGGCGGACACCTCCATCCCGGGAAGCGCGGGAGTCACCGTCACCATCGACGGGGTGAAGGAGCGCGCGTCGATCTGGTTGGTGAAGGAGATGTAGAAGAAGCTCCGCCCCGGGCGGCACGAGCAGCTCTTCTGCTCCAGCCGCAGCGGCCCGTAGGTGCGGAAGTCCCACACCTGCTCGGTCTCGGTGGTGCGCGGCCCCTCGGCGGAAGGAGTGCCGGGGCCCACGCTCACGCGGATCTGCGCGTTGCGCGGGAGCGGCGCCACCGCGCGGAACGCCACCGTCCGCCCGGCGGGGTAGGACGCGAGCGTGGCGCGCAGGTCGCCCTCGGCGGCGATCTCGGCCGCCGTGGCCAGGCGCACCGGCAGCACCGCGCCGCCGGCGCGCACGCGGATGGTGCGCAGCACCGCCGCCGCGTCCACCCGCTGGTCGAACGCCACGGCCAGCACCGGCGTGAGGCGCGTGGGCGCGCCCATGGGGCGGGCGCCCAGCGCGCGCGGCGCGGGGGTGGAAAAGCTCCAGCGGATCGTCTCGGGGAGCGGCGCGCCGCTGGCGCCGCGGGTGCCGGCGGGGACCTCCACCGTGTACGTGGTGGCCATCGGCAGGCGCCCGGCGGGCTCGAACTTGAGCGTCCGCGCGTCGATCCACCGCCACCGCCCGGGCGCGGCGGGGGTGAGGCGCGCGGGAACCGCCCGGGCGGCCACGTCGGCCACCGAGCCGAGCGGCACCATCGGCTGCGAGAAGGTGAGGGTCACCTCGGCGCCCTGGTCCACCTCGCCCTCGGGCGCGCGGCGCAGCAGGGTGAGCGGCGCGGCGGCGGCGCTGGCCACCGGCCGCCCCACGCGGCCGGTGTCGCGCGCGGGGAAGGCATCGGCGATCACGCGGCCGGCGCGCGGCGGCGCCAGCGTCTGCGCGGGAAAGAAGAACGAGTCGGCGGCCACCGGCTCCACCTGGAGCGGCGCGAGCCGGCCCAGGAGCGCGGCGTTCTCGGCCATGGTGAGCAGGCGGCCGGTGGCGCGGGCGGGGCGCACGGCCACGCCGCTGCTCCCCACCACCTGGTCCAGCCGGAAGCGCAGCCCCGAGCTGTCGCCGGGAAAGGGCGAGGTGACGGGGCGCGCCACCGGCATGGGGTAGAGCGGGCCGACGCGCACCTGTCGCGGCTGGCGCTGCGCCGACGCCGGGAGCGCGCAGCAGAAGAGGGCCGCCGCCGCGGCGGCGGCGATGCCAAACCAGTGGGAGTTCGTCATGGGGCGTGGTTCAGGGTCGGTCACGCGGCGCGGGGGTCGGGCCCGCCGCCGTTGGGAGATGCCGGGATCGAGCGGGTCCTACTTGTTGCACTTGGACGACAGCCGTACGGCCATCCCCGAGTACACGTAGCTGACGGTGGTCACCGGCGGCCGGTTGCGGGCGACCAGCGCCGAGGTGGTGCGCGACGCCATGCGCGCGTCCACCACGGCGTCGCCGCCCGCCTCGTAGGCGTAGCGGCGCAGGTCGGCGCGCGAGAGGGCGGTCACGGCGGCCAGCGCCTGCACGCCGCACTCCGGGAGCGTCCCCGCCCAGTAGATGGGGATGTGCGCCAGGTAGTCCGGCAGAGCCAGGTCTTCGCGGTCCACGCCGCTGCCGCCGATGGTGGCGCAGCCGGCGAGCGAGACCCCGAGCGCCAGCACGCGGATCAGGAGATGGCGGGTCATGGCACGGCCTCCATCGCGTGTCGAGAGAGACGACCAACCAGCGGAGCTCGGCGATCTCAGCCCAGGAAGCGGGCACGCACCTCGGGCGGCGGCAGCATGCACGCGTCCGTCCGACCGAACCAGCGGTAGCGGTTGCGCGCCACCCAGTCGTACACCACGTCTCGCAGCGGGCGGGGGACGATGGTGAGTGCCCGCAGCAGCGGCCATGGCGCGTCCATCCGCCCCGCCACGCGCAGTGCCGCGCGCGACCGGGTGTACGCCTCGCCGCCGTCGATCAGCACCACGCTGTCCATCTCCGCCGCCGGCAGGCCGTGGCGCGCGAGCAGCGCCTGCCCTAGCTCCGACTGCAGCGCGGCGAAGCGGAAGCGCCCCCGGCGATCGTGCCGCAGGATCATCTGCACCGAGTGGTTGCAGAGGCCGCACTGGCCGTCGTACAGCACCAGCGGCCCATCCATCGGGACGATGTCGGTCCCGGTCTCCATGCGTGCCTCCCCGTGGCGTTCGGCCCACCTGAAAGGAATGTACGCCACGAACGCCCGAATGTCCCGCATCCCCCGCGTCCCGTTGAAAGGCAACGGCCAGCCGGGGATGATTCTGACGCCATCACCACGCCGCCGCCGCATCCTCCCCCAACCCCCATCGCGCGCGGTCCGCGAACGGATGCCGCCGCAGAGCACTGCAAGGCCGCGCTCGGTGGAGTACATCGCGCGTAGAAAAATGGACACCCCACCGCCTCTCGTCCTCCGTCGCGTCGTCATTCCCATCCTCGGCCAACGCTCCAGCGGCGGATGAAGGCTGAAGCCAGCGAGCGAGCGGTTCCCCGATGACGCAGTTGGACGGAATCCTCCGGCGTTGAATCACGCCGACGCGCCTCGAGTCGAGTGCGCGGGGATGGCTCCGCGACGAACATTTCAGGCGATGCGCATCATCGTATACGGCACACGGCAGTGCATCCTCCGATGTTGCCAACTGCGTCATCGGGGAACTGCACGCATGCTGCGGGGGCCGGGCGTGGGATGAGCGTTGATGCGACGTCGGATGGGCCGAGCTGCGTGTTTCCCGGGGGATGGAATCGCCGGATGAGGCGATGGTGTCCACTTTCGAAATCCGCGATGCACTCCACCGAGCGCCACCTTGCAGTGCTCTTCGGCAGCTTGGATGCGGGTGTGATGCGCCGGGGGGACGTGCGTTGGGGGTGATGCGGATCGGGGGTGCATGCGGAGGCGTGGCGGAATCGGTGCGGAGGCGTGACACGGACGGAGCTTTCGGTTGACGCACGAGGCCGGGCGGGGGCATCTTTCACCGGCCGGCGTGGCGCCCGCACCGGGGATCATCCGCCACGCCGCACGCCGTTCCGGACGCCCGATATCTCTCCTGGCACTCCGCGCCGGCCGCACATCCCACGCAGCAATCGCAGATGTCTTCGCTTACCACCGCCGGCGTGCCGCCCGTGCTGATGGCCGACCTTCCGTTCCGTACCAGCGACGCCGCCCTGATCCCGCTCGAAGATGGACAGGCCGTGAGCGAGGGGTGGCCGCAGTCCATCGGCGGGCGGCCGCTGGGGGTGACCTGGCACTGGACCGTCACCTGGGACCTGGAGCTCTGCCGGCGCCTGCTCGGCGGGCGCAACGCCACGCGCAAGGGCGAGGCATCGGCGCACTACGGCATCGGCCGCGGCTACCAGGAAGGCGTGGACCGGTACGTCACGCTGGAGAACCGCTCCTGGCACGCGGGAAAGCACCAGTCGCTGCGGTGGGACGGGCGCGTGCTCGGCTCGCCCGACTACAAGGGCTCGCGCAGCACCATCGGCGTGGAGACGGTCAACATCGGCTACGCCAATGGCCCCGGGATGGCGCAGGCCGACTGGATCGCCGCCGCCACGCCCGACGGCAAGCCCGTGCGCGTGCAGCCGTGGACCGACGAGCAGGTGAGGATGATGATCGAGGTCGGCCGCGAGATCGTCGCGCGCTGGCCGGCGATCGGGCCCGACGACCATCACGGCCACTGCGACATCTGCCCCGGCTACAAGGTGGACCCGATGGGCTTCCCCTTCGCCCGCGTGCTGGCCGGCATCTACCCCGACCGCGCGATCATCGATCACTGGACGCCGACGCTCACCGTGATCCAGCGCCAGCGCGCCCTCCTCGCCGCCGGGATGGACGTGGGCCCGTACGGCGCCGACGGCTCGTGGGGCCCCGGCAGCCTGGGCGCGCTCAAGCGCTTCCAGGACGCGCACGGCCTGGTGGTGAACGGCGCCTGGAGCACCTTCGTGTCGCGCCGGCTCGCCGAGGTGCTGGCCGACCGCGGTATCCCTCTGGCCGAGGCGGCGGGCGCGCCGCGCTGACCCGTCCCGCGGGCGCGGCGGAACCCGGCCGCGCCCGTCCATCCGTTCATGGCAGTGACCCTTCCGGCGCATCCGCGCCCCCTCTCCCCATCTTTCCCGAGACAATCCGCATGAGCACCACGGTCAATCCTCCCGCAGCCACCACCACTGCCGGCACCCGCGTGGCGCGCCGCGTGGTGCAGTCCACCTGGATCGCCGCGGGCGCCGCGCTGGTGCTGCTCGCCTTCGTCTGGGGGCAGACGGTGGGCACCGCGCCGCTCACCTACCAGAGCCAGGCGCTGCAGAACCTGGCGAACGTGATGGCGCCGCTGATCGCCATCGCGCTGTTCATCGAGCGCGCGGTGGAGGTGGTGATCAGCAGCTGGCGCGACGAGGGCGCCAATCACCTCAAGAACGCCGCCCAGACGGCGAAGGACCCCACCAGCGCCGCCTTCGCGCAGGCCGCGCTGAACACGTATCGCCACCAGACGCAGACGCTGTCGTTCATCACCTCGTTCACCATCTCGGCGGTGGCGGCGATGGCCGGCGTGCGCGCGGTGGCGCCGCTGGTGCAGAACGCCCCCACCACCGGCGTGTTCTACGCATTCGACGTGGCGCTCACCGCGCTCCTCCTGGCCGGCGGCGCCGATGGCCTGCACCAGATCGTCACCACCTTCACCGGCTGGCTCGACGCCACCAAGCAGAAGATCGCCCCCACCAACGCCAGCGCGCTCCCGTCCACGGCCACCGCGTCCACCGCCGCCGCAACGGGTGGCACGGCGGCGGGTGGGACGGCCACGGGTGGCGCGGGCCAGGTCTGAAGAGACCACGAGCGCGCGGGATCCAGCCGGCGCCCGTCATCCGGCGAATGACGGGGTGGCGGGGGAACGCCCGCTGGCCCGCCAACGCCCGGGCTGCTACTCTCACGCGGCAACTTCGCCGCACGACGAGAGCAGCAGCCCGGGCGTATTTTCGTGAACATCCTGGTCCTGAACGTCGGTTCCAGCACCCTCAAGTTCCAGCTCATCGACACCGACGAGCGCCGCATCGGCGAGGATGCGGACCTGCGGCTGGCGCGCGGGCAGGTGGAGCGCATCGGCGGCGAGGCGGTGTGGAGCTACCGCGCCGCGAACGGCGAGGTCGTCACCGGCCAGGAGAGCCTGCGCGACCACCGCGCCGCCGTCGATCACCTGCTGGGGTGGATGACGGGGGATGATTCCGGCGTCCCCATCCGCGGCGTGGCGGAGATCGGCGCGGCGGGGCACCGCGTGGCGCACGGCGGCGAGCGCTTCGTCCACTCCGTGCCGGTGGACGACACGGTGCTGCGGGGGATCGAGGACACCATCGACCTGGCGCCGCTGCACAATCCCGCGAACCTGAAGGGGATCCAGGCGGTGCGGGCGGTCCTGGGCCCCGGCGTGCCGCAGGTGGCCGTGTTCGACACGGCATTCCACCACACGCTCCCGGAGCGCGCCTTCCTCTACGCCATCCCCTACTCGCTCTACCGGCGCTACCGCATCCGCCGCTACGGCTTCCACGGCACCTCGCACCGCTACGTGAGCTACCGCTACCGCCAGCTCACCGGGCGAACGCGCGAGGAGACCAACATCGTCACGCTGCACCTGGGGAACGGCTGCTCGGCGTGCGCCATCCAGGCGGGTGATTCGATCGACACGTCGATGGGCTTCACCCCGCTGGAGGGGCTGGTGATGGGCACCCGCTCGGGCGACGTGGACCCCGCGGTGCTCGACTACGTGGCGCAGAAGGAAGGGCTGTCGCTGCGCGACGTGGAGCTGCTGCTGAACAAGCAGAGCGGGCTGCTCGGCATCTCGGGGCTCACCAACGACATGCGCGAGCTGCTGGCCGAGGCCGAGGAGCACGACGACCGCCGCGCGCGGCTGGCGATCGAGCTCTTCGCCTACCGGGCGCGCAAGTACATCGGCTCGTACGTGGCGGCGATCGGCGGGGCCGACGCGGTGTGCTTCGCCGGCGGCGTGGGCGAGAACGCGGCCGCCGTCCGCGCGCGCATCTGCGAGGGGCTGCAGTTCATGGGGATCCACGTCGACCCGGCGGCCAACGAGGCGATGGTCGGCGGCCGCGAGGGGCGCATCAGCCCAGGGGGCGCGCGCCCCGAGGTGTGGGTGATCCCCACCGACGAAGAGCTGCTGATCGCCCGCGACACCTGGCGCGTGGTGCACGGCGTGGAGACGCGCTACTAGCCGGCCGGCGGAGACGAACGAAGGCGAGGCGGCGGATCACCCCATCCGCCGCCTCGCCTTCGTTTCCGGGGATGAACGGCCGTGGCTACCGGCCGTCCTTGCGCACCGTCATCCCGCCGTGATCATGGCCCTCGGTGGCGCCAGGAAGGCGCTGCGCCGCGCGCAGGTGGGCGCGCAGCACGGGGAGGGTGCTGGTGAGCAGCGTGCGCACGCCGGCGTTCTGCGCGCGCGGGATGGCGCCCTGCACCTCGCCGATCACCAGCTGGTGGTCCTGCACCATGTTGGCGGCGAACATCCGGTCCACCTCGGTGCCGCTGGCGTTCCGCAGCATCTGCGTGGCCTCCATGGCGTGCTGCGCCAGGTCGCGCGCGGCGGTGGTGTCCGGCGCCATCCCCGCGGCCGATGCGGTGGCCTGCACCTGCTGCAGGTGCGTGGTGTGGTCGCGCACGATCATCTGCGCGTACGAGCGCACGGCCTCGCTTTGCGCGCCCTGCACGGCTACCTGCGCCTGCATGATCTCGCCCTGGTCCGCCGCGGCCATGCGCCCCAGGATGGCGGCGTCGCCACCCATGTTCTGCGCCGCGGCCGTGGTGCCGCCGGCCAGTGCCAGCGCGGCGGCGAGCAGCGGAATCGCGCCCCTGTTCCTCATCGTCCTCCTCCGGGTTCGGTGGATGCGGATCTTCCGAGAGGCGCCCGCTGCTGCACCCTCCGTACCCATCGCGCAGCAGGAAGAAGCTGCTTCCGGGATGCGACCATCCGCATCACCTCGATGATCCCCAGCCAGGATCACGCGGAGGAACCAGGGGGAGCGGAGAAACTCCACGTTTCTCCGCTCCCCCTGATTCAGTGCGTGAGACGGGTTCGTCTACCGGACGCATGATCATCGCGATCCCCGGCGATCTTGGCGCCCAAAGATGTCTTGCATCGTCGATCACGCGGGGATCGAGCCCACGCTACATCACATCGGCACGATCAGCCTTCGATCGGCCGCGACGTGGTTCGGCCCTACTTCTTGGTCCAGACCAGCACCACGCCGCACTGGCTGAAGGCGTTGCGGAACTCGGGCGGGGTTTCGCTGGCGCCGGCGTACACCTCCACCCCCTCGATCTGGCCGAGCGAGGTGGCGTCGAAGTTCTGCGACTGCTCGGGGTCCTGCCCCTGCACCTGCACGCCGTCGAGGTAGACGTCCATGTAGCAGTAGTTGAGGCCGCCGGTCCCCCCCGCGCCGACACCGGTGGTGTACCCGCGCGACGAGACGATGCGGTACTCCTCTTCCAGGTTGTTGCGGGCGCGCACGGCCCCCGGCTCGCCGCTGCCGGCCAGCTGGCGGCGCTGGTAGAGCACCACGCGCAGCCCGGGTACGCGGCGCATCACGTCGCTCACCCGCCCCGCCGGGTTCTGCCCCAGCTCGCGCTCGGTGAGGAAGTGGCCGATCCCGCGCCGCTGCCGGTCGTAGAAGCCCTGGATATCGAGCCCCATCCGCCGCGCCTGCGCCACCACGCCGGCGATCTGCACCGTGCGCTCCACCGAGGCCGCCAGCACGCCCGCTCCGGCGCCGGCGCGCAGCTCCAGCGAGGTGGCGTTCGCCGGCACCGCCAGCTTCACCGTGCGCGCGCCGAAGGATGCGTGCGTCACCGTCACGTCATAGTCGCCCGCGGCCAGCGCGCGCAGGCGAAAGCGGCCCTGCGCGTCGGTGGTGACGGGCGCCAGCGCGCCCACGCGCACGGTGGCGCCCGCGACGGCCGCGCCGCCGGCGGTGCGCACCACGCCGCCCACGCCGGTCCCCGCCGCGCCCGCCGCGCGCGCGGCCACGGCGCCGCCGCCGGCCAGCGCCACGTCCTGCCGCAGCGTTCCGCCGCTCTCCACCCGCAGCGACGACACCGTCACCGAGGCCAGCTGCCCCTCGGCGCGCAGCGTCAGCGGCCCCGCCGGCACCGCGCACGCCCGGTACACGCCGGCCGAGTCCGCCGCCACCTGCACGCGCTCCATCGTCCCCGTGCCCCAGGAAAGCACCACGCGCGCGCCCGGCTCCGGCACCTCGCCGCGCTTCACCGCGCCGACGACCACGCCCGTGCCGGACATCCGCTCGTCGGCGGAGCAGCGCGACGCGTACACGGTGCCGAGCGAGGGAAGCGCCAGCGCCTGCTCGGTCGGCGCGCCCTCGCGCAGGGTGACCGGCACGCCGGGCGGCCGGTAGCCCAGCGCGTCCACCCGCGCGCCGGCGAGCGTCACCTGGTACTCGCCGGGGGGCACGTCGCGCACCTCGTAGCGGCCCAGCGAGTCCGTCACGGCGGTGTGGCCGGGGCCGCCCACGCTCACGCGCGCGCCGGCCAGCGGCTTCGCGGCCGTGCTGTCCCACACCACGCCGCGGAGGATGCCGGTGCCGCCCTCCAGCGACACGCGCGAGCCGCTGGAGGTGACCACGCTCAGCACGTCGCCCCCCTCCTCGCGCAGGCCGGTGAGGCGATAGCGCAGCTGCGGCTCGGCCGAGGGGGCGCCGGGGACGTGCGCCACGGGCTGCAGCTGCTCGGCCACCACCGTCGGCATGCGGATCACCCAGCGCCCCACCACCCAGCGCCCGTCGTCCAGCCGCCGGAACTCCATCCGCCCCGCGGCCGACTCGGAGGTGCCGCGCATCCCCGGCACGCGGGTGTACTGGTACTCCATCCGCCGCAGCTCGGCCGTGGCGCGGTCCACCCAGAGCGTGCCGCGCACGTCGGAGCGGTCGCCCTGCCGCACCGGCTCGAACGAGAGGCCGATCAGCCCCGGCTCGTCGCGCGGGGCGTCGCGCAGCGCGAAGCAGTGCGTTTCCTGGAAGCCGTCGGAGAGGAGGACGCGCGCGTCCGGCGCGTGGAAGGTCAGGCTGTCGCCGCCGCTCTCGATGTACCCCGCGGCGGCGAGGCGCGCGAGCGGCACCGCCACGAACGGGCTCCCGGTCGACAGCTCCGACGGCGCCACCGAATCGCCCACGATCGTCCCCCTGGGATCCATCTTCCGCCACACGCGGCGCACGGTGTAGCGATAGGCGTTCTCGTTGGCATCGCGCGCGCTCCCCAGCGCCTTGCGCGCCTCTTCCCACACGGCGGCGGTCTGCGCCCCGCTCCCGGGCCGCGGCGTGCACCGGGCGCGCCCCTGCACCACGATTCCCGCGAGCGCGATGCGCTGCGGGTTGGCCTCCACCCGCCGCCGCACCGTTTCGCCCGCGCCCAGCGGAAGCGGCGGCGTCTGCGTGAGCGCGTAGCCGATGCGCTCCACCCGCACCGTGTACGTTCCCGCGGCCGCCGCGCGCAGCGTGAAGCTCCCGTCGCGCCCCGTCATCGCCGACGATGCGTCGCGCCCGTCGGCGCCGCGCAGCACGGCGCGCGCGCCGGGGATCGGCTCGCCGTTCGGATCCACGAACGCGCCCTGCACCGTTTGCGCGCGGAGCGCGGGCGCGGCGATCACCGCCATGGCCAGGGAGAGGAGGAGCGGGTGCTTCATCGGTACGACCAGGAGAGGGGGACCGCCATCCACCCCGCGCCGGCACGGCCGGCGCGGGGTGGTTTCCATCATCGTGCAATCCGAAGCGGAGAAGGAAGATGCGGCAAGTTCACTTCTTCGTCCAGATGAGGACGGCGCCGCAGCTCGACCAGGAGCCGCGGTACTCCGGCGGCGTGTCGGCCGGGTTGTTGTAGACCTCGATCCCCTCGATGGAGCCGAGCGGGAACGCGTCGATGTTGTAGCTCGTCTCGGGATTGCCGCCCTGCACCTGCACGCCGTCCAGGAACACCTCCATGTAGCAGTACTGCGAGTGTCCGGTGTCGCTGCCGTCGCCGAAGCTCACGTCCATCCCCCGCGTGCTCACCACGCGGTACTGCACGTCGAGGTTGCTGGAAGACGTGGCTCCGGAGCCCCCCTTGGAGCTGGTTCCCACGTAGCGCACCAGGCGCACGCCGGGAAAGCGGCGCAGCTCGTTGGTCACCTTCCCCGCTGGGTTCCGCGCCAGCTCGGCGGCGGTGATGTAGTGCCCCATCCCGCGGTGCTGGCGGTCGTAGAAGCCGGCCACGTCCAGCCCGATCCGCCGCGACTGCGCCTGCGCCAGCACGCCGGGGAGCTGCACGCTCCGCTCCACCGCGGCAGCCAGGCTCCCCGCTCCGCCGCCGGCGCGCAGCTCCAGCGAGGTGGCGCTCTCCGGCACGTTCGGCCGCACCGTGCGGGTGCCGAGGGTGGCGTGCGTCACCGTCACCTCGTAGTCGCCCGCGGCGAGCGCGCGCAGGCGGAAGCGCCCCTGCGCGTCCGTCGTCGCCGGGGCCAGCGCGCCGATGCGCACGGTGGCGCCCGCCACCGCCACGCCGCTCGCGTTGCGCACCACGCCGCTCACGCCCACCGGCGCGGTGGCACCCGGCCGCGTGGCTCCCGCCCGGGTGGCGGCGATGGAGGCGCCGCCACCCAGCGCCACGTCCTGCCGCAGCGTGGCCCCGCTCTCCATCCGCAGCGCCGAGAGGGTGACCGAGGCCAGGCTCCCGTCCGCCCGCAGGGTGAGCGTACCCGCCGGCACCGCGCACGCCCGGAACACGCCGGCCGAGTCCGCCGCCACCTGCACGCGCTCCTCCGCCCCCGCGCCCCATGCCAGGGTGACGCGCGCCCCCGCCTCCGGCGCGCCGCCGCGCTGGACCGTTCCGACCACCACGCCCGTCCCCGCCTCGCGCTCGTCATCCGCACAGCGCGACGCCCACACGGTGCCGAGCGAGGGAACCGCCAGCCGCTGCTCGGTCGCCGCGCCCTCACGCAGCGAGACGGCGAGCGGACGGGGACGGTAGCCGAGCGCGTCCAGCCGCGGCGCGGCGAGGGTCACCTGGTAGTCGCCGGGCGGCAGGTCCGCCACCTCGTAGCGGCCGAGCGAATCGGCCACCGCGGTGTGGCCGGGGCCGCCCACGCTCACCCGCGCGCCGGGGAGCGGGCGCGCGGCGGTGCTGTCCCACACCACGCCGCGCAGGGTGGCGCTCCCGCCGGCCAGCGACAGCCTCGAGCCCTGGGACGTGGTCACCGCCAGCACGTCGCCGCCCTCCTCGCGCAGGCCTGCCAGGCGGTAGCGCAGCGCCGGCTCCACCACCGGCGCGCCGGGAACGTGCGCCACCGTCTGCTGCCGCTCGGCCACCACGGTGGGCATGCGGATGGTCCACCGGCTCACCACCCAGCGCCCGTCGTCCAGCCGCCGGAAGTCCATCCGCCCGGCGGCCGACTCGGAGGTGCCGCGCATCCCCGGCACGCGGGTGTACTGGTACTCCAGCCGCCGCAGCTGGGCGCTCGCGCGGTCCACCCAGAGCGTGCCGCGCACGTCGGACCTCTCCCCCTGCCGCACGGGCTCGAAGCTGAGCCCGATCAATCCCGGCTCGGTGGCGGGCGCGTCGCGCAGCGCGAAGCAGTGCGACTCCTGGAACTCGTCGGAAAGGAGGACGCGCGCGTCCGGCGCGTGGAAGAGGAGATCCTCGCCCTCGGGCTCGATATAGCCGGCCGCTGCCAGCCGCTCCAGCGGCACGGCCATGAACGGGCTCCCGGTGGCGAGGTCGGCGGGCGCCACCGAGTCGGCCAGGATCGCGCCCTGCGCGTCCATCTTCCGCCACACGCGGCGCACGGTGTAGCGGTACGCGTTCTCGTTCGCGTCACGCGTGCTCCCCAGCGCCTTGCGCGCCTCCTCCCACACCTCGGCCGTCTGCGGGCCCGAGCCGGGGCGCGGCGTGCACCGGGCGCGCCCCTGCACCACGATCCCGGCGAGCGCGATCCGCCGCGGGTTCGCCTCCACCCGGCGCCGCGCCGTCTCGCCGTCGCCCAGCTCGAGCGGACCCGTCTCCGTCAGCGCGTAGCCGATGCGCTCCACCCGCAGCGTGTACGTTCCCGCGGCCGCGGCGCGGAGCGTGAAGCCCCCGTCGCGCCCGGTCATCGCCGACGAGGCGTCGCGCCCGTCCGCGCCGCGCAGCACGGCGCGCGCGCCGGGGATCGGCTCCCCGTTCGAGGGATCGACGAACGAACCCTGCACCGTCTGGGCGCGGAGCGCGGGCGCGGCGAGCGCCACGGCCACCATCACGAGGGGGAGGGAGATGCGTCTCATCGTACCGGGCGGAGAGGAGGGTCGGGCAGAACGGGGTGATCCACATCGTCCCCGACGACGCGGCGGCCGCGAAACCGCGGACGTCTCCCGCGCCGTCGAGCCGTCGCACCGTCCGCGTCGCGCGGGATGGCGCGCGCGCCCGCGACCGCCGATGCGGACGCGGGATCGGCCACCACGCCGCGCACCGTCTGCGCGCCCGGCGCGGCGGTGGAGACGACGGTGGCGAGGAGGAGGATCGCGGCGCGGACCATCCTCCCGAAAAGCGGATCCGGCGAACGAAGATCATCATAAACGCGTGGATCGCCGGAGTGTGACAGGGGCGTGGAGAGCGAAACGAAGCGGCCATCTTCCAGATTGGCTGGAAGATGGCCGTCCGATTTCCTTTGCCGACAGATCCCGCGCGGACGCGGGATGGGCCGCCGGTTCACCCGGTCTTGGTCCACAGGAGGACGACTCCGCAGCCCGACCATGTCTGCCGGTACTGCTCGGGGATCTCCGAGGGGCCGCGGTACACCTCCACCGCCTGCACCTGCAGCAGCGGGAACGAGTCGAGGTTCTGCGACAGGTCGGGATTCCAGCTCTGCACCTGCACCCCGTCCACGTACACGTCCATCCAGCACGGGCCGGAGCCCAGGATGCGGTTGCTCCCGCGCGAGGCCGCCACGCGGTACTGCACGTCCAGGTCGCTGGCCGTGGCCAGGAAGGCGCGGCGCCGCGAGGTGGCCGAGTCGGTCGGCGCGTAGCGCATGATCCGCAGCCCGGGAACGCCGCGCAGCACGTCGCTCAGCCGGCCGGCGCGGTTGCGGTGCAGCCGCTCCTCGGTGAGGAAGAGCCCCAGCCCGCGGTGCTGCCGGTCGTAGAAGCCCTGGATGTCGAGCGACATGTTCCGCGCCTGCGCCTGCACCGTGGCCAGCCGCACCACCCTCTGCACCGTGGCCGTCAGCGCGCCGCTCGCCCCGGTGGCGGGGCGCAGCTCCACCTCGCCCGCGTCCGCCGTCAACGCCACGCGGGTCGCGCGCGTCCCCAGCTCCGGGTGCGTCACCGATACGGCGTACTCGCGCGGCGGCGGCATCCGCATGCGGAAGCGCCCCTGCCCGTCGGTCACCACCGCCGGCTGCTCGCCCCAGCGCACGCTGGCGCCGGCCAGCGCCTGCCCGGCCGCGCCACGCACCACGCCCGAGAGCGCGGACTGCGCGGGCGATGCCGATCCGCCCGCCACGCGCCCGCCGGCCGACGCGGCGGGGAGCCCCACGTCCTGCCGCAGCGCGCGCCCCTGCGTCACGTGCAGCCCCGACACGGTCAGCGTGCTGGGCGACGCGTCCACCGCCAGCGTCAGCGGCGGCCCGGCCGGCGCGGTGCAGAAGCGGTAGACGCCGTTCGCGTCCGTCGCCAGCGCCGCGCGGCCCGGGGCCGATCCCGGCGCCGTCCACGACACCGCCACCCGCGCGCCGGGGCGTGGATCGCCCGCGGCGGTGTGGACGCGGCCCACCAGCACGCCCCGCCCCGGCGCCTGCCCGCTGTCCGCGCACGCCGACGCCCACACGGCGGCCAGCGGCGGCACCGCCAGCTCCTGCTCCGCCACCACGCCCTCCCGCACCGAGACGGCGACCACGGAAGGGACGAAGCCCATCGAGTCCAGGCGCGCGCTGCCGAACGCCAGCGCGTAGTCGCCCTCCGGCAGGCCGGCGACGCTGAAGCGCCCGTCCGCGTCCGTCGCCACCGCGTGCGCCCCGGCCAGCGTCACCCGCGCGCCGGCCAATGGCTGCAGCCGGGTGCTGTCGAACACCACCCCCCGCACCGCCCCGGCGCCGGCCAGCTCCGTCGGCTCGCCGCCGGCGGGGGCCACGCTCAGCACGTCGCCTCCCTGCTCCAGCTGCGCGGCCAGGCGGTACTGCAGCCGGTTCTCGCCGCCGCGGTCCAGCCCCTCCACCCGCACCGCGGGCCCGGTCTCCTGCGCCACGATCACCGGCATGCGGATCCGCCAGCGGCTCACCACCCAGCGCCCGTCCGGCAAGCGATGGAAGTCCATCCGCCCGCCCGCGGCGTCGGCCGGCCGCTCCATCCCCGCCAACCGGGTGTAGCGGTACTCCACGCGCCGCAGCTCGGCGCTGGCGCGGTCCAGCCAGAGCGTTCCCTCCACGTCGCGCGTCTCCCCCTCCGCCGCCGGCTGGAAGGCGAGCCCGATCATCCCCCCCACGCCGTTCGCCAGGGCGAAGCAGTGCCGCGCCTGGAAATCGGCGGAGAGGAGGATGCCCGCGTCGGGGACGTGGAAGACCAGGTCGCTCCCCGCGTTCTCCACGAACCCCGTCCGCGCCACCCGCTCCGCCGGCGAGGAGACGAACGGGGTGCCGGTCGTCACCTCGGCCGGGGCCACGGAGTCGCGCAGGATCGTGCGCCCCTCCGGGTCCAGCTGCCGCCAGAAGCGCCGCACCCCGTACTGGTAGGCGGACGATTCGTGGTCGCGCGCGCTCGCCAGCGCCTTCCGCGCCTCCTCCCACACCGCCGCCGTCTCCGCCGCCGAACCGGGATTCGCCACGCATCGCCCCGCCGCGGTGGCAACGGAGGGAAGCTCGACGCGCCGGGGATTCGCCACGACCGCCTTCAGCGCCGTCTCCCGCGCGCCGAGCGTGAACGCCGGCGCCTCGGTCAGCGCGTAGCCGATGCGCTCCACCGCCAGCGCGAAGCGCCCGCCCCCCGGCGCGCGCAGCACAAAGCCCCCGTCGCGCCCCGTCGTGGCGGAAGCCACGGGGTTGCCGCGCGCGTCGCGCAGCAGGGCGCGCGCGCCGGGCACCGGCTCGCCGGCGGCGCTGGTGAAGCGGCCCTGCACGGTCTGCGCGGCGAGCGCGGGCGTGAACAGCGCGCCGCTGGCGAGGGCGAGGACGAGCCTGGATGCGTTCATGCGAGGGACCACGGGTGGCGCGGGCGAGCGGATGGTTTCCTGCGATTCCACAACAACGCGGGAGTCGCCGGATTTCTGCCCCGGTGCGTGGCGAGATGCTGGAAACGCGGGGCGAATCGTACCGGCAGGCCGCCAACCGCACACGGCCAGCCATCCACGAATGCGGATGATGCGCCGCCGTCCGGCCGGTGCGGCGGGGGAGACGACGATCCTCTCAACCCTAATCACGCGAAGGTCTTCGGTCCACTCCCCACGCGCCGTCTTCCTCGCGCGCACGCCCTCCTGCGCTCGCCGGGCAGACGCTACGAGCGGGGTGTGAGCGTCTTCTCCGCCACGTCGCGCAGCCGCAGCTCGATCCCCAGCGCCAGGCTCTCGTCCACCCCCGTCTCCTCCGCGAACGCCATCCACCGTGCCACCGCGTCCGCCACCTGATCGATCACGCGCTCCTGCTGGACCCGGGAGATGGACATCGTGCGCGCCAGGTCGCCGAAGTGCTTGCGAGTGGGCTGCATCCCCTCGCCCGCCACGGCCATGGTGTGCTCGCCCCCCGGCCCGCTGCTGAAGGTGAGGTCGTACGCGGGCGTGTGGCGCCACGTACCCTCGGGCTCCATCAGGAAGGCGAAGTTGCGCGAGTGATCGTCACGGTTGTGGGCGAGCACGTTGTACACCATCCGCCGGAACGCCTCCACCACCGCCGTGTGGTCGCGGGTGATGTAGAGCGTGGCGCGCAGGTAGGCCTCGTAGTCGACCTCGGGATAGCGGAAGTCGGCGTGCAGCAGCCCCGCCAGCGTGTGCACGTGCCGCTTCTCTCCCGGCGGGCGGTCGAAGCGCGCCGCGCCGAAGTAGCGCGCCCCGGCGGGCGTGCTGAACAGCCGCGTGTGCGGCATGTGGATCCCCGCCGCCTGGGCCATGCGCGCGTACGCCAGCTCCACCGCGCCCGCGTCGGCCGGGTCTTCGCGCGCCATGAACTTCACGATGTAGCCGCGGTACCCGTCCGGCAGACGGTCGCTCCCCGACACCAGCCGCCCGTCGCGCTCGCGCACGCCCACCACCACCTTCGGCCGCGCGCCGCCCGGCGATCCGCCCGCGCGCAGCAGCTCGGGAAGGATCTCCTCCTCGCTCCCCTCCATCACCGCCCCGGCCTGCGCGGCGAACGTGTCGAGCGCCACCTCGTCCGTCCCGCGGTCGGCCGGCCCGGTGGCGGGATGGTAGGTGAGCGCGCCCATCCCGCGCCTGCCGATGTACGCCAGCCGGTCCAGCATCGTCACGCGCTCGCGGCCGATGCCGCGCTGGCGGAACTCGCGGTCCATCAGCAGCATCCCCCACCCGTCCGGCAGCGAGTCGGCGAATACCCCGTGCAGCCCGCGGAACGGCGTGGGCGGCGCCTCCTGCACCCCGCCGCGCAGCGGCAGGTTGAACGGTGACAGCTCCACGCCGCGATCGATGAAGGCGGCGTCGTATTCGAAGTAGACGCGCCGGTCGCGCTCCGCCAGCGTGCCCACCGGGACCTCGCCGCCGCCGGTGTCCCAGCAGACGTCAACCCTGCGCATCGGGCTCCTTCCGCCGGGTGCGGGGCGCACGCTTGCGGGGGGTGGCGCGCCGCTCCAGCTCACGCAGCGTACGCGCCGGCCCGGGCGCGAACAGCTCACCCAGCGGCCGCACCGCCCCCAGCACCACCGCGATCGCCACCAGCCGCTCCAGCGAGATCTTTCCCGTGCGCTCGAAGCGCCGGAGGGTGTCCACCGCCACGCCCGAGCGCCGGGCGAGCTCCTCCTGGCTCCACCCGCGCTCCACCCGCACCGCCCGCGCGCGCCGCGCGATGTCCATCAGGATCTCCGCCGGCGCCTGTAGCTCAAGTGGTATCATATTGCCAGGTAGCCGGAAAATCCCCGATAACTCGCCAAACTTTACCTCTTCAACATATGCCCTTTCTACGTTTCCCACAACGTCCCGTCAGGATCAACCAGGAAAATGCTACCAGATAGCTCCGATCAGAGGGCTCAAGTGGCATCATGTTACCGATTGATTTCCAGCACCAACCCCGTGCGTCCACACGCCGCGCCGACGGAGATGTCCTGGTGCAGCCGCCCGATCAACGTAGTTGACTGAGCCCCTCACCACCGCGACACCCGCATCGCGTTGATCACGGCGACACCGTGCAGCCGCAATTCGCCAACTGCGTGGATCGGCAGGTCGGCGCCTTGCAAGCGCTTGCTCCATTGCAGCCGCGGACGAGGACGGGCCGTGCGCGGGTCGCTGGTCGATCGCTGAAGCCGCACGACGAAGCGCCCCGCCGGATGGCCGGCGAGGCGCTTGATCGTGCGACCAGACGCCGGGTGCTAGGCGGCCGGATCGGAGGACGCGGCGGCTTCCGCGGCGAGGCGGCCGTGGAGGGCGCTGGCGGCGAGGGGGCGGGAGATGAGGTAGCCCTGGGCATAGTCGCAGCCGGCGTCGCGCACCTCGGCGAGCTGCGCCTCGGTCTCGACGCCCTCGGCGATCGCGGCGAGGCCGAGGCCCTGCGCCATCAGCACGATGGTGCGCACCAGCTGCCGCGGCGCATCGCCCTCGCCGATGCGGGCCACGAAGGTGCGATCCACCTTCAGCGCGCGGATGGGGAGGCGGTGCAGCGCGGCGAGCGACGAGTAGCCGGTGCCGAAATCGTCCATCTGCATCTCGATCCCCAGGTCGCGCAGCTCGCGGAGCACCTCCTCGGCCACGTCGCTCTCCAGCAGCGCGCTCTCGGTGATCTCCAGCTTCAGGTGCCGCGGCCTGAGGCCGCTGCTGCGCAGCGCGTCGCGCACGTTGTCCACCAGCCCCGGGTCCGCGAACTGGCGTGCGGAGAGGTTCACGCTCACGGCGATGCGCACGCCCAGCTCGTCGCGCCAGGCGGCCAGCTGCCGGCACGCCTCGCGCAGCACCCAGTTGCCCAGCGGGAGGATCGCCCCCGTCTCTTCGGCGGTGGCGATGAACTCCGCGGGCTCCACCAGCCCCCGCTCGGGGTGATGCCAGCGGCACAGCGCCTCGACCCCGGCGATCCGCCCCGTCTTCAGCGCCACGATCGGCTGGTAGACGAGCGTGAACTCGCCACGCTGCAGCGCGCGCTGCAGGTCCGTCTCGGTCTGCAGCCGGGCGAGCGCCTGGGCGTGCATCCCCCGGTCGAACACGCGCCACGCCACGCCGGGGCTCCCCTTGGCGCGGTACATGGCCATGTCGGCGTTGCGCAGCAGGTACTCCGGCCGGTCGTGCCCGAAGGTCGCCAGCGCGATGCCGATGCTGGCCGAGGTGAAGACCTCGTAGCCATTCAGGTTCACCGGCGCGGAGACGGCGTCGGCCAGCCGGGTGGCGATGGCCGTCGCGTCGGCGTGGTCGTCCATCTCGGTGAGGAGGATGGCGAACTCGTCGCCGCCGAAGCGCGCCACCGTGTCGCTCGCGCGCACGTTCTCGCGCAGGCGGCGGGCGACGGCCACCAGCAGATCGTCGCCCACGTGGTGGCCCAGCGAGTCGTTCACCACCTTGAAGCGGTCCAGGTCCAGGAAGAGCACGGCGCACTGCCCGGCGCCCTGGTTGAAGCGGAACAGGCTCTCGCCCAGCCGCTCCATGAACAGGTGGCGGTTCGGCAGCCCGGTCAGCGAGTCGTGCCTCGCCTGGTGCAGCAGCCGCTCCTCGCCAGACTTGCGGTCCGTCACCTCCTCGCCGAACAGGTGCACCGTCCCCAGCGCGGGCTGCGGATGGTAGGTCCACGCGAACACCCGCTCCGCCACGTGCGCCTCCTGCCCGCGTGCCCCGGCGCCCGACGCGCCCGCCTCGCGCACGATGCGGCGGTGATGCTCGGGGAGGAGGCCGTCCGCCGCCACGCCCATCTCGGCCAGCAGCCGCTCGCCCGCGCCGTTGATCCACAGCACGCGCCCGTCCCCGTCGCACTCGATGATCGGGTTCGGGTTCTCGCGCGCGAAGGCGGCGAGACGCAGGTTCGCCTCCTCCGCCCGCTGCCGCTCGGTCACGTCGCGCGAGTTGACGATGATCCCGCGCACCGCCGGGTCGTCCAGCAGGTTGCGGCCGATCGCCTCGAACACCCGCCACGAGCCGTCGCGGTGGCGAACGCGCAGGGTGATCGGCAGGCCGCTGCCGGGCGTCTTCCGCGCCAGGCGGATCTGGCCCAGCGCGCCGGGAACGTCGTCGGGGTGGATGATCTCCAGCGCGCTGCGCCCCACCAGCTCGTCGGGCGTCCACCCCAGCAGCGAGCGTACCGACGGGGTGATGTAGCGCGTGGTGCGATCCTCGTTGATCACGTGGATCACGTCGCGCGCGTTCTCCACCAGCGAGCGGAAGTACGCCTCGCCCGGATGGAAGGCCGGCGGCACGGACTCGCCGTTCTCCGCCGCGGGGATGGACAGCACGCCGTCACGCGGCGGCAGCATGGTTTCGAACATCACGGGGTGATGAAGCCGATGGCGGATGAACCGCCCCGGATGAACGCAACGCGCGATGTGGACGCGTGCGTGAGGGTGCGACACGGATGGGAGGATGTGACGCGTGATATCCATCAGAATAGCACCACGCAAGCGCCAGCGGAACACCCTCGCGTTCCCCGCCAAGACCTGCATCCACCTGCATTCGGCCCACCCGGGCATCGGCCGCGACTGGCCGCGCCGCGCGCGCCGCGTTATCGTGGCGGGTCCGCGTGGTCGCTGGGATGGAAAGGCCGTCCGGCACCCGCGCGCCCCTTCACCCGGTGCGGCACCCCGCGCGCGACCGATCGCGACTGATGATGAGCCTCCCCGAGATCGCCATCCGCCTCCCCGAGTGGGTCGCCTCGACCGTCGACTTCGGCCGCCCGTACGTGGGCGACCAGGAGCGGATGCGGCTCGCCATCGAGCTTTCGCGCCAGAACGTCGTTCGCGGCACCGGCGGGCCCTTCGGCGCGGCGATCTTCGAGCGCGCGTCGGGAACGCTGGTGGCCGTGGGCGTGAACAGCGTGGTGCGGCTGAACAACTGCACGCTGCACGGCGAGATGGTGGCGTTCATGATGGCGCAGGCGCGGCTCGGCTCCTTCTCGCTGCGCGCCGAGGGCGGGCCCGAGCACGAGCTGGTGACCAGCTGCGAGCCGTGCGCCATGTGCCTGGGCGCCACGCTCTGGAGCGGCGTCACCCGCGTGGTGTGCGGCGCGCACCGCGACGACGCGCGCCGGCTCGACTTCGACGAGGGCCCCGTCTTTCCCGAGAGCCACGCCTATCTCCGCGCCCGCGGCATCGAGATCGTCGACGGCGTGCTGCGCGACGAGGCGAACGCGGTGCTGGAGCTGTACCGGGCGGGCAAGGGCACCATCTACAACGGCTGATCCACCCTATTCCGATCCATCGAATGCCGTCATCGCTGAACCCGGACGACGTGGCCGCGCCCGCCGAGCGCCTGCGCGCCGCGAACGAGCAGTTCACCGCGCGCTACCCCGGTGAGGGGGGCGCGCGCCAGCCCGTGCACACCGTCTACGGCGGCGCGCAGCTCTTCCGGCACGACAGCACGGGGAAGCTCGGGCAGGTCGCCCGCCGCGCGCTGGCCGAGCACGCGCCCGACGCCGCCACGCTCGCCGCGGCGCTGGGCCTGCCCGGCGGAGAGTTCGCGGAGCGCGTCTACACCCGCGTGGCCGAGAAGCTGTCGCGCGAGCCGGTGGAGGATTTCCGCATCGACTTCGAGGACGGCTACGGCAACCGCCCCGACGCCGAGGAAGACGGCCATGCCGAGTCCGTGGCGCGCGAGGTGGCGAAGGGGCTCGCCGAGGGAACGCTCCCGCCCTTCCTCGGCATCCGCGTGAAGACGCTGAGCGAGGAGCTGCGCGGCCGCAGCGTCCGCACGCTCGACCTCTTCCTCACCACGCTCGTCCAGACGACCGGCGGCGTGCTCCCGCCGAATTTCGTGGTGACGCTGCCGAAGGTGGCGCTTCCCGAGCAGGTGGAATACTTCGCCGCCGTCCTCGCCGCGCTCGAGCCCCGGCTGGGGCTGGCGGACGGCACGCTCCGCTTCGAGATCATGGTGGAGGTGCCGCAGGCCATCATCGGCGCCGACGGGCGGTGCATGCTCCCCGCGCTGGTGCGCGCGGGCGGCGGCCGCATCACCGCCGCGCACTTCGGCACGTACGACTACACGGCGGGGGTGGGGATCACCGCCGCGCACCAGCACATGCGCCACCGCGCGTGCGACTACGCCAAGCACGCCATGCAGGTGTCGCTCGCGGGCACCGGCGTCTGGCTGTCGGACGGATCGACCACGGTGATGCCCGTCCCCGTGCACCGTGCCGCGGCGGGCGGGCCGCCGCTCACGCCCGCACAGGCCGACGAGAACCGCGCCGGCGTGCACCGCGCCTGGAAGCTGCACTACGACGACGTGCGCCACTCGCTGGTCGGCGGCTTCTACCAGGGGTGGGACCTCCACCCCGCGCAGCTCCCCACGCGCTACGCCGCCGTCTTCGCCTTCTTCCTGGAGAGCGTGGACAGCGCCGGCGCGCGCCTCGGGAACTTCGTGGAGAAGGCCGCGCAAGCCACGCTCGTGGGCGACGTGTTCGACGACGCGGCCACCGGCCAGGGGCTGCTGAACTATTTCCTCCGGGGGATCAACTGCGGCGCGCTCACCGAGGCCGAGGTGCTGCGGCTCACGGGGCTCACGCTGGACGAGCTCCGCGGCCGCTCGTTCCTCAAGATCCTCAACGGCCGGCGCCTGCTGGACTGACCGTCTGCTCCGGCGCGATCGAACGGACGCAGAAGAGATCCGCGGCCGGAGGACGATTCCTCCGGCCGCGGTTCTCCCCACGTCCAGCCCGGTGGTTCAATACCACCCGGCGGGGAGCTGGCGGACGACGACGCGCTCCACCTCGTCCTCGTCGCGCTCCAGCCAGGCGGCGCGGCCGCTGGCGCTGACCGACACCGGCAGCTTCAGGCCGCGCACCGTGCCCAGGTAGCGTCCATCCGCCGTGAGGATGTCGATCGGCCCCGGGTCGCCGATGCTGGGCGGGGTGCGCTCCACCCACAGCTTGCCGCCGGGCGTAACGGTCATCCCCTGGATCGTCCGCACCGTGTCGGCGAACCGCATCTCGCGCACGCGCTGCTCGATCTGCTCGCGCGGGATCCCGCCTCCGCCGCCGCGCGGCTCCGGTCCGCCGCCCCCGCCCACGCGGCGCGTGACCATGATCATCCCCCGCCCGCTCCGCATCTGCTCGCGAACCCGCTGGCGCGCGCGCTCGCGGTCGCCCTCGGTGGGGCGCCGCACGCGCACGGGGCGCTGGAGGATGCGCACGGCGCGGCCGCCGGCGTCCAGCACCTTCACCGTGTAGAGCTGCGTGTGGGTGAGCGCCACGCCACCGCCGGGGAGCACGCCCCACAGCGTGAGCGGCGAGAACTCCGGCGGTCCCATGATGCGCATGTTCATCGTGCGCCGTCCGCCCGCGTCGCCGCCGCTCGAACGCGCGATGGTGGCATCCGCGATCTCCAGCAGCCGCGTGGCCGAGCCGTTCCCCGCCAGCGACACGCGGCTCAGCACCTGCGTGCGCCGCGCCGGCCCATTCGCGCGCAGCGCCTCCGGCGATAAGCCGGGGCGCAGGATGGCCAGCACCCCGCCGCGCCCGTCCGGCGCCAGCTCGCGCCCCGGAATCCCCCACGCCTGGCTCCACGGCACGCTCCGGCGGAACGCGCCATCGGCGCCGAAGAGCGACACGTTCTGGTGCGCCAGGTCCAGCACCGCCACGGTGCCATCCGCCAGCACGGTCACGCCGGTCGGCACCTCCAGCTCGCCCGGCCCGCCCCCCTTCCGCCCGATCTGCCGCACGAAGCGCCCGCCGCGATCGAACACCAGCACCCGCGCGTTGCCGCGATCGAGGACGTAGAGGTTGTCGGCGCGGTCGAACACCGCCTGCTCGGCGCTGCTCAGCATCTCCCAGCTCCGCCCCTCCATCGCGCCCACGCTGAACACCGTCGGCACGCGCCCGCCCAGCGGCCGGTCCCGCTCGGGAAGGCGGATCACCTGCTGCGCGGCGGCCGTCGCCGCGACCATCGGCGCGAGCACCAGCGCGCCGCGAACCAGGAACCGTTGCATCGGTGGGATGAGGAGCGAGAGGGGGCCAGATGCCGGCGGACCGCCGGACCGCGATCGCCCGAGTACGACGCCGCCGCCGCGAACAGCGTTGCCCGGGGATGCGGAAACGGCCGGGAGACCGCGCGATCGCGATCTCCCGGCCGCCCCTCCCGCTCCGCCGGATGATGAATCAGGTGACCAGCTCGAAGAAGCTCTTCCCCTCCTCCACGTTCACCCCGGTGAGCGTCGCCTCCACCTGCTCGCCCAGGTCCATCCACCTGGCGTGCTCGCCGCGCTTGGCGTCGGCGCGGACCGGCGGATCGTCGATCTGCACCTCCACCTTGCCGTCGTGCATCCCCAGCACGGTGGCGTTGAAGCGCTCGCCCACGCGGCCGCGCAGCAGCCACGCCTCGGCCACGTCCACCACGCCGCGGTCCAGCTTGCTCCCGCGCGTCTCGGCCTGGTTCATCACCGCCGCCACCTTCGGCAGCACCGCCCGCGTCTCGGCGGAGGGTGCTCGACCCGCGTGCAGGTCGGCGACCAGGTCCAGGACGTAGCGGTCGGCCAGGCGGCGCAGCGGCGCGGTGCAGTGCGCGTAGACCATCGCCAGCGCGTGGTGCTGCGGGTCCGCCGGCACCTCGCCGTCGAACGCCACGTAGTCGGCCCCGCGGCTCACCCGCTTGGCCTGCCACACCAGCGGCCCCATCGCCGGCCGGGTCACGTCCAGCGAGCGGATGAACTCCGCGTACGACAGCGCCGGCCCCCATGGAAAGCCCAGCGCCCGCGCCACGCGGCGAAAGGTGCGCACCGCCTCCTCCTCGGCCGCGGGGAGGACGCGCAGGATCCCCACCTTCCCCCGGATCATCTCCAGCGCGGCGGCGTGCCCGGTGAGCAGCGACACCTGCGAGTTCCAGTCTTCCGAGGCGCTGGGCTGCTCGTACTCCAGCTCGTACCCCAGCCGTGCCGCCGCCGCGCGCTCCACGTGCTGGGTGAGGATGGGGAGCGACACGCCGCCCCGCTCCACCTCGCGCTCGCGCCGCAGTTCGCCGAACGCCTTCAGCGCCACGAGCGAATCGGCCCACGGCTCGCCGCGGAATTTCGCCCCCCCGCCCGCGACGTCATCCAGCACCTGCTGGTAGGTGAGCTGCGCCCGGCTCCGCACCAGCGCCCGCTCGATGTTGGCCGAGACGATCTCGGCCCGGGCGTCGAGCGCGAAGTCGAAGACGATCGCGGGCTTCACCGCGTCTGGCAGCAGGCTGGCCGCGCCCTCGCTCAGCGCCGGGGGATACAGCGGCTGCCGGCAGTCCGGCGCGTAGAAGGTGACGCCACGGAGCCACGCCTCCGCCTCCAGCGGCCCGCCGCGATCCACCCAGAAGCCCACGTCGGCGATCGCGTACCATACGCGGAACCCATCGCCGCTCCGCTCGATGCGCAGCGCCTGGTCCAGGTCGCGGCTCCCCGGCGGGTCCACGGTGACGAAGGGAACGCCGGTACGGTCCACGCGCCCGGGCGCCGTCGTGGGATCGCGCCGCGCCGCCTCGTCGGCCGCGTGCAGCACCTCGGCGGGAAAGGTGGTGCGGATCGCCAGCTCCTCGCGCTTGTGCGCGAACGCGGCCTCGATCAGGGCGGTGTCCGGGTCGGGTGAAACAGGTGAAGTCATGGAAGCGCCGGGCTGCTGGGCGTGCGAGAGGCGGTGGGATTCGGAGGCTTCCGACCAACCTGCCTCGCGCACCGGCGCTCCGCCAGACTCCACCGGCGCGACACGCGGCGCACACTCCGTACGCCTGCGGCGGGAGGAGGCCGAACAAGCCACAAGATTTCCAGGAACCCGACAGACGGGCGAAAATGCCGCACCAGAGTGGTGCACCCAGGTAAACGTGGCGGGAATTAACCGATTTGAGACGCAAAACGTCCGACGCCGGGTGGCGTCTGGGGGATAGTTTCCGCCGCAGACGCGACATCCGCGCCTACCTCTCCCGGCAAACTAACTGGAAAGTATCCGATGAAGCTCCGTTACTTCGCGCTCGTCACCGTCGTTGCCGCCCTCGTGACCGCCGCCTGCGCGGACAGCCCCACCGCCTCCCGTACCTCGCGCGCGCCCTCGCAGCTGCTGCGTGACGGGAACGACACCACCAGTCTCAACACCACCGGCGCCGGCGGCGGCATCCTGGGCAGCGGCCACTGAGCGATCAAACCCCGGCGTACGCCGGGCTGGAATCGAGGGCCTCCACGAACTGCTCCACGAGCTCCGGCACCGGCGTGACCACGGGGGTGGAGCGGTTCGCGACCCCCTGCTCATGCCGAGCCGCGTCCAGCAGGGCCTCGGCCTCGATAACGATGCGACCCTCGAAGCGCTTGCGGGCGATGGACAGCACCTCGTCGGCATACGCCGCGCTCACGGCGGAGCGGCCGAGGCTCAACGCACCGTGGGCGAGACCGAGCAGGGTGCGCGCCGTCATCTCCTCGTGCACGGCCGGGCTGCTGAGCAGCTCGTCGACGTCCAGGGTCGCGCGATCGAAGACTTCCGCGTTGCCGAGGCCGCCCGCGGCGCGGCCGATCAGGCCGTGCACGATCGCGCTGACCGAAAGGTCGTCGCGCACGTGCGGCGCGAGCGTCTGCGCCAGCTTCAGCGCGCCCGCGAAGTAGCCCAGCTGCACCCAGTGGTATGCCACGTCGTACGCCAGGCGGCGGGTCGCGGCGAAATCACCGCGGTACGCCTCGAGCGCGCGCGCGGCCAGCGGATCGGCGTCGGACCCTACCTGCATCTCCACCGCCACGCCGAACAGGTTGTGGTACGAGGCGGCGACCATCTCGCGCACGTGGTGGCGCGTGGACGCTTGCAGGCAGCGCAGGTGCACGCGCCTGGCAGCGGGGAGGTTGCCTCGCTGGACGTGCAGGTTCCCCATGCCCGCGAGGGCTGACGCGTACGAGCGCCAGTCCTCGTTTTCGCGCGCCTGGATGGCGGCGCGCGTGTACCAGCTCTCGGCGCGGTCGTAGTCGGCGCCGCGGCGTGCCAGGCGGCCCACGGCGAAGGCCAGCGACGCCGAATCGGGCGAGGCGAGCGCGGCGGCCTGCGTGAACTCGAGCGCGGTGGCCAGCGCGCCGCGGCCCTCGGCCCACAGCGCGATGCGGCGGCAGGCGTTCACCACGCGCAGCAGGCCGGCCGAGGCGGGGCGCGCCAGCAGGTCGGCGATCACCAGCAGCGGCGCGCGCAGCTCGGGCTCGGCATCGAGGTGCGACAGGAGCTGCACGCGGCCGGAGCCCGCGTCTCCCGCGAAGAGCGCACCGCGGCTGGAAGGGGGCGTTTCGGCCCACAGCAACACGTTGCGGGCCGAGCGCCAGAGCACCAGGCCCAGATCCGTGGGGATTTCGTCCAGAATCGAGATCGCCTCCAGCCGCTCGGTGCCGCGCGTCAGTGCCGGAGGGATGCGCTGCCGCCGGTCGGGCCGGGAGGGAGTGGGGCGGCTACGTGCCTTGATGCGCATTTCGGGGGTTCGGGCGGGGTCGGCTGGGCCGAATCATGTCCCGGATAGCGTACGGCCGAAAGTAACCGGGCGCAAGCGAAAAGTTCCGGGAGATGTGCGTCACGGCCTCGTTCGCCTGCAAGAGTGGAATCTGGTACAAATCGTCCGGTACCGGAACCCCCCCGTTGGCCCGCGTGCGCGCCACGCGCCGTATCCCACGTGCTCCCATGCAGATACAGACGAGCGAAGCGGACCCGCGTCACACCCCCACCACGCGTCTCGCGCGGCGAAGGCACCCGGATCCGCTCCTTTTCGCCCGGTGCTCGCGATTCGGCGGCGATCCCGGCGAATCTCCACCCGCCGGTGTGAACGCAACCCGGTTGCGCGACGGGGAGTGGCCGCGCACCTTCACGCGAATCCGTGGCATGGGAGTTCCGCATGCGAACTCCCGCCCCGCCGCGGGGTTCCACCACCACTTCGGCGCCATGCGCAGAACCAGCCACAATCCGCAAGGACCACCGGGTGACGGTCACCACTGACGAGCTGATCGAGGCCAATCCGCTGCTGCGGCGGGCGCTTCCCATCCCCTTCGGCGAGATCGCGGCGGAGCACGTGGCGCCGGCCATCCGCCAGGCCCTGGCCGACGCGGAGCGCGAGCTCGATGCGCTGACCGCGCTGGAGGGCGAGCGCACCTACGAGAACACGCTGGCCGAGCTCGAGACGATCGGCGAGCGGCTGGGGCGGGTGATCCGCCCGGTGTCGCACCTGACCAGCGTGATGAACTCGCCCGAGCTGCGGGCGGCGTACGAGTCGGTGCTCCCCGAGTTCTCGGCGTTCTACGCGCGGCTGCCGCTGAACCCGCGGCTCTGGAGCGCGATCGAGGCGTACGCCGCGAGCGCCGACGCGGCCGCGCTCACCGGGGTCCGCAAGCGCCACCTGGAGAAGACGGTGCGCTCCTTCCGCCGCGCGGGGGCCGACCTGCCGCCCGAGCGGAAGGCGCGGGTGGAGGAGATCAAGATCGAGCTGTCACGCATTCTCACCGACTTCTCCAACCACGTGCTGGACAGCACCAACGCGTGGGAGATGGTGCTGACCGACGAGAGCGACCTGGCGGGGCTCCCCGAATCGGCGCGGACGCAGGCGCGGGCGGCGGCGCAGGCCAAGGGGGTAGAGGGGTGGCGCTTCACCCTGCACCAGCCGAGCTGGCAGCCGTTCATGCAGTACGCCGAGCGGCGCGACCTGCGCCAGGCGCTCTACCATGCGTACATGAACCGCGCGTCGGCGCCGCCGCACGACAACCGCCCCATCATCCGCCGCGTGCTGGAGCTGCGGCGCGAGCTGGCGGGGATCCTGGGCTTTCGCGACTGGGCCGACTACGCGCTGGACGACAGCATGGCGCGCAGCGGCGACCGGGCCGTGCGCTTCGAGGAAGACCTGGCGGCGCGCACGCGGCCGTTCTGGGAGCGCGAGAAGGCGCAGCTCGAGGCGTTCGCCCGCGACGAGCTGGGGATCGATCGGCTGGAGCCGTGGGACACCTCGTTCGCCGTGGAGCGGATGCGGCTGGCGCGCTACGACCTGGATGCCGAGGCGCTGCGCCCGTACTTCCCCATGGACCGCGTTCTGGAGGGGATGTTCGAGATCGCGCGGCGCCTCTTCGGCGTGACCGTGCGCCCGCTCCCGGCCGAGAACGTGTGGCACCCCGAGGTGCAGCTGTGGGAGATGGAGGACGAGTCCGGCCAGGTTCTGGGCCGCTTCTACTCGGACTGGTTCCCGCGCGAGAGCAAGCGCGCGGGCGCGTGGATGAACGGACTGATCGTGGGCGGGCCGCGCCCCGAGGGGTGGGAGGCGCACCTGGCGCTGGTGGCCGGGAACATGTCGCCCCCCGAGGGCGGGCGCCCGGCGCTGCTCACGCACCGCGAGGTGGAGACGGTGTTCCACGAGTTCGGCCACATGCTGCACCACATGCTCTCGCGGGTGGAGGTGCCGTCGCTGGGGTCCACGCACGTGCCGGCCGACTGGGTGGAGCTCCCCAGCCAGATCATGGAGAACTGGACCTGGGAGCGCGAGGCGCTGGACCTGTTCGCCCGCCACTGGCAGACGGGCGAGCCGATCCCCGCCGACCTGTACGCCAAGATGCAGGCGGCGCGCACCTTCATGGCCGCGCACTTCCAGATGCGGCAGCTCTCCTTCGGCACCGTGGACCTGGACCTGCACGTCGCCTACGACCCCGCCTCGGGCGAGGACCCGGTGGAGCGCGCCAAGCGGGTGCTGGGGCGCTTCTCGCACCGGCCGGAGATGGCGGACGACCACTTCATCACCAGCTTCTCGCACATCTTTTCGGGCGGGTACGCGGCCGGGTACTACAGCTACATGTGGAGCGAGGTGCTGGACTCCGACGCCTTCTCGCGCTTCGAGCGCGAGGGGCTGTTCAACCGCGAGGTGGGGCGCGCCTTCGTCGACGCCATCCTTTCCCGTGGCGACGACACGGACCCGGACGAGCTCTTCCGCGAGTTCATGGGGCGCGACCCCGATCCCGAGGCGCTGCTGCGGCGCAACCTCGGCTCGCTGGATGACGCCAGCTGATCCATCGGCGCGCACCGGGCTCATCGCGGGCACCACCGACCCGTGAACGCGGAGTCACGGCAAGAGCGCGGAGCCGCGGTCGACGACGAGGCAAACCGTGGCTCCGTGCTCCTCCGTCGCTCCGTGTTCACTTCTTGTGGTTGGACGTTCGGAGGATGAGGACATGAGTCATCCCGAATTTTGGCGAAGAGCCATGAAGGGTGAGCTGGTACAGAGCCAGAGGTAGCTGAGGGCGATACGAATACGGTAAAGCGGAGTCGGGCAAACCCGGCTCCGCTTTCCTGTTC
>Ga0247773_1000141_pt1 | contig 34932 bp, 28 predicted proteins | sample UWRJL092311B6_FD_179934 | JGI IMG/M metagenome (GOLD analysis project Ga0247773, IMG submission 179934) | Plant litter microbial communities from Arlington Agricultural Research Station in Wisconsin, United States - UWRJ-L092-311B-6 | ecosystem: Environmental > Terrestrial > Plant litter >... | reverse complement strand
GACCCCCCGATCCCCGGCCTCGTCGAAGCCGCCGTCGCATATCTACGTCCGCGGGTTGGATGAAGGGACGCCGGCACCGTTGAGGGTGGAAACGCTCACCGGCGCCGAATGCAAACGTCCCCGGGAGGCGCGATGGAGCGCCTGCCGGGGGCTGTGATTTTCCGCGACGCCGCGCCGTATGCGGTGCGGGGCGGCCTTTCGTGCATTGGTTCGGCCTCCGCCCGTCCGGACGCTTTCGAGCAACCGCAGGCCTGCAGCGGACGGGGGGCTCCGCGCGAATGATCGTCCGCTCCCCGCCCGACTCCGTCGGGGTCGGCAGCCGCGGCGGATCAGCGCGGGGCGCGCGCGGGCCGGGGCGACAGGCGCAGCTCCAGCGTGTGGTTCACCACGTTCACCGCCTGGTCGCGCGTTTCCCAGCTGGTGGACGTGTTCTGGAAGAGGTAGTTGTAGCGCTTGGCCAGGGTGTAGTCGGCATCGAACAGCATGGGCCCCAGCGCCACCGCGGCGCGCAGCCCGCCGAACACGCTCACGTCGTGCCCGCGGTAGCGGCTCACGCGGCTGCCGGGCTGGTCGTAGTAGGCGTCGTTCGCCCAGCGGTTGCGCCCCACGAACAGGCCCACGCGGCCCGGCCCGCGCAGCCAGTCGGCCGCCAGCCACTGACCCGACCCGCCGGGGCCCACCGAGGCGCCCACCACCTGGCCGTCGTTGGTGTAGCCCTGCGGCACCGCGGCGCTGGCGTACCAGCTTCCCAGCGAGGTGGACAGGTAGGTGGGGTCGCGCTCGAGGTAGGTGAGCTCGGTTTGCAGGCGCACCGCGCCGGCGCCCGCCGGGCGCAGCCACTGGGCGCCCAGCACGTACCCCTGTGTGTGCTCGGGGCGCTCCAGGAACTCGCGCAGCGAACCGGGGAGCCGGTAGCGCGCCCACTCGGCATACAGCTCGGCGCCCTCCGAGGGGAAGACCATGCGGGCGAAGAGCGAGGTGATCTGCTCGAAAGGGTGCGCGTTCAGCGTGTCGCCCGCGCCGGCCCAGCGGGTGAAGGCGTCGGCTCCCTGCGTCAGCGCGCCGCCTGCCCCGTCCGACGGCGCATACACCGCACGGGCCACCCCCACGCTCAGGCCCCCCGCGGCCGGGCGCAGCACCAGCGCGGCCGCGCTCAGCGAGCGCCATCCCTCGCCGCGCGGCGCCCCCGTCCACGCCGACGCCCGCAGCGCGCCGGCCACCCACTTCGCCTCCACCGGCCCCAGCGGGGTGGTCAGCGGGCGCGCGGTGCGCAGGAACAGGTGCGGCACGCCGGCGGCCTGGTTGGTGAAGACGATGGCGTTGCGCGTGCCCGGCCCCCACCACTGCGACTCGGTGGCCGCGCCCACCGCCACCGCGCCCGCGCGCAGCGTGAGCGACGACTGGCCGGGGTAGATGCGCTGCACCGACCCCGCGCCGAAGCGGCCCGGCAGGTCCAGCGCGTCGCGCCCGGTCTGCCAGGGCGCCTGGAAGGGGGGGTGGGGAAGCGTGTCCCACGCGGCGGGCATCAGGTCGTCGAAGCCCCGGTTCTGCGACCACGCCAGCTCGGGCGCCACTACCAGGCGCAGGGGGCCGGCCTGCAGCACCGCGCCCGCCATCACCAGCGTGCTGGCGCCCCGCCCCGCCCACATCGCCCCGTCGTTGACCGTGTAGGGGATCTTGGAGTTCCACGTGGTGCGCAGCTCGGGGGCGACCGCGGCCAGCGAGGAGCCGCCCTCCCACGGGGTGAGCGTGGAGGGCGAGCGCAGGAGGAAGCCGTCGGCGGCGAGCTCGCCCCGCAGCTGCGCCGCCCGCACGCGCTCCTCGGCCAGCGAGCCCACCGTCACCAGGATGCGCACGGGCGAGGTGCCGGGCCGGGCGCCGGCGGCCGGCGCCGCGCTGTCGGCGGGCGCCAGCGGCTGCTGGGCGGCCGAGGGATGCGGGAGCGACGCCGCCGCGGCGAGCGCGGCGGCGAGGAGGGCGGTGGAGCGCACGAGTGACCCGGGAATGCGGGGAAGAACAGCCGGCCGGGGATGCGCACCGGCCATCCCCTATGATAACATCGTGCGCGGCTTCGTCCAATCCGCCCCGGGCTCCGCGCGGAGCCGCCCCACCTCCGGCGGACGTCACTCCCCCCGGGTGAGACGGCTCCACGCAGACGGAGTCGGACCGCCGGGATGCGTGCCGGATCTCCAGCCCGCCGAGCACGTGCGCATCCGCGAGTGCGGCCGCGGGCCGCTGCGCCCGTTGTGCTGGTCCGGCGCCGCCCGGAGCACGCAGTGGGGAGGAAGGAACCACGTTTCGTTCATCCCGGCGCGGCCATTCCGTGGCCGGATGCGTGCGGGGCGACGGAACTCGCGGGGGCGTTCCGCACTATCAGCGTCGTGCCGGGCACTGGGCCCCGCACACTACCGCCAGGAGCCGGCAAGCCGATGATCGACTTTCACAACCACGTCATCCCCGCCGTGGACGATGGCGCGGCGGACGTGGCCGAGTCGCTGAAGGCGCTGGAGACCATGCGGGCGCAGGGGGTCGAGACGGTGCTGACCACGCCGCACGTGAGCGGTGCCGCCACGCTCGACCCCGCCGCGCGCGAGCGCGTGCTGGGCGAGATCGACCGCGGCTGGGAGGTGCTGCGGGCCGCCGCTCCCGGCGCCCCCCGGCTGGAGCGCGGCGCCGAGCTGATGCTGGACGTGCCGCAGGTCGACCTGTCGGACCCGCGGCTGCGGCTGGCCGGTACACGGTTCGTGCTGGTGGAGTTTCCCTACATGGCCGTGCCGCCCAACGCCACGCAGGCGCTGTTCGAGCTGAAGATCAGCGGGTGGATGCCGGTGCTGGCCCACCCCGAGCGCTACGCCAACGCCCAGTCGTCGCTGGAAGATGCCGAAGAGTGGCGGCGCACCGGCGCGCTCCTCCAGGTGAACGCGGGGTCGCTGCTGGGGCGCTACGGCGACCGCGCGCGCAAGCTGTCGTGGGGGCTGGTCGAACGCGGCTGGGCCGCGTACCTTTGCAGCGATTACCACGCCCGCGGCCGCTATCCCGTGGCCGACGCGGTCGAAGCCCTGGCGCGCGCCGGGGCGGGCGAGCAGGCCGAGCTGCTGTTCCGGCTCAACCCCGCGCGGCTGCTGGCGGGAGAGCCGCCGCTCCCGGTTCCGCCCGTCGCCCGCCGCCGCCCGCTGTGGCGCCGCGTGCTGGGCATGGGCCGGGCCTGACCCGTCCGCCACCGTTCGCCCCACCGCCCCCAACCGATGCCGACCATGCAGGCTGCCGTGCCGCTTCACGCCCCCACCATCGTTCCCAAGCCCTGGGGCCGCGAGATCTGGTACGCCCAAGAAGAGCGCTACGCCGGGAAGATCCTGGAGGTGCGCCAGGGGTGCGCGCTGTCGCTGCAGAAGCACGAGCGCAAGCAGGAGACCATGTACCTGCAGTCGGGGCGCGTGCTGTACCACTTCAACGGCACCGACTTCGAGATGGGCCCGGGCGACTGCATCACCGTGCGCCCCGGCGACATCCACCGCGTGGAGGCGCTGGAAGACGCGGTGATCCTGGAGGTGAGCACCCCCGAGCTCGACGACGTGGTGCGCCTGGAAGACCGCTACGGCCGCACCCCTACCTGACCGGAGCCCGCGGCATGGCCGCGGGGCCCGGGTCCGCAGGTCTCACGCAGCGCCGCAGGGTCTCTCGGATTCCGCCGCCGGTCCCGGCGTCCTTGTTGGTTTGCTCGACACCGCCGGCTGACGTCCACGCGCCGTCCACCCCCGCCGCGGCGGGGGTGGACGCCCGTTGTTTTGCCGACCACGCATCACTCCCTGGTCCCATGCACGTTCCGGGTACCGCCTCTCTCGTCCCGCGCGGCCGTGGCCGGGCGCCCAGGGCGCTCCGCCCGGCGCTCGGCGCCTTCGCGGCGGTGCTGGCCGCCGCGCCGCTGGCCGCGCAGCCCGCGCCCGCCACCCTGCGCGCCGAGGTCACGGCGTCGAGCGAGGCCGAGCGCTACCTGCGCGTGCTGCAGGTGGCCGGCCAGGCGCCGCTGTACCCCTGGTCGGTCCGCGGCTTCTCGCCCGCCGAGGTCGACCGGCTGCTCGCGGGCGGGGGCGAGGGCCCCTGGGCGGCGCGGCTGGGCGCGGCCGACTCGGCCCGCGGGGCGCGGCTGGTGGTGCTGCGGCCCTCCACCTCGCTCGTCTACAACTCGGCCTTTCCCGCGGGGAGCAACGACGGCGCGGTGTGGGCGGGGCGGGGGGTGACGGCGGCCGCCACGGCGGGGGCGCTGCTGCGCTGGGGCGTGCTCACCGTGCGCCTGGAGCCGGTGGTGTTCTGGGCGCAGAACCAGGAGTTCGCGCTGATGCCCACGGGCACGGCCGACTCGCTCCCCTTCAACGACCCCGACAACCCGCGCAGCATCGACCTGCCCCAGCGCTTCGGCGACGGCGGCTACGCCCGGCTTGACCCGGGGCAGAGCACCGCCCGCATCGACGCCGGCGCGCTGGCGCTGGGGTTCTCCACCGCCAACGAGCAGTGGGGCCCCACCGCCGACCTGCCGTTGATCCTGGGCACCAACGCACCCGGGTTCGCCCATGCGTTCCTGGGCACCGCGCGCCCGGTGAGCATCGGGATCGGCCGGCTGCACGGACGCATCGAGTGGGGGAGCCTGTCGCAGTCGGCGTACTCGGCCGCCTCGCCCGACAGCGGCCGGCGCTTCATGGCCGGGGCGCTGGCGGTGTTCACGCCGCGCGGGCTGGACGGGCTGGAGATCGGCGGGTCGCGCTTCTTCCATTCGGTGTGGCCGGAGGGTGGCTTTGGGAAGGATCAGCTGCTGGAGCCGGTCCAGGGGTTCTTCAAGTCGGGGCTAGAGGTGACCGCCGAGGGCCCCGACGACCGCTCGAGCTCCGACAACCAGCTGGTGTCGGTGTTCGCCCGCTGGGTGCTGCCACGGTCCGGCTTCGAGAGCTGGGCCGAGTACGCGCGCGAGGACCACAGCTGGGACCTCAAGGACGCCATCCTGCAGCCCGACCACACCTCGGGGTACACGCTGGGCGCGCGCAAGGTGTGGGAGCGCCGGGGCTCGCTGCTCAGCCTGCGCGGCGAGCTGCTCGAGACACAGCCCTCCAACCTGCAGCAGGTGCGCAACCAGGGCCGCTTCTACCGCCACGCCCAGTCGCGGCAGGGGCACACGCAGCTGGGGCAGGTGCTGGGCTCGCCCGGGGCCTACGGCGGCGGCGCCACCGTGCTGGCGTTCGACGCCTACACCCCGCGCGGACGCTGGACGGTGGACTGGACGCGCACCCGCGTCCGCTCGCTGAGGCTCACGCCCGCGTCGGTGCCGGGCACGGGGGGCGTGGACGTGGTGCACGAGCTGGGCGGCCAGGCGGTGCTCTTTCACGGCGGGATGGACGCGCTGGTGGGGCTGCACGGCCTCTACGAGCTGAACCGCAACGGCGGCGACGACGCGTTCAGCCTCTCGGCCAACCTGGGGCTCCGCATCGGCTTCTGATCCGAGGTCGGGCGATGGATACCGAATCCATCGACCGGGCCGGGATGGCGGCAGGATCCCGGCGGCGCGTCCATCCAGGACCACGTCGGTGGTTGCAGGATCGGGCGCGGCTGGAATTCCCCCTGGGGATGCATCCCGTCGTCGCGGCGGGCGCCCGCGGGAAGGGCGTGCCCATCCGCCGACCGTGCCGATCCGTCGGTCGAGGCGGTCCGACCTCCCCCGCACGGGCCGGAGGCGCCGCGTGCCCGATCCTTGTTCGAGGCGGACCCGGCATCCGAGCGGACGAGACGGGGGCCGCCGAAGCGCGTGGCCGCGGCCGCCGTGGCAGCGGCCCACGTCTTCCGCGGGGTTGCCGGATGTAGGGGAGCCGGGTAGCTTTGCGGCGTCTGGCGGTGCCCCGCGGATCCCTCTGCAGCGAGCTCGCAGGTCCGACGGTTCGATCACGATTCCCAACGTCACAGGCCTCCCGGCGGTATGTGGGAGGCTTCGTGTTCGGTGGGGTGCCGTCCGGAGATGGGCGGCGGCGCAAGGTCCGGACCCCCGGCCGCCGCCACAGATCCGGAGCCTCCCCCAAGCCGCCTTCCGAGATGACCCGGTACGACGAGATCAAGACGCTGCTGCGCGCCCGGCCGCTCCGGTGGGTGGTGACGGGCGCGGCGGGGTTCATCGGGTCGAACCTGGCCGAGCACCTGCTGTCGCTGGGGCAGACGGTGGTGGGGCTCGACAACTTCTCCACCGGCCACCGCCACAACCTGCGCGAGCTGGTGGAGGGCGCGGGCGAGGGGGCCGCGGAGCGCTGGCGCTTCGTGGAGGGCGACATACGCGACCTGGACACCTGCCAGGAGGCCTGCGCGGGCGCCGACTACGTGCTGCACCACGCCGCCCTGGGCTCGGTGCCGCGCTCGCTGGCAAACCCCGTGGCCACCAACGCCTCCAACGTGGACGGCTTCCTCAACATGCTGGTGGCGGCGCGTGACGCGAAGGTGCGGCGCTTCGTCTACGCGGCGTCGAGCTCCACCTACGGCGACGACCCCAACCTGCCCCGGGTGGAGCACCGCATCGGCCGGCCCCTTTCTCCCTACGCCGTCACCAAGTACGTCAACGAGCTGTACGCCGACGTGTTCGAGCGCAACTACGGCATCGAGACGGTGGGGCTGCGCTACTTCAACGTGTTCGGGCGGCGGCAGGACCCCGAGGGCGCGTACGCGGCCGTGATCCCCGCGTGGGTGGGCACCCTGCTGCGCGGCGGGCGGTGCCGCATCAACGGCGACGGGGAGACCAGCCGCGACTTCTGCTACGTGAACAACGTGCTGCAGGCCAACCTCCTCGCCGCCACCGCCACGGGCGACGGGGTGACGCGCGAGGTCTACAACGTGGCGGTGGGCGGCCGCACCACGCTGAACCAGCTGTTCGCGGCGATCCGCGACGGGCTGTCTGCCGAGCACCCCGAGCTGGCCGGCGCCCAGCCCGAGTACGGCGACTTCCGCCCGGGCGACGTGCGGCACTCGCAGGCCGACATCGGCAAGGCCGCCGAGCGGCTGGGCTACCGCCCCGCCTTCGGGCTGGACGAGGGCCTGCGCGAGGCGCTTCCCTGGTACGTCCGCAGCCTGGCCGCGCGCGCGGCCGCCACCGGGTCGCCCGCGTAAGACGCGGAGAGCGCGCCCCGCCGTCCGTCGCGACGAGCCGCCTCCGTGGACGACGCGAGGGATGACGGGCCGGGCCGGCGTGTGGACGGGCCCGCGGAAGGCCCCGCGCTGGGTGCGTGCGAGTTGCGCCCGGCCGGGCGGTGGCGCGCCCGCGCGTGTCCGCTCCGCATCCCGTGTTCGGGCAACCGGCGCCGCCGCACGCAGTTGCGAAAACCCGCCGGGTCCCTTAGAATCACAGCGCCGCGGCGAGAAAGCGCGGCCGGCGGCGCAGGCCGTCCGTTCGAGCGACGAGGTCCTTTCCTCCCGGTCCGTCCCCGGGGTTCCGCGTCCCAAGCTCCTTCGCTGCCCTTTCGCGCGGCCCCGGCTTCCGGTGGCCGCGGAACCGTTTTACGAACGAGCGATGCGCATAGTCCACCACCGGGTCCGAGCGGCGCGCGAGCGCCTTCGCGTGCACGCGCGCGCGTGCGAGCCGCGCGGCGGGTGTCGCCGGTGCGGCGCCGGCGCATGAAGATCCTGGTCGTCACCGGCATCTTTCCGCCCGACGCGGGCGGGCCGGCGGGGTACGTGCCGCGCATCGCCGCCGAGCTGGCGGGGCGCGGGCACCAGGTCTCGGTCCTCACGCTCAGCGACAGCCTGGAGCACGACGACAGCGGCTACCCGTTCCCCGTGCGGCGCATCGGCCGCGGCGGGTTCAAGCCGCTGCGCGCACTGCGCACCACGGCCGCCGTGTACGAGCTGTCGCGCGGGGCCGACGTGGTGCTGGTGAACGGGCTGCGCAGCGAGGCGGTGCTGGGCGCCCGGATGCGCGGCGTGCCCACCGTGCACAAGGTGGTGGGCGACCTGGCGTGGGAGCGGGCGCGCAACCGCGGCTGGTTCCGCGGCACCCTCGACGAATACCAGGCCGCCGGCAAGGGCGTGCGCCTGCGGCTGCTCGACTGGATGCGCACGGCGCCGCTGCGCCGCGCCGACCGCGTGATCGTGCCCAGCCGCTACCTGCAGGGGATCGTGCACGGGTGGGGCGTGGCGGCCGAGCCGGCCGAGATCGTGTACAACGCGGTGGAGCCCGGCGGCCCGGCCGGCGAATACCCCCTTCCGCCCTTCGCAGGCGCCACGCTGGTCACCGTCTGCCGGCTGGTTCCCTGGAAGGGCGTGGACCAGCTGGTGGACGCCCTCGCCGGCCTTCCCGGCGCGCGGCTGGTGGTGGTGGGCGACGGGCCGCTGCGCGCCGAGCTGGAGGCCCGGGCGCGGGCGGGCGGCGTGGAGGGCCGGGTGCTGTTCACCGGGTCGCTCTCGCACGGCCAGGTGCGAGCGGTGCTGCGCCAGGCGCAGGTGTTCGTGCTCAACTCCTCGTACGAGGGGCTGCCGCACGTGGTGCTCGAGGCGATGGCCGAGGGCGTGCCGGTGGTGGCCACCGACGCCGGCGGCACCGGCGAGGTGGTCCGCCACGGCGAGACCGGCCTGCTGGTGCGCGTGGGCGAGCCGGCCGACCTGCAGGCCGCCGTGCGCCGGGTGCTCGGCGAGCCCGCGACCGCCGCGGCGCTGCGCGAGGGTGCGGCGCGGCAGCTCTCGGGGATGTTCGCCTATCCGCGGATGGTGGACGCCACCGAGCGCGTGCTGGCCGGCTGCGCGCGGGCGCGATGAGCGGCGCCGGGCGGCCGGGCGGCGCGGTGGGGCGCCTGGCCGCCGGCGGGCGCCGGCTGGCCGCAAACCCCATGGTGAGCGGCGCCGGGGCGCTGTCGGCGGCGCAGTACGCAGGCACCGCGGTGGGGCTGCTCACCACCGTGCTGGTGGCCCGGGCGCTGGGCCCCACGGCCTATGGCGTGGCCACGCTGGTGGTCGCCTACCCGTCCACCGTGTGGGCGTTCTCCACCCTCAAGCCGGTGGCGATCACCACGCGCTACATGTCGCGCTTCCACGCATCGGGCGAGACCGGCCCGCTGCTGGGCGTGTGCCAGCTGGGCTACCTGCTCGACGCGGCGATGGCGCTGGTGGCGCTGGTGCTGGTGGCGGCCACGGCGCCGTGGGTGGCGGGGCGCTTCTACGCCATGCCCGAGCGCGCCTGGCTGATGGTGGCCTTCGCCGCGTTCTTCCCCGTGGCGTCGCTGTCGGGAACCAACGGGGCGGTGCTCACCGCGCTGCAGCGCTTTCGCCTGCTGGCCGCGCTCCGCTTCGCGCGGCCCGTGATGCTGCTGGCCATGGCCGCCGCGGCGCTGGCCCTGCGCACGGGGATCGCCGGCTACGTGCTGGCGATGGCGCTCTCGCAGGCGGCGGTGAGCCTGCTGGAGACGGCGGCCGCGGCGCGCGCGCTGGTGCACGCCCACGGCGGCGGATACCGGCAGCTGCTGCGCAGCCGGCTGGGCGAGATCGAGGCGCTGCGGGCCGAGCTGCGCGGCCTGTTCCGCTGGAGCTACGTGCTGAGCACCGCCACCAGCGTGGCCGACCAGCTGCCGCTGCTCCTGCTGGGGCGCTTCGCGGGGCCTGCGGCGTCGGGCTACTACCGCCTGGCGACTCTGGTGGCCACCGGCGCCATGGTGCCCGAGGGCGCCATGGGCAAGGTGGTGTTCCCCCGCCTGGCCGCGCAGTGGGAGCGCGCCACCGGGGCGCAGGCGCGCCGCCAGCTCGCGCGGTGGACGCTGCGGGCCGGCCTCCCCGCCGCGGCACTGGTCGCGCTGGGGACGGCCTTCCTCCGCCCGCTGGTGCCCCCGATGTTCGGGGCCGAGTACGGGCCGATGGTGACGGGGGCGCAGGTGCTCCTGCTGGCGGTGGCGCTCCGGGCGGCGGTGTTCTGGATCGAGCCGGCATACTATGCCGCCGGGAAGGTGGGCGCGTGGACGCGCCTGCACCTGCTGCAGGTGGTGGGGATGCTGCTGCTCACCGGGCCGGCGGTGGCGCGCTTCGGCTTTCTCGGCGCCGCGGTGAGCGTGGCCGTCATCCGCACCGCGCTGGTGGCGGCGGCGGTGCTCGCGCTCCCGCTGCCGCGCCGCACGCTGGCCGAGGCCGGGCCGGCCGCCGGCGAAGGGGACGACGCACGCGACGGCAGTCACGCGGAGCCGGCCGGCCGCCCCGCGGGGCGGCGGCTGGCGCCAACCAACGGAGCTCGATGAACCTGATTTCCCTGATAGGCGGCGTGGGCCGCTCGGCGCGCGGCGGCGGCTTCGCCCGCCCGCTGTACCGCGTGCGCGCCGCCCTGGACGGCGTGGCGCGCACCCTGGGCCGCCCGCCGCTGCGCGCCACCACCCCGCAGGGCGTCCGCTTCCACGGCTACCTGCGCCACCGCGGGTTCATGCGCCACCTCCCCTCGGCGGCGTACGAGACGGTGACCACCGGGCTCCTCGAACGGCTGCTGGCGCCCGACGTGGTGTTCGTGGACGGGGGGGCGCACATCGGCTACTACACGGTGTTCGCCGCGACCCGGGCGGGGCGGGTGGAGGCGTTCGAGCCCGATCCCTACAACCTGGCGGCGCTGCGCTACAACCACGCCCACGCGCTGGACGCGGCCGGGCGCGCCCGCACCACCATCCACCCGCTCGCGCTGTCGGGCGAGGCGGGCGAGACGGTGCTGTACGTGAGCGACACCACCATCGGCAACTCGCTGGCCCGCCGCGGCGACATCGGCGAGCTGCGCGAGGTGCGCGTGCGGTCGACCACCCTCGACCAGGTGCTGGCGGGGCTCGGTGGGGCGCGCTGCGTGATCAAGATCGACGTGGAGGGCGCCGAGTCGCGGGTGCTGGAGGGTGGCCGCGCGGCGCTCGCGCGCATCCCCGAGGTGGCGATCATCGCCGAGACCAACCCCTCGGCGCTGGCCGCCGCGGGAACCAGCCCCCAGGCGCTGGTGGGGCAGCTGCGCGAGCTCGGCTTCGCCGTCCGCTACCTCGACGAGAAGACAGGCGCGGCGGTGGAAGCCGACGCCGCGATCCTGGCCCGCAAGGGGAACCTCCTGGCCCTGCGCGGCGACTCGTGGGGCGGGCCCGGCGGCGCGGTGGAAGCGCCGGCCGCGGCCGCCGGCGACCCCGCCCGGGCGGAGGGCGCATGGACGCCGTGAGCACGGCCGCGCAGGGCGCCGCGCCCGCCAGCGCCGCGGCCGCATCCAGTGCTGCCGCGGAGGCAGGCCCGGGCGGGTTCCGCAGGTACGACTACAAGGCCGCCTTCCTGGACGACCTCCTGGCGCCGCTGGCCGGCCGCCCGGTGCGGCTCCTCGACCTGGGCTCGGGCACGTCCAAGGACTTCGTGGACGTGCTGCGCAAGTACCCGAACGTGGCGTACACGGGCGTGGAGTTCCGCGCCGAGTCGCAGGAGCGCGCCCGCCAGCTCCTGGCGGGGATCCCCGGCGTCACGCTGCTGTCGGGCTTCGGCGAGGAAGTGGAGCGCACCTTCGAGGGGCGCTTCGACCTGACGCTGTCGCTGAGCGTGCTGGAGCACGTCAAGCGCCTGGATGCCTTCCTGCGCACCAGCGCGCGGGTGACCGCCAGCGGGGGCCTGGTGGTGCACCGCTACGACCTGGGGCACTCGCTGCACTCCACGCGCTACGAGGCGCTGAAGGTGGGGCTCTTCCGCCGCTTCGGGCGGGTGATGCCGGCGCGGCACTTCACCACCCACCCCGACCTTGCCGAAGTCACCCGGATCCTGGGCGCGGCCGGGGTGGAGGTGGTGGAGGTGAGCCATTCGCAGATGCCGGGGCTGAAGCAGGCGATGAACCGCCTCGACTGGGGCTCGCCCGCGGCGAACGCCTTCGCGCGCGAGCTGATCGACTTCGAGCGGCGGCTCTACGCCCAGGTGGCGCCGCGGCTGGACACCGCCGGGCGCGAGCGGCTCTTCCCGTCGGTCACCGTCGTGGGCCGGCGCCGCTAGCATGCCCGATCCCGCATCCCTCCCCCGCGTCTGCTTCGTGGGACAGGCCGCCTACGGCCGTCCGCTCGACGCCACCAGCGCCCGCAAGTTCCGGCTCCTGGCGGCGGCGGCCCACGTGAGCGTGGTGGGATTCGCGCGCGGCGCGCGGCCGGGCCGCTTCCACGAGCACGCCGACTTCTGGCTCCTCCCGCGGCTCCCCTCCACGGCGCTGCGCCAGGGCGCCATGCTGGGGCTGGGCACGCTGGCCGCCGCGTGGCTGGTGCTGCGCGGCCGGGCCGACGTGCTCGTGGCGCAGAGCCCCTTCGAAGGCGTGGCCGCGGCGCTGGCCGTGCGCGTGGGCCGCTGGTGCGGGCGCCCGGCGCGGCTGGTGGTGGAGTCGCACGGCGACTTCGAGGCGGCCGCCTTCCACCAGCGCAGCTTCCGCTTCCGCCGGCTCTACGGCTGGATGATGCGCCGCGCCGCGCGCTTCTCGCTGGCCCGCGCCCATGCGCTGCGGTCGATCTCGACCGCCACCACGGCGCAGCTCGCGGCGTGGGCGCCGGGCGTCCCGGTGGTCCAGTTCCCGGCATGGACCGACATGGACGTCTTTTCCGGCGCCGACCGCGCCGGGCACGACCCGCAGGCGGTGCTGTTCGTGGGAACGCTCACCCCGGTGAAGGGGGTTCACCACCTCCTCGCCGCCTTCGCCGCGGTGGCGCCCCTCTTCCCCGCGGCGACGCTCACCCTGCTGGGCAAGCCGCAGAACCCCGGCTACGTGAAGCGCCTCCAGGGCGACGTGGCCCGGCTGGGGCTGGACGGGCGGGTGCGCTTCGCCGCGCCGGTGCCGCAGGCCGGGCTGGCGGGCGAGATGGCGCGGGCGGCGGTGCTGGTGCTGCCGTCGGTTTCGGAGGGGCTGGGGCGGGTGGTGTTCGAGGCCATGGCCACCGGCACCCCGGTGATCGGCAGCGCCGTGGGCGGGATCCCCGAGCTGGTGGACCATGGCCGCACGGGGTGGCTGGTGCCCCCTGGCGACGAGGCGGCGCTGGCCGCGCGGCTGGCGTGGGTGCTGGAGCACCCGCCCGAGACGGCGGCGGCCGGGGCCCGCGCGCGCGAGTTCGCCATGGGCTTCTTCTCGAGCGACGGCTACGTGCGCAACTACCAGCGGCTCTTCGCGGCCGCGCGGCGGGGCCTGCCCGCCCCCGCCCTCGCTTCGCACGCGCCCCTCCGGTGAGCACCCGCCTGCTGTGGTTCAACCTGGCCACCGACCGCGACGACCCGATCCTGGGCTTCACGCCGAGGTGGATCGCGGCCGTGGCGGCGCGCGTGGACCACGTGGACGTGATCACGATGCGCGCGGGCCGCACCGACCTGCCGTCCAACGTGCGCGTGCACACGCTGGGCAAGGAGCTCGGCTACGGCGAGCCCCGCCGCGCGGCGCGCTTCTACCGGATCCTGGGCGGGCTGCTGGCGCGGCACCGCTACGCGGGGTGCTTCTCGCACATGAACCCCCTGTTCAGCGCCATGGCCGGGCCGCTGCTGAAGGCCGCGGGGGTGCCCATGACCACCTGGTACGCCCACCCGAGCCTCACCCGCACCCTTCGCGTCGCGCACCTCTTCTCGCGCCGGATGACCGCCAGCGTGGCCGGCGCGTATCCGTACCGCCACGACAAGCTGGTGGTGATCGGGCAGGGGATCGACACCGACCTGTTCGCCCCCGACGGCACCGCGCCCGAGCACCCTCCGCTGGTGCTGTGCGCCGGCCGGCTGTCGCCGGTGAAGGGGCACGAGACGCTGCTCGGCGCCCTGGCCCGGCTGCGGGAGCGGCGGGCTGCGCCCTTTCGCGCGGCCATCGTGGGGCAGGCGACCGACGCCGCCTACGCCTCGCGCCTGCGCGACGTCGCGCGCGAGCTGGGGCTGGACGACGTGGTGGAGTTCGCGCCGGGAGTGGCGATGGACGACCTGCCGGCCTGGTACCGCCGCTGCACGGTGCACGTGAACCTCACCCCCAGGGGCTTCGGCGACAAGGTGGCGTGGGAGTCGATGGCGTGCGCTCGGCCCTGCGTGCTGGCCAACGAGAGCTTCGCCGAAACGCTGGGCGACCTGGCGCCGCGCCTCCTCTTCCCCCACGGCGACGAAGCCGCCCTGGCCGACCGGCTCGACCACGTGCTGTCGCTCGGCGAGCGGGAGCTGGGCGAGATGGGTGCGTACCTGCGCGGCCGGGTGGAGCGGCTGCACGGCCTGCGCGCGCTGGCGGGGAAGATCGTGGACGTGACGGTGGCCGGCACCGCCGTGGAGGCCCGCGGATGACGGCCCCCCGGCTGCGCATCGGCTACGTGACCTCGGGGTTCGTGTGGGCCCCCGGCGGCAACCACCGCGTGGTGTACGAGCACGCTAACCAGCTGTCCGCGCGCGGGCACGCCGTGTCCGTGCTGCACCCGCCCGAAAGTGCCGGCGCCGCGCGCAAGGGCACGGGTCGGGCCGGGTGGCTGGCGCGCGCCCGCGGCGCGGGCCAGCGGCTGCGCAAGCACTGGATGCCGGCGCGCCCGGCCTGGTTCGACCTGTCGCCCCGGGTGGAGGTGCGCAGGCTGCGCACGCTGGGTCCGGAAGAGTTCCGGGGGTGCGACGTGCTGGTGGCCGCCAACTGGAACGTGGCCCAGCCGCTGTACCGCGCGGCCTCGGCGCTGGGCATCCCGCTGGTCCAGGTCGCGCACCACTACGAGGTGCTGAGCGGCTACCCCGCCGCCCACGTGGACGCCGCGCTGGCGCTCCCCGTCCCCAAGGTCGTGGTCTCGGGGTGGACCCGCGACTGCCTGGCCGCGGCGGGGTTCGGGGAGCTGGAGTACGCCCCCAACGGCGTGGACCCGCGGCTGTACCGCGTGGTGCGGCCGCCCGAGGAGCGGGAGCTGGTGGTCTGTGCCAACTACACGCCCAAGGCGATCAAGGACCCCGACACCCTGTTCGGCGCGCTGGAACGGGTGGTGAGCGAGGTCCCCGGCGTGCGGGTGCTCCTCTTCGGCGGCAGCCGCGCCGCGCCCCGGCTCCCCTTTCCCGTGCGCTACGTGCCGCGCGCCTCCAACGCCTACGTGGCCGCGGAGGTGTACAACCGCAGCGCGGTGTTCGTGGGCTCGAGCCGGTACGAGGGGTTCGCCCTCCCGGCCGCCGAGGCCATGGCCTGCGGCTGCGCCGTGGTCTCCACCGACTGCGGCGGGATCCGCGACTTCGCGCTGCACGGCGAGACCGCGCTCCTTTCCCCGCCGGGCGACCCGCGGGCGCTCGCGGCCAACGTGGTGCGCGTGCTCGACGACCGGGTGCTCCGCCTGGCCCTGGTGGGCCGCGGGCTCGAGACCATCGCCGCCTTCACCTGGGAACGCAGCGCCGCCGAGCTGGAGCGCGTGCTGCTGGCCGCCGTCCGCGCCGCCCACCCCCATCCTCGCGCCGCGGGGCACGTATGAAGACCACCATCCGCGCGTTCCTGCTGGCCGCCGGGCTGGCGCTGAACATCGCGCTGCTGAAGGGCGTGGCGCTCCCCTTCGCCGTCGTGTTCGCGCTCGACCTGGCGCTGCTGGTCGACACGGCCCTCTTCCTGATCCGCCGCGACCGCGACATGCTGCAGCCGCTGGCGCTGATCTTCATCGTCTTCGCGCTGCGCGTGGGGCTTCCCGCGGCCATGCTGCTCGCCGGGGCCCGGCCGTTGTCGGCGGTGGCGCTTTCGTGGACGCAGCCGCGCTACTGGCAGCCCGGGTTCTACCTGTGCATGACCGGGTGCTTCGCGTTGGGGCTGGCGTTCGTGCTCACGCCCGCCGGCGGCCTGCGCGCCGTGCGGCAGCACGCGGCGTTCACGCCCACCAGCAATTCGGTGCGCCGCACGGCGCAACTCCTGATGCTGCTGGGCGGCGTGCTGTGGCTCACCTACATGGCGGCCAACTTCGGAGGCGTGCGGGGCATCGCGGCGGCGCTCACCGGCGGCCTGGTGCGCGGCGTCCGCTACCACACCGAGGGTACCTCGCGCTATGGCTTCGTGGCGCGGCAGCTCCTGTTCTGGGGCGCGCTGATCTGGGGCGTTAGCCGGTACGAGGCGACGCGCAAGGTGCGCTCGGCGCTCGTGCCCACGCTTGCGGCGCTGGTGGTGCTGATCACCAACGGCGGGCGCGTCGCCGCCGTCAGCGCGCCGGTGCTCCTGCTCCTGGTGGTGTGGTACCTCCGCGGCCGCACCGTGGGGGTGGGGCGGGCGAGCTTCGCCCGGATCGCGCGCTGGGCCGTGGGCGGGGTCGCGGCGCTCCTCCTGTTCATCGCCGGGGGGCTGTTCGTGAAGGGCTACCGCGGCGGCGGCGGCGTGTCCACCGCCATGCGGCTGGCCAGCATGCGCGCCGTGGGCGACGAGCTGAACTTCAGCGCCTGGTACGAGACGGGGCTCCTGCACCCCTTCGCCTTCGCGATCCGCGGAGGCGGGGGGTCGTACCACCCGCCGCTCGGCCGCTACCTGTTCAGCGGCTACACGGCCTACTTCACCGGCGTGAACGACGTGCTGAAGCCGGGGCAGCTGATCGTGCAGCAGACGCTGGGCACCAGCACGTGGGGGATCCACACCGGCGCCTTCGTGGACCTCTACATCGGCTTCGGGCTGCTGGGCACGGTGGCCGGGGGGATGCTGCTGGGCGTGGCGCTGAAGGTGGTGTACGTGTCGCTGGCGCAGCGGGCCCGGAGCAGCATCGAGGTGGTGGTCTACGCGTTCACCTTCTGGCACATCTTCTGGGTGCTGTTCGAGTCTGTGGTGGGAGTGGTGTCGGGGTGGTTCGAGAACGGGCTCATCCTGTTCGTGCTGCTGGGGCTCGCGGCCATGCTGCGCACCCCCCGCGCGGCGCGGCGGGTGCAGGCGCCGCGGCGGCTCGCGCCCGCCGCCGGGAGCGCCCGGTGACCTGCGGCGTGGAGCGGGAGAACGCGGGCGGCGGCGCCCTCCGGGCGCCTGCCGCCGGCCGCTCCTCGCGGACCTCACCCGCGGGCCAAGTCGTTGCGCCGCTTGCCGGTGCGGTGTTAGCTTGCCCCGCCGGGCGCACGCCCTTCGCACGCCCCCGCCGGCCCGGCTCGCGGCGCACCGGTGGTGGAGTCGGTCTTCGCGTCACCCGCTTCCTGGCTCGCTCCGCTTGACCCTCCTCGAACATCTCGCCCGGCGCACCTCGACGGGGCGCTTCATCCCCGAGATCGATGGGCTCCGCTTCGTGTCGGTCGCGATGGTGGTGCTGTTCCACCTCCACGTGTACGCGTGGAGGAGCGCGCCGCCGGGAAACCCCCTGCGCGCGTGGCCGCTCTCGCTCCTGGAGCACGGCGGCTACGGCGTGCGCTTCTTCTTCGCGATCTCGGGGTTCATCCTGGGTCTCCCGTTCGCGCTGCACTACCTGCGCGGCCGGCCGGTCCCCCGGGTGCGAACGTACCTGCTGCGCCGGCTCACCCGCCTGGAGCCGCCGTACCTGCTCTCGCTCCTGCTCCTCTTCCCGGTGTACCTGTGGAGCACCGGCGCATCGGCGGGGAGCGTGCTGCCGCACCTGCTGGCCTCGATGCTCTACCTCCACAACGCGGTGTACGAGACGGGGAGCATCATCAACGGGGTGACCTGGTCGCTGGAGCTCGAGGTACAGTTCTACCTCCTGGCCCCGGTCCTGGCCTGGCTCTTCTTCCGCCAGCCGCGCGCGGCCGTCCGCCGCGGCGTGCTGGCCCTGGTGATCGCGGCGGGGTCGGTGGCGTCGATCTGGCTGATCGAGATGCCGTACGTGCGGCTGGCGCTTCCCGCCTACCTGCACTTCTTTCTGGTGGGCTTCCTGCTGGCCGACCTTTACGCCACCCGGTGGAACTCGGCCCCGGGGCGCACCCCTGCGTGGGATCTGGCGTGGGTGGCCGCCTGGGCGGGGCTGCTGTGGGTGTGGGGGCTCTCCCCCGCCGTGTCGGCCATCGCCACGCCGCCGCTGGTGTTCGTGCTGTACGTTGCCGCGCTGCGGGGCTACTGGGTGCGCCGCGCGCTGGCGTACCCGTGGGTCGCCACCATCGGCGGCATGTGCTACACCATCTACCTGCTGCACGTCCCGGTGATCTCGGCCGGCGGGCGGGTGTGGCGGGCGCTCGCCGGGCCCGCGTCCACCGTCCCCGCCTTCGCCCTGCAGTGCGCCGTCATGGGCGCCGCGATCCTGGTGGTGAGCGGCGTGTACTTCGTGCTGGTCGAGCGGCCGTGCATGGAGCGCGACTGGCCCCGGCGGCTGGCGGGGCGCGTCCGCGCGTGGCTTCCCGGAGCGCCGCGCGTGGCCACGGCGGGCGACGCCGCGGGCGACTAGCTCTCTTTCCATGCGCACCATGCAATCGACCCGACGAGCGTTCGCGCCCGGGCCCAGCGCTGCCGGGAGCTCCGCCGCCGGCCGGGCGGCGGAATCGCCCCGCTCCCTCCGGCCGCCGCCGCAACTCGCGACGTCCCCGCTCTGTCGGACCGACTGGATGATGCGGCGGCTCGCCGTGGTGCGGGGGGCGCCGTGAAGCCGCGCATCCTGCACGTGGTCAAGTCGCAGAACGTGGCCGGCGCCGAGAACCACCTGTTCATGCTGCTGCGGGGGCTGGCCGCCGAGGGGCACGAGGTGCACCTGCTGAGCCTCACCGACCGCCGCCACGGCCCCATGGGCGACGCCTACCGCCAGCGGCTGGACGCGGCGCGCGACGAGGGCGTGGGCGTGCACCTGGACGAGGTGGCGCACAAGTTCGACGGCACGGCCGTGGGCCGGATCACGCGCCACATCCGGCGCATCGGCCCCGACCTGGTGCACACCCACATGCCCTACGCCGACCTGTTCGGCTCGGTGGCCGCCCGGCGGGCGGGGGTGGGCGCGGTGATCGGGTCGCGCCACCACGACTGTGCCTTCTCGCGCGCCGAGTGGCTCCGCTTCAAGGCGTACTACGCCCTGGTGAAGCCGTGGCAGCAGGGCGTCATCGCCATCTCGCAGCGCGTGGCCGACCAGTGCCGGCGGATGGAGGGGTGGCGCGGCGAGCAGGTGTTCCCCGTGCTGTACGGCTGCGACGACCACGCGACCGACCGGGCGGCGGCACGAAGCGGCGTCCTGCGCGAGCTGGGGCTGGCGCCCGACACCGTGCTGCTGGGCACCGTGGCGCGGTTGATCCCCTGGAAGGGCCACCGCCACGCCGTGGAGGCGATGGCCCAGGTGGCGCCGCGCGTTCCCAACGCGCGCTGGCTGTTCGTGGGCGACGGGCCCGAGCGTGCCGCGCTGGAGCGGCAGGTGGGCGACGCGGGGCTGGGCGACCGGGTGCTGTTCCTGGGCTACCGCACCGACATCGCCCGGCTGATGGCCGCGTTCGACCTGCTGGTGCACCCCACCCTGGGCGAGGGCTTCGGGCTGATCCAGCTGGAGGCGATGCTGCAGGGCACCCCCATCGTGTCCACCCTCACCGGGGCGATCCCCGAGGTGGTGGTGGACGGCGAGACCGGGCTGCTGGTGCCGCCCGCCTCGGCCGGAGAGCTGGCCCGGGCCGTGACGCGGCTGGCGGAAGACGAGGCGCTGCGCCTGCGCTTCGGCGCGGCCGGGCGCAGCCGCTTCGAGCGCGAGTTCACCTCCGCGCGGATGGCCGGCGAGACGAGCGAGGTGTACCGCAAGGCGATGACGGCCGGGCGCCGCGCGGCGTGAGCGCCGCGGGCGCCGCCGACCGGCGCCCACCCCCGCCCGCGCGGCTTCGCGGCGCGGACGAAACCCTGAACGAGGTGAGACTGGTGGCTGCCGACGGACTGCTCTACCGGATGTACAAGGACGGGCCCGTGTACGACCTGCTGCGGAGCACGCGTCTGCGCCTGCAGGCGCGGGGCTGGAAGGGGCAGCGCACGGCCACCAAGGTGCCGCGGCTGATCAAGGAGCGCACGGTGGCCGAGTACGCCCGCCGCTTCTCGCCGCGCGTGTTCGTGGAGACGGGCACCTTCCGCGGCGACATGCTCTTCTCCAACCGCCGCCGCTTCGACCGGCTGTACTCGGTGGAGCTCGACCCGGCGCTGTACCAGGCGGCGGTCCGCCGCTTCGCGCGGCACCCCCAGGTGTCGCTGCGCCACGGCGACAGCGGGCAGATGCTCCCGGCGATCCTGGCCGAGCTGGCCGAGCCCGCGCTCTTCTGGCTCGACGCGCACTACTCCGGCGGGGTGACCGCCCGCGGCGCTATCGACACGCCGATCGTGCAGGAGATGGAGCGGATCTTCACCCACCCCGTGCGCGGCCACGTGGTCCTGGTGGACGACGCCCACGAGTTCGTGGGCGCCAACGGCTATCCCACCATGGACGAGTTCGAGGCCTACGTGAAGGAGCGCCGGCCCGAGTGGACGGTGGAGGTGTGGAACAACATCATCCGCATGCATCCGGCGGCCGGCCGGCCGTGACGGATGGAGCGGCCGGGCTGGCGGAGCCGGTGCGCGGCGCGCGCGCGGTAGCTCGCGCGCCGGCCGCGCAGCCCGTGGATGTGCCCGCCCCCCGACTCCTCTACGTGGTGACCCACGGGATGAGCGCGCTCCACTTGCTCAAGGGGCAGCTGCGGTGGATGCGCGAGGCCGGCTTCGAGGTGGCGGTGGCCGCGTCGCCCGGCCCCGACCTGGAGGCGGTGGCCGAGCGCGAGGGGGTGACCGTCTTCCCGATCCCCATGCGCCGCGAGATCCACCCGCTGGGCGACCTGCGCTCGCTGGCGGCCCTCACCCGGCTGCTGCGGCGCTGGCGACCGCAGGTGGTGAACGCGGGCACGCCCAAGGCCGGGCTGCTGGGGATGATGGCGGCGCGCCTGGCCGGTACTCCGGTTCGGGTGTACACCCTGCGCGGCCTCCGGCTGGAGACAGCGCGGGGCCGCACGCGGGCGCTCCTGGGGCTCACCGAGCGCATGGCCTCGGCGTGCGCGCACTCGGTGGTCAGCGTGAGCGAGAGCCTGCGCGCGGCCTACTGCGCCATGGGGCTGGCCAACCCGGCGAAGGTGGTCACCTTGGGGGCGGGCTCGTCCAACGGGGTGGACGCGGCGCGCTTCGCCGGCCGCACGCCCGGGGAGGGCCAACGCCTGCGCGCGTCGCTCGGCATCGCGGACGAAGCACCGGTGGTGGGGTTCGTGGGCCGCTTCACCCGCGACAAGGGGATTGGCGAGCTGCTGGCCGCGTTCGAGGCGGTGTCGGCCGAGGTGCCCGGCGCGCGGCTCCTGCTGGTGGGCGACTTCGAGGCGGGCGACCCGGTGCCCGAGCCCGTGGCCCGGCGGCTCCGCGAGCACCCCGGCGTGGTGCGCTCGGGCTTCGTGGCCGACACCGTGCCCTACTTCGGCGCGATGGACGTGCTCGCCTTCCCCTCGCTGCGCGAGGGCTTTCCCAACGTGCCGCTCGAGGCCGCCGCGGCGGGTCTTCCCGTGGTGGCCGTGCGCGCCACGGGGAGCGTGGACGCGGTGGTCCACGGCGAGACCGGCGCGCTGGTGGACCCGGGCGACACCGCCGCGCTGGCGGGCGCGCTCGTGCGCTACCTGCGCGACCCCGCGCTGCGGCGGCGCCACGGCGCGGCGGGGCAGGCGCGCGTGCGCGAGTGCTTCGCTCCCGAGCGGGTGTGGAGCGGGCTGCTGGACCACTACCGCGGGCTGATGGCCGCCGCGCGCACGTGAGCGCAGGCCCCGTGTACCACGGCGTGCGGCGCGCGCTCGACGCCGGGACGGCGCTCGCCGGGCTGGTGCTCGCCGCCCCGGTCCTGCTGGGGGTGGCGGCGGCGGTCCGGCTGCGCCTGGGGAGCCCCGTGCTCTTCGCCCAGGAGCGGCCGGGGTTGGGCGGGCGGCCGTTCATCCTGTACAAGTTCCGCACGATGCGCGACGCGGTGGACGCCGAGGGCGAGCCCCTCCCCGACGAGCAGCGCCTGACGGCGCTCGGCCGCTTCCTGCGCAAGACGAGCCTGGACGAGCTCCCGCAGCTGTGGAACGTGCTCCGGGGCGACATGGGGCTGGTGGGGCCGCGCCCGCTTCTCCCCGAGTACCTGGCGCTCTACACCCCCGAGCAGCGGCGGCGCCACGAGGTGCGGCCCGGGATCACCGGCTGGGTGCAGGTGAACGGCCGCAACGCGGTTTCCTGGGACGAGCGCTTTCGCCTGGACGTGTGGTACGTGGACAACCGCTCGCTCGCGCTCGACCTGCGCATCCTGGCCCTCACGGTGAAGAAGGTGCTGGTGCGCGAGGGGATCTCGCAGCCCGGCCACGCCACCGCCGAACGGTTCCGTGGCCCCGCCTCCTGACGCCTTCCTGGTGTGGGGCTCGGGCGGGCACGGCAAGGTGGTGGCCGACCTGCTGTGCGCGCTGGGCCACCCCCTGGCCGGGTTCATCGACGCCGCCGCCGGCCGGCAGGGTGCGGTGGTGGTGCCCGGGGCGGCGGTCGTCCTCCAGCAGGACGCCTTCCTCCGCATGGTCGCGGGAGGCGTCCTCCCCGCCGGCAGCGGTGCCGTGGCGCTGGGGGTGGGCGACAACGCGGGGCGGCTGCGCTGCTGGCGCTCGCTGGGTGGCCTTCCCGCGCCGGCCCTGGTGCACCCCACCGCCGTGGTGAGCCCCTGGGCCGCTGTGGGCGGGGCCACGGTGGTGTTCGCGAAGGCGGTGATCAACCCGGGCGCGGTGCTGCACGAGGCGGTGATCGTGAACACCGGCGCAATCGTGGAGCACGACTGCGTGCTGGGTGCGGGCGCCCACGTGTCGCCCGGCGCCGTCCTGGCCGGGGGCGTGCGGCTGGGCGAGCGGGCCTGGGTGGGCGCGGGGGCCACCGTGCTCCCCGGGGTGCGCATCGGGAGCGGGGCCGTGGTGGGCGCGGGGGCCGTGGTCACCCGCGACGTGGCCGCCGGAGCGACCGTGGTGGGCGTTCCCGCGCGCGAGATCCGGTCCCGGCTCCCGCCCGTCGTGGATCCAGATGATCCGGGAGCCGCGTAACCAGCAGGGATGTGCGTTCGCACACACGGGGCGAGCTGCCTCGCAACGACACGGAGGACGCGGAGGTACCGCCCGTCTTTGCTCCGTTTCCTCCGCTGCCCCGTGTGACACCGCCGCAGCGCGGTTCGTCCAATGCACGGACGGCCGGCCGCGCCGATGATCACGGTTTCGGCGGAGGCCGCGCGGCACGACGGCGGCCCGCGCTAGTCGGGGCACCGCCCTGGCCCAGCCGGCGGAGCGAGGGTCCGAGGTCCATCGGAGGATCGCGGTTTACCGCTGTCGCGGCGCGGTCCGTACGCGAGCCCCGGTTCCTCCGGCTCGCCGGGTCCATCCGCTCGCCGGCAGCCCGGAAGCGGGCGGGAATGCATGCCCGGCGGGCTGGAAACGCCGCCGCTGCGGGGCCCCCCGGGCCGGCCCGCCCCGCCGTCCGCGCCGTGTAAGTCGTTGCGCTGTTTGCCCGTGGTGTGTTACTTTCACTCTCCTTTCGCGCGTGGTGCCATGAAGCGGCTGCTCCTGCTGGTCTCCGTGTTTTTGTGCTGGTCCTCTCCCGTGCGTGCCCAGGAGCCGGTGCTGAGCCCCGGCGACGTGGTGCGCATCTCGGTGTGGCGCAAGCCCGAGCTGAGCGGCGACTTTCCCGTGGCCGAAGACAGCTCGGTGGCCAACCCGTTCTACTCCGGGATCAAGGTCGCGGGCGTGCCCATCTCGGTGGCGCAGGAGCGGGTCCGCCGCTACGTGGAGCAGTTCGAGACCAGCCCCCGCGTGCTGGTGGAGCCCCTGCTGCGCGTGACGGTGGGGGGCGAGGTGCGCACCCCCAACCTGTACACCCTGCGCCCCGAGACCACCGTCTCGCAGGCGGTCGCGCTCGCCGGCGGCCCCACCGAGCGCGGCGAGCTCAACCGGGTGCGCGTGGTGCGCGAGGGCCGCGTGGACGTGGTCGACCTCACCGACCCGAACCCCGCGACCGGCGCGCAGCGCGTCCGCTCGGGTGACCAGATCCTGGTGTCGCGCCGCCAGAACCTTGTGCGCGACTACCTGTTCCCGTCCGGCGGCCTGGTGGCCGCCCTCGTCGGCCTCTTGAATCTCATCCTCCGGTAGCTGCATGTCCCGCGTGGTTTCTGATCCCGGCACCCCGGCCGACGAATTCTCCGGCGCCCAGGCGGGCCCGGGGGCCGACGGCGGCGACGACGCCGTTTCGCTCCGTGAAGCGCTGGCCATCCTGCGCCGGCACTGGCTCATGGTGGGTGCCATCGCGGCGGTGGTGACCCTGCTCACCGGCTACGTGGTGTACAACAGCCCCGCCCAGTACCGGGCCGCCGCGCTGCTGCGCCTCACCGATGCGCAGCGGGAGATGACCGGCGGGCTGGGCGACGACTTCATGCAGAAGCAGCTCGGCCGCACCACCGACCCGCTCCTCTCGCAGCTCGAGGTGCTGAAGGGCCGGCAGGTGCTGGGCGAGGTGGTCGACCGCGAGGGGCTGCGGCTGGAGCCGGCCATCCGCGGGGTCACCCGCGCGGTCCTGGACAGCGTGCAGATCCGGGTGCCGGCCGGCAGCGGCGACTCGCTCGAGGTGGAGCTCGGGGCCAGGGGCCCGGTGCTGCGCGTGCCGGGGCACGCCCCCGTGCGCGGCGCGTACGACACGCCGCTCACCGCGGGGCCGGTGACCGCGGTGGTGCGCCGGGTGCCGGGGCTGGAGCGCGCCAGCTTCGTGGTGCAGCCGCGCGAGGACGCGATCGACCACCTCACCTCGCGCCTGGGCGCAGTCCCGCGCGACAAGACCGACGCGGTGGAGATCAACTTCGTCGCCGACGACCCGCAGACGGCGCAGCGCGTGGTGAACACCGCCCTCACCGTGTTCGAGGCCGCCAACGCCCGCGCGGCGCAGGACCAGTCGCGCCGCCGCCGGATCTTCCTGGAGGGGCAGCTCCGCGGCACCGACTCGCTGCTGACCGCCTCGCAGCTGGAGCTCAGCGAGTTCCAGCGCCGCGAGGAGGTGTACAGCTCGCAGGCCAAGTTCTCGGCGCAGCAGGAAGGGCTGCTCGCCGTGCAGGTGAAGCACGACTCGCTGATGTCGGCCCGCCAGATGTACGCCTCGCTCATGCAGGGGCTGTCGGGCGCTCCGGCGGTGCGCGAGCGCGCGCTGCGCACGCTGGCCTCGTCGCCGGGGCTGGCGGCCAACCCGGTGGTGGCGCAGCTCTACACCGAGCTCATCCAGCACGAGCGCTCGCTCGACTCCCTCACCGTCGGGTCGCTGGGCAGCACCCGGGCCAACCCCGACGTGCAGCGCCTGTCGGGGCTGGTGAGCAGCACGCAGGGGCGGCTGGTGGACGCCTTTCGCAGCTACCTGGCCGCAATGGACGCGCAGATCGCGGGGCTGGGCCGCCTCCAGGAGCGCAGCGCCGGCGAGCTGAGGTCCACGCCGCCCACCGCCGCCGAGGAGGTGCGGCTGGTGCAGCGCGTGGAGAGCATCCGCCGGGCGGGCGACCAGCTGCGCGACGAGCTGGAGAAGGCGCGCGTGGCCGAGGCGGTGGTCTCGGGGCAGGTGCAGATCGTCTATCCGGCGCCGCTTCCCCGGCGCCCCATCGGCAGCGGCCGCGGCATCAAGCTGGGGCTGGGGCTGATGATGGGGCTGCTGCTGGGCGGGCTGGCGGCGTTCTTCCGCGAGCACATGAACCGCTCGATCGTGCGCAAGGAAGACATGGACCGGCTGGGCGTTCCCAGCCTGGGCGTGGTGCCGCGGCTGGAGCCCGGCCGTGGGCGCAAGCTGCCGGTTCCCATCCGCATCTCGGGGGCGCAGCAGCCGGCGGTGCCCGCGCCGGCCGGCGTGGAGCTGGTGATGCTCTCGGCGCCCAACTCGCCGGCGGCGGAAGCCTACCGGGCGGTGCGCACCAACCTGATCTTCTCGCACGCGGTGCGCGAGCTGAAGACGCTGGTGGTCACCAGCTCGGCCCCCGCCGAGGGGAAGACGCTCACCTCGTGCAACCTGGCGGCGTCGTTCGCCCAGCAGGGCCTGCGCGTGCTGCTGGTCGACTGCGACCTGCGCAAGAGCCGGGTGCACCGCGTCTTCGGGCTCCCGCGCGAGCCCGGGCTCACCGAGGTGGTGCTGGGCTACGCCACCGAGGCGCAGGCCATCCACGAGACCACGGTGGAAGGCCTCTCGGTGCTCGCCTCGGGCACGTCGCCGCCCAACCCGTCGGAGCTGCTGGGCGGCACCCGCATGCGTGCGCTGATCGCCTCGCTGCGCGAGCGCTTCGACCTGGTCATCTTCGACACCCCGCCCACCCTGGCGGCCGCCGACGCGGCGGTGCTGGGCGCGGTGGTGGACGGCGCCGTGATGGTGGTCCGCGCCGGGCAGACCGAGCTCGCCGCCGCCCAGGACGCGCTGCACCAGCTCCTGTCGGTGGGCACGCGCGTGGTGGGATGCATGCTCAACGACCCCGACGGCAAGGTGGCTCGTTACGGCGGCTACTACTATTCGTACGGGTACTACGCCGAGACGGCGTGAGGCCCGCGGGGGCACTGGCCGTGCGCCGTGCCCCGCCCGCGGCTCGCGGAGCGTCCTCTTCGGAGGGCTCCCGACGGGCGGCGGCGAAACGCCGGGGGCCAGGCGCGGAAGCGGGGGCGGCGTGGTGCTTTTCAATTGGTTTGCATCACGCTATCTTGGACGGTGAGACGCGAGGTCCGGTCGGCGAGCCCTGCCAAGGGAACCCCGCCGCGGCTCCGGCAGTACCCGTCTCCGTGCCCTTCCCCCCTCCCGGGTCGTGGCCGTCCCCTTGCTCCGCCGGTCACTCTCCACCCTCCGCCCCGCGCCGTTCCGGCACGCGACCCGCGGGCATGCACCGCCGACGCGGAGGTTCGCCCGCGCCTCAGCCGTTGCAGCGAACCGCCGCAGAACCATCGGAAGTGTGAGAGCAAAATTGAGCACCCGTTTCCCCCCGATCTTCCTTTCCCCCCCGCACATGAGCGGTCGCGAGCAGGTGCTCGCAGGCGAGGCGTTCGCGTCCAACTGGATCGCGCCGCTCGGCCCGTTCGTCACGCGGTTCGAGGAGGAGTTCGCCGCGAAGGTGGGCGCGCGGCACGCGCTGGCGGTCTCTTCGGGAACCGCCGCGCTGCACCTGGCGTTCATGGAGCTGGGGCTGGGCCGTGGCGACGAGGTGATGACCAGCACGTTCACCTTCGCCGCCACGGTGAACCCGCTGCTCTACCTGGGCGCGCGGCCGGTGTTCGTGGACAGCGACCGCCAGTCGTGGAACCTCGATCCCGCGCTGCTGGCCGAGGCGCTGGAGCGCCGCGCGCGCGCCGGGCGGCTCCCCGCCGCGGTGGCGGTGGTGCACCTCTATGGGCAGACCGCCGACCTGGCCCCCATCGTGGAGTCGTGCCAGCGCTACGGGATCCCGCTGGTGGAAGACGCGGCCGAGGCGCTGGGCGCCACCTATGGCGGCCGGTCGCCCGGGGTGTTCGGGACGGCGGGGATCTTTTCCTTCAACGGGAACAAGATCATCACCACCTCGGGCGGCGGGATGCTGGTGTCGGACGACGCCCTGCTGATCGAGCACGCCCGCAAGGTGGCCACGCAGGCGCGCGACGTGGCGCCGCACTACGAGCACTCCGAGGTGGGCTACAACTATCGCCTCAGCAACATCCTGGCGGCGATCGGCGTGGCGCAGCTCGAGGTGCTGGAAGACCGGGTGGCCGCGCGGAGGCGGAACTTCGACTTCTACCAGGCCTCGCTCGCCGACGTGCCGGGGATCGAGTTCATGCCCGAGGCGACGTGGGGCCGGCACAGCCGCTGGCTCACCTGCATCACCATCGACGCCGACGAGTTCGGCGCCACGCCCGAGATGCTGCGGCAGGTGATGGAGCTGCGCGGGATCGAGGCGAGGCCGCTCTGGAAGCCGATGCACATGCAGCCGGTGTTCGACCGCTACGAGCGCGTGGGTGGCGAGGTGGCGGAGGAGCTCTTCCGCACCGGGCTCTGCCTTCCCTCGGGCTCCAACCTGAGCAGCGAGGAGCTGGAGCGCGTGGTGGAGGCCGTGCACGACGTGGCGCGCGCGCCACGCCGGTCGGGCGTGCAGTTCCAGGGCGTGGCCGCCACCCGGGCCGACGGACCGCGCGCGGCTGCGTGAGCTCGGCGGCCGGCCGAGAGGCGGCTGGCGGGGCGGCTGCCGGGATGGAATGAGTGTGCGACGCGGGTAGCTCGAAGGGTGGGATTTGACGGCGTTCCAGGCCGGGCGGCATCGTGCCGCCCGGCCTTCCTGTCGTCAGGGAGGATGCCGGACGGATCACGGCCGCGGGGCCGCGCCGGGCGAGAGAACCGGATGCTTCCCCGGCGCTGGATTCACCGCTCGCCGGCCTCCGCATCCACGAAGCGTTGCGCCTCCGCGGCTACGCGGTCGCCTACCGGTGCCAGCGACCACTCGGGGCCGCGGCGGCTGGCCACGCGCGCGATCCGCTCGGCCGCGGGAACGAGCGCCTGCAGCCAGCGCAGCGCGCCGTGCCGCGAGGGCAGGCCCAGCGCGGCGTTGCCGATCTCGCTGGGGTAGCCTTCGCGCCGCGCGACCGCCGCGACCGCCGCGCGCTCGGCCCATGCCCGCAGCCATGCGGGCGCGGGCCAGCCGCGCACCCACTGGTCGACCAGGTAGTTCCCCGCGGCGGTGAGCCGGAACGCGTCGCGCGGGGGGCCCTCCCGTGCCGCCACGGCGCGCGCCATCCCCAGGTGGGTTCGCAGCAGCTCGGCGCGCGGGTGTGCCGCCACCCGGCGCTCGGCCTCGCCCAGCTGCGCGGGGGTGCAGCTGCGGATGGCGTGCGCCACCACCAGCAGCTCCCGCAGCCGGCCACGCCGGTCGGGGTGCTGTTCGGCGGAGTGGTGGAGCACGTACCACAGGTGGTCGGGGGCAGGGAGCTGGCCCAGCCCGGGGATGGGCGATGCTTCGAGCCGCCGCGGCACGTGCGCGTCGCCATCCCCGTCCAGCCCGGGGACGGAGGTGTGGATCTCGATGTGGATGGACGCACGCGTGCCGCGGATGCCCACGCGGTGCGCGCCGCGGCCGGCCAGGGCTCCGTATCCCAGCTCGCCCAGCGCTTCGGAGACTGCATGGGCCTCGCCAGGGGCCGCGAGCACGTCCACGTCGATCAGGTCCACGTTCTCGCCCGCCGCCACGGCCGTGCCGCCCTTCAGCACCGCCACGCTCCATCCGTGGGTGCGCGCCAGCCCGGCCACCCTGGCCAGCTCGCCCCGTGCCGACAGCACCCGCTTCAGCTCGATGAACGTGCGCGAGCGCAGCACGTCGCCCGCTTCGCCCGCCACGGCGCGCTGGGCGCCGCCAAGCGCCAGGGCGCAGCGCTCGGTGCGCAGGAACACGTCCCAGGCCGCCGCCCCCGCGGCCGGAGGCGGCCCCGCGGGCGCCGGCGAGCAGAGGACGTCCAGCGCCCAGGCGCGCAGCCGCAGCGCTTGCGCGACGGCCTGGGCCTGGGGATCGGAAATCCTCCGCATCTGCTCCGGACGGCTGGGGGTACGTTGGGATCGAGCCGTAAAGCTGATCCCGCGCTCCGATGCCCGCAAGCCACGCTGCCCCCTGCGACCCGCCGGCCCGCGTGCGAACCAGGAATGATCGATGTTGGGACGTGGGCAGGGTGTGATACCATTTCGATCAATCGATCGTGCATTCGGCGGGTTCAGCAACATCATCACACAGAGACACCAGAGGACCGTAGGGCCAGAGGAACGACTGGGAGCCACACGATTTCCTCTGGTCCTCTGGTCCCCTCCGTTCCCTCTGGGTGATGCTGTTCCGATGGTGGAATGCACAGGACGATCAGGAAAACGGTATGACGCTTTCCCGGTCGATCGCCACCGTGTGGAGGCGGGTTTCCGCACCTGCGGTCCCAAGGCTCGGCTCTGATCCTTTTACCGTCCCCGCACCTCGCCGGCACGCTCCACGTGTGCTCCCGACGTTTGGCGCCTACGTTGCCGCTGGCGATTTGCCGGTCCTATCTTCACCGCCACTCCTCTGATCCGGTTCCCGGGCGAGGAACGCCGATCGACGCCACCGATCGCGCCCGCGCCGGTATCACCCGCACCCAGCCACCGATGCAGCAGTTCGTGGTCATCGCCGAGAGACCGCACGTCGTGCGCCCTTCGCCCGCGTGCGGCGAGCGATGAGCCGGGCGTCGATGCGCGCGGTGGCCGCGGAGGCGCTACGGCTGCGGAGTTGGGCGCTGCCCCTGCTGGCGGGGGCCCGGCCGGTCGCGCCGCCCATGGTCACGGCGGAGGCGTGGGAGCTGTTCCTCGCCATCGAACGATGCGCCCAGCCCCTGCGCGGCGCACTGGGGGCCGACTTGCTGGACGGGCTGGCCGAGCCCGCGCGTGGCGCGCTGGAGCGCGCGGGCGTGCGCGAGGCGGTGAACGCGCTTTCGCTTCGCCAGGAGGCCGCGCAGGTGGCCCGCCTGCTCCGCGCGCGCGGCTGGACCGGCATCGTGCTGAAGGGCGGCGCGGCGGTGCTGGGGCGCGCCTGCGAGGTGGACGTGCGCGACCTGGACGTGCTGGTGCGGCCCGAGCACGCGCATCCGCTGGCCGCCGACATGGACGCCGTGGGGTACGTGGCCGAGGGGCCCGACATGGACCCGGCCGCCCCCAACCAGCACGAGATCGCCTCGCGCACCCGCGACGGGCAGATCCTGGTGGAGATCCACTTCGACCTGGCCCCGCCCCTGGAGGGCGACGCGTGGGCGGGCGCGGTGCCGCTGGGGGTCGCCGGCCTCTTCCGCATGGCGCCGGCGAACCACCTGTGGCACGTGCTGCTGCACGGAACGCTGCACCACCCCGAGCGGCGCGGCGGCCTGCGCGACGTGCTGGTGGCGGCGGCGGCGGTGGGGTGGTGCGCGGGCGGCGAGCTGGCCGAGGTGGAGCGGCGCTGCGCGGCCCACCCGCGGGGCCGCCTGCCCGCGCGGATGCTGGCGATGGCCCGCGGCGTGGCGGACGGGGCGCCCGTGGACGGCTTCCGCCGCGAGGCGGCCGCGGCCTACCTGCTGTACCAGTTCACCCTGCGCTACCATCCGCCCACGCCGCTGCTGCTGGCCCTGGCGCGTACGATCTTCGCGCTGGGCGAGAGCGGCGGCGAGTACGCCGGGCTGTGGTACGGATCCCACGTGAGCGCCATCCCGCGCGGATACGCGGGCAGCTCGTGGCTCGACCGCACCGTGCCGGTGGCCGCGACCGCCGGCCGGGCCGCATGGCGCGCGGCACACCTGGCGGCGGCGCTCGCTCCGGCCGCATGGCTGGCGCGCGCGGCCGGCCGGCTGGCGGACGGCGTCGAATCCCCTCCCCGCGCACTGGCCGCGCGGCCGGACTGAGCTCTGCCGGACGCACCTGCGGCCGAGCCCGTCGCGGCCCATCGCGGCCACGCCCACGGATGCGACGGGTGATCCGGATCTCGGCGGCGCGCTCGAACCTACGGTGCGGCGGCACCACCGCCGCGTCTCCCGTCTCACGCGGATCTCCCTGCGTCGGGGGCGCCCGGTCGATTCCGGCGCCGGGGTTTCCTGGCCGTTCGGCGCGTCCGGGTTGCCGCTCGGGGCGCCCGCGTCTATACTTGCGGCGATTTTGCCGCCTACCGCCCCCCAAGGACTGGCCATGCCGCTGGACCCGGCAGTCGAGCAGATGATCGCGCGTGCGAAGGAAAGCATGGCGCGCAACGCCTACGTGGCGGCGCTCGAAGACCTGCAGCAGGTGGCCGAGCGGCACCCCGGCTTCGCCGACGTGCAGAACCTGATCGGCCTGTGCCTCTCGCTGGGCGGCCGGCCCGAAGACGCGGTCGAGGCGTTCACCCGCGCCACCGAGCTCAACCCCGGCTACGTGGAGGCGCACGTGAACCGCGCTATCACGCTCAACGACCTGGGCCGCACCGACGAGGCGCGCGACAGCTTCCAGCGCGCCGCCGAGGCCGACGAGGAGAAGACCGGAGGCCAGCGCTTCCCCAGCGCGGCGGCCGCGCGGCTGGCCAACATGCACGCCGAGCTGGGCGACACCTACGCCGCCGCCGGTGCGGCCGACGAGGCGCTGGAGGAGTACCGCAAGGCCGCCACGCTGCGCCCGCAGTTCATGGACATCCGCAACAAGCTGGCGCGCACGCTGATGGAGATGGGCCGCACGGACGAGGCGGTGGCCGAGCTGGAGGGCGTGCTGGGCGAGCGGCCCACCTTTGTGGCGGCGCGCATCAACCTGGGGCTGGCGCTGTACCGGGGGGGCCGCCTGGACGACGCCGAGCGCGAGTGGCGCCGCTGCGAGCAGCAGCAGCCCGACAACGCGCAGATCTCCGGCTTCCTGGGGATGCTGGAGCGCCAGCGCGAGGCGGGGCAGGCCGGCTGAGCAGGTTGCCAGAAGCCCTGGCGAGTCTGTGGTCGAGACGACGGGTCGATTTCATACCGTCCGCGGCTTTTCCGGTGGGACGCCGCCGCGGTGGATTGAAAGACACCTGGGCACCTGCCGGGCGTTCGGGAGAGCGTGAGCTCGACGGGCCGCGTTCCTGGGATCGGTCGACGCGGGAAGGACGGCAGGACCGGCGGGCCGGGAGACGCTGTTCGCTCCCCCGCTTCGCGCCACAGTGGCGGCCCGGCCACGAAGCACCTGACAGACGGATCGCGCCGCGCCCGCGCCGCCGCCGAAACGGCAGCACCGGCGCGGCGCGCGGCTTGCGAGCCGCTTGCTCCACGCCGCCGTTCGGCGCGTGGCGAAGAGAATGAACAAGCCCCCGCCCCGCGGGGTACTCGGGCCTCATGACCATACATCGCTTCGGGCGCCGGGCCGTCCCCGCGCTCCTCATCGCCGTTTCCCTGTCCGCCTGCGCCGTGTTTCGCAAGGAGGCGCCGCTCACGCCCGAGATCGCGCTGGTGCGCGGCCTCACGGCGTTCCGGGCGCACCGCTACCTGCGCGCCGCCGACCTGCTCAAGCGCTGGGTCGACGCGAACGCCGCCGGCGACCCGCGCATGCCCAACGCGCTGCTGGCGCTCGGCACCTCGCACATCCACACGGGCGAGTACCTCACCGCCAGCTCCGAGCTGCTGCGGCTGGTGACCGACTACCCGCAGGCGGCCGAGCAGCGCGAGGCGCGCTTCCGGCTGTGCGAGGCCTACCACGGTCTGTCGCCGCGCGCGCAGCTCGACCAGCAGTACACCGAGACCGCCATCACCTACTGCCAGAGCTACGCCGGCTACTACGGCACCACCCCGCAGGCCGACACGGCCCGCACCTGGGTGACCGACATGCGCGACAAGCTGGCGTACAAGGCGTTCCTGAACGGCATGTTCTACCTGCGCCGCCAGTCGTACGACGCCGCGGTGATCTACTTCAACGATGCCGCCAACGGCTACCCCGACACCAAGTGGGCCCCGGCGTCGCTGGCGCGCGTGGTGGAGGCCTACGGCCGGATCGGCTACCGCGAGGAGGCCGAGGAGGCCCGCCAGCGGCTGCTGCGCGACTTCCCGCAGAGCCCCGAGGCGCAGACGCTGGCCGCCGCGCCGCCGCCCGCGGCCGCCACGCCCGCGCGCGACAGCACCGCGGCCGCCGCGGCCCCGGCGCCCGCGCCGCCGCCCACCGCCACGCCGTAGCCGGTGCCGGGCGCCGGGCCGGGAGAGCCGGCCGTCAGGCTGGGCGTGTTCGGCGGCACCTTCGACCCGCCGCACCTGGGACACCTGGTAGCGGCGGCCGACGCCGCGCAGGCGCTGGGCCTGGGTCGCGTGCTGTGGGTGCCGGCCGCCGTGCACCCGCTCAAGCTCGCCAGCGTGCAGGCGCCGGCCGACGCCCGGCTGGAGATGGCGCGCGCGGCGGCGGGGGGCGACCCCGGCTTCGAGGTGGACCCGCTGGAGCTGGAGCGCACGGGGCCCAGCTACACCGTGGACACGCTGCGCGAGCTGCAGGCGCGGCACCCCGGCGCCGAGCTGTACTTCCTGACCGGCGCCGACAACCTGCGCGACCTGCCGCGCTGGAAGGACCCCGCCGCGGTGGCGCGGCTGGCGCGGCTGGTGGTGGTGTCGCGCCAGGGCGAAGGCGTGCCCCCCGGGCTGCCGTATCCCGCGGTGGCGGTGCCCGTGACCCGCGTGGACGTGTCGAGCACCGAGGTGCGCCGGCGCGTTCGCGCGGGCGAGACGATCCGATATCTGGTCCCCGAGGCCGTGCGCGCCGTGATCGAGCGGCGCGGGCTCTACCGGGGGTGACAAACGGTTCCGGAGAACGGAACGGAAGGGTCTTGAGGACATGTTGAAGAGCGTGATCCGGGCGGTGTTCGGCACCCGGCACCAGCGCGAGCTGAAGCGGCTGCAGCCCCTGGTCGACCAGATCAACCAGGAGGTCGAGCGGCTGCGGGGCGTGAGCGACGACGAGCTGAAGGCGCAGACCGAGAAGTTCCGCGCCTACATCCGCGAAGCCACCGGCGACGTGCAGGCCGAGCTCGACGAGTTGCGCGAGCAGAAGCGCAACTCCGAGAGCGCCGCCGAGCGCGAGCAGCTGGCGGTGAGCATGGGCGAGGTGGAGAAGCGCCTCAAGAGCGCCACCGAGGCGGCGCTCGACGAGATCCTCCCCGAGGCGTTCGCCACCGTCAAGGAGGCGTGCCGCCGGCTGGTGGGCACCGAGGTGCAGGTGACCGGGCAGTCGCTCACCTGGGACATGGTGCCCTACGACGTGCAGCTGATCGGCGGCATCGTGCTGCACCAGGGCAAGGTGGCCGAGATGGCCACCGGCGAGGGGAAGACCCTGGTCGCCACCCTGCCGCTGTACCTCAACGCGCTCACCGGCCGCGGCGCCCACCTGGTGACCGTCAACAGCTACCTGGCCCAGCGCGACAGCGAGTGGATGGGCCACGTGTACACGTGGCTGGGGCTGTCGGTGGGGTGCATCGACCTGCACGAGTCGAACACCCCCGAGCGCCGCGCGGCCTACGCCGCCGACATCACCTACGGCACCAACAACGAGTTCGGGTTCGACTACCTGCGCGACAACATGGTGCACGAGCTGGGGCACCGCGTGCAGCGCGGCCACGC
>Ga0247773_1000139_pt1 | contig 35358 bp, 26 predicted proteins | sample UWRJL092311B6_FD_179934 | JGI IMG/M metagenome (GOLD analysis project Ga0247773, IMG submission 179934) | Plant litter microbial communities from Arlington Agricultural Research Station in Wisconsin, United States - UWRJ-L092-311B-6 | ecosystem: Environmental > Terrestrial > Plant litter >... | reverse complement strand
CACCTCGCCCGCGTCCAGCGCCGCGCCCGCCTGCGGCACCACGAACGCGGCCACGATCTCCCCCTTCACCTCGTCCGCAAGCCCGACGACGGCGCACTCCTTGACGGCCGGGTGCGCGTACAGCACCTCCTCCACCTCGCGCGGCCACACCTTGAAGCCGGCACAGTTGATCATGTCCTTCACCCGGTCCACCAGGTAGAAGAAGCCGTCTTCGTCGCGGTAGCCCACGTCACCGCTGTGGAACCAGCCGCCGCGCAGCGCCTCGGCGGTCTCGGCGAGGCGATCGTGGTAGCCCAGCATCACGTTGGGCCCGCGGATGCAGATCTCCCCCCACTCCCCGTCGGCCACCTCCACGCCGTCGGGCCCCACCACGCGCATCTCCACGTTCTCGATGGGGGTGCCGATGGAGCCGGGGCGGTGCACGTACTCGTGGTTGTAGGCGGCGAACGGCGACGTCTCGGTGAGCCCATATCCCTCGTGCACCGCCAGGCCGAACGCCTCGCGCCACCGCCGCGCCACCTCCACCGGCATCGTGGCCGCGGCCGAGAAGCAGTAGCGCACGTGCGGCAGGTCGGCCGGGGTGAGCCCCGCGTTCAGCAGCTGGATGTAGACGGTGGGCACGGCGTACAGGTGCGTCACTCGCTGCTCCCTCAGCAGCGCCGGCGTGGTGCCCGGGTCGAAGCGGCGGCAGAGCACCACCGTTCCGCCCGAGGCGAGCGCCGCGTTGAGGACGAAGTCCTGCCCGAAGCAGTGGAACAGCGGGAGGAAGAGCGCGTGCCGGTCGCCCGGACGCGAGCCCACGTAGTGGCAGGTGGCGTGGTAGTTGGACACGACGTTGCCGTGCGACAGTACGGCGCCCTTCTGCTTTCCCGTGGTCCCCGAGGTGTAGAGGATGGCCGCGGGGTCGCCCGGCTCCATCTCCCGCGCGCGCAACGAGCCTGCCTGCCCGGCGCACAGCTCGGCCAGCGTGCGCTCGCCCGTCGCGCCGCCCTCGCACACGACCACGTGGCGCAGCGCGGGCAGCTCGCCCCGCAGCGGCGCCAGCTCGGGGAGGAGCGCGGTGGTGGTGAACACCGTCGCCGCGCCGCTGTCGCCCAGCACGTGGCGCAGCTCGCCGGTCTTCAGCAGCGCGTTGATGGACACGGCCACGGCGCCAAGCTTCTGCGCGGCGTAGTACGCCACGGCGAACTCGGGGACGTTGGGCAGGAACAGCCCAACGCGGTCGCCCGCGGCCACGCCCAGCGCGCGCAGCCCGTGTGCCGCGCGGCTCGCCTCCGCCTCCAGCGCCGCGTAGGCCAGGGTGCGGCCTTCGAACTCGATGGCCGGCGCGCCGGGGAACAGCCGGGCCGAGCGCTCCAGGTTCTGCGCGACGTTCATGGCGGCGGGCGGATGGCGATGGGGACGGTGGGATCGACCGGAACGCCCAAGCTAGGCGCCACACTCTGCCGACGGTAGCGGCTGGAGATGACGATGTCACGGACGTGCACCGGTATCGCACCCATCCCGCTTATCTCGCGGGGACCGGTTGGCGCGACCCGGACGGGTGCGGTAGACTTGGCGGATACCGACGACCTCCGCGATCGCGTGCCCCACCAGGGCACCGCGAACCGCGTCCAACGATTTCGGACCTGCCATGATCCGACGCATTGCCCTCGCCTGCACGCTGGCTGCGTGCGCCGCGCCCGCCGCGGCACAGGCCACCACGCCACTGCCGCGGCTGCTGGTGTTCATCACCGTGGACCAGATGCGGCCGGACTACCTCACCCGCTGGCCCGGGCAGCTCACCGGCGGCCTGGCGCGGCTGTACAACGGCGGCGCGGTGTTCACCAACGCGCACCAGGACCACGCGGTGACCGAGACCGCGCCGGGGCACGCCAGCACCATGTCGGGCCGCTTCCCCCGCAGCACCGGCATCGTGAGCAACGAGTACGGCGTGGAAGACCGGAATACGAGGCTGGTGGGGATGGACACGGTGGGCGCGTCACCCTCTCGTTTCCGCGGCAGCGTGGTGATGGACTGGCTGCGCGCCAAGGACCCGCGCTCGCGCGCGCTGTCGGTGTCGCGCAAGGACCGGGGCGCCATCCTGCCCTTGGGCCGCGCGCGGCAGACGGTGCTGTGGTACGCGCCCAATGGCACCTTCACCACCAGCACCTGGTACGCCGACACGCTCCCCGCCTGGGTGCGGCGCTTCAACGCGCGCCGCCTGCCGCAGGCGCAGGCCGGCCGGGTGTGGACACCGCTCCTCCCCGCCGCGGCCTATCCCGAGCCCGACAGCGTGCCGGCCGAGGCGGGCGGTGTCAACAACACCTTCCCGCACCCCATCCCGGCCGACCCGGAGCGGGCGGCCGCGCAGCTCAGCCAGTACCCGGTGATGGACCAGCTCACGCTGGGGCTGGCGATGGAAGGGCTGCGGGCGATGAACCTGGGGCGCGGGCCGGCCACCGACATCCTGGCCGTCTCGCTTTCCACCACCGACGCGGTGGGGCACCGCTACGGACCCGACTCGCGCGAGATCCACGACCAAGTGATCCGGCTCGACCGCGCGCTGGGCGCCTTCCTCGACTCGCTCTACGCCGTGCGCGACCCCGCCACCGTGATCGTGGCGCTCACGGCCGACCACGGCGTGACGCCCTACCCCGAGGTGGCCGACCCGGCGAACGCGGCTGCGAAGCACGTGAGCGACCAGCCGGTGCGCGAGTGGCTGCGCACCGCCGCCGGCCGCTACGGCGTGGACACCGCCGCCGTGCGCTTCGAGGACGGGATGCTGCGGCTGGACCCCGGCGCCTTCGCGCGCGCCGGGCGCGACCCGCGGTCGTTCGCGCGCGGGTTCGTGGGCGTGGTGCGGGCGATCCCGGGGGTGCTGCGCGCCGACCAGTTCCCCGACATCGCCGGCGCCGACACGGCCACGGACCCCATCGCCCGGCGCTGGAGCCACATGATCCCGCGCGACCTGCCGTACTACGCGGTGGTGGCGCTGCGGCCGGGGTACATGTGGGGCCGCAGCTCGTTCGCGCAGCACGGCTCGCCGCACGACCTCGACAGCCACGTCCCCGTCCTCTTCTACGGTGCGCCGTTCCGCCCCGGCAAGTACGCCGGCTTCGCGCGTACCGCCGACATCGCGCCCACCCTGGCGCGCGTGCTGGGCGTGCGGCCTACCGAGCCGCTGGACGGGCACGTGCTGACCGAGGCGATCCGCTGAGCGTTTGCGAGATCCGGCGAAAGGCGCGTGAGACTCCAGCAGTCTTCAGACGAGATGAGGAGCGGGGTCTTCTACGCTTCCTCGTCGACCCAATCCGGGTTGGTCAGGCTGGTCAGCACGTGGTCTTCCCAGCGGTCGTTGATGCGCAGGTAGTCGCGCGCGTAGCCCTCCACCTGAAAGCCGAGCGCCTTCAGCACGTTGCCGCTGCGGCGGTTGTGCGGCAGGTAGTTGGCCATGATGCGGTGCATCCGCAGCGGCCCGAACGCGTGCGCGACGGCCGCCCGCAGCGCCTCGCGCATGTATCCCTCCCCCTCGCGCGCCGCGGAAAGCCCGTAGCCCAGGTAGCACGCCTGGAAGATGCCGCGCCCGAACTCGGTGAAGTTGACCGTGCCGATCACCTGGCCGGGCGCGTCGTTGGCGAACACGAACTGCCGCAGCGACCGGTCGGCCTCGGCTTCTTCGCGGCTGCGGCGCACCTGCTCTTCCCAGAACCCGGCGGTGTAGAACCGCTCGGCCCTGCGCGGTTCCCACGGCTCCAGGAACGCGCGGTTGTCGGTGAAGTAGCGCACGATGGCGGGCACGTCGGCATGGGTGGCGAGGCGAATCGTGAGGCGCGCAGTGGTGATGGTTGGGTCGAGCATGCGCTGCGTTGGGCGGAGGCGAATGGCGGTCGTGTGTAATTCTTGTTATACTGAGAGCAGGAGATTTAAAGTAAACACCGGAGGGGCGAGATGACCAAGACGATGACCATCCGGCGGATCGGCGGATCGCTCGGCGGAACGTTTCCCAAGGACGTGATGGAGCGCCTGAACGTGGAGGAAGGCGACAAGGTCTTTCTGATCGAGCGTGAAGACGGAATCCTGATCACGCCCTACGACCCCAAGTTCGAGAGCGTGATGGAGGCGTACGAGCACCTCCGGAAGCGTTACCGCAACACGCTGAAGGAACTCGCGAAGTGAGCCCGGGGGATGAGCCGCTCTGGCTCGCCCGCGCCGAGATCGACGCCCTGCACGATGCCTCGATCCGTGAGTTCGGCGGGCTTCACGGCGTTCGCGATGCCGGGCTGATCGAATCGGCGCTCGCGCGGCCCATCAACCTGTGGACGTACGAGCCCGAGTCGGACCTCGCGGCTCTCGCGGCTGCCTATGCGTTCGGGCTCGCCAAGAACCATGGGTTCGCCGATGGCAACAAGCGCATCGGCTTCCTCGCCATGGGCGCCTTCCTGTTCATCAACGGTCAGCTTCTCGAGGCGCCCGAGTCGGAAGCGGTGCTGGTGATGCTGGAGCTTGCTGCCGGCGAGCGGGGCGAGATGGAGCTGGCGTCGTGGATCCGCGAACATCTCCAGCCCAGGTGACTCGCACGATCCATCGCCCGGCCCCGTGGCTGCTTCGAGCGCATGCGCTCGACGTGGCGACCGGCGGGGAGAGCACGTACGTTTCGGGGGCACAGGTAGCTAGCTAGTGAGCCACCGCGGGGGTGATCGAACCCGCGCGTACCCGACCAGTCCCGGCGCGGCGCCCATCCAGGCGCCGCGTCTCTTGTTGAAAGGCCCATTTCCATGTCCACGCTCCCCACCGACACGCTTCCCGAGCTGCTCGCCCCGCGCGGCTACGTTCCCGCCGCCGAGCCGCCACACCTCCCGCCACCCCACGCCGGCACGGTGGACGCCGGGAGCGGCGCAGCGGCGGACGACGAGCCCGGCGATCCGCTCGAGCGGCTGCTGGCCGACGCCGTCGTCGCCCGCGCACGCATGGCGTACGACGAGGCGGCCAGGCTCTGCGCGCTGGGCGCCGCGGCCGCGCGCGCGGCTGCGGCCGACGACTGGGCCGCGCGCTTCGCCGACGAGGCCGACGCCGTCGGCCTCCTCGCCCCCTCGGCCGACGACCCGCCGTCGCTGGAGACCGTGCCCGGTACGCAGGGGTGGGACGACGCGCCCGATGCGTCGTCCGAGGCCCTGCCGGCGCGCGGGCGGCGGCAGCTGAACGCGGCGATCGGGCTGGCGCTGGGCGGCGAGTTGGACGCCGCGGCGGCCGCGCTCGCCGCGGCCGAGGCGGCGATGGACCCGGACGATGCGTTCGGGCGGCTGCTGGTGGTGCTGAACCGCGCGCAGCTGCTGCTGGAGCGCGGCGAGGTGCGCGCCGCCGCCACCGAGGCCGCCGACGGCCTGCGCATGGCCCGCCGCGAGAAGCACGACTACGGCACCGCGCTCGCCGGGCTGGGCGTGGCGCTCGCCCACCTGGCGCGCGGGCGGCGCAACGAAGCCCGCGCGCGGCTGGGCGAGGCCGTGCGCACCTTCGCCCGCTACGGCGACGCGCTGCGCCAGGTCCAGTGCCACTACCTGCTGGGCGAGGTGGCCTACCTGGGCGAGGATCCCATCCGCGCCGGGGCGCACTACCGCGACGCGCTGGCGGTCGCCCGGCCGGCCGGCGCGCAAGCGTGGATCGAGCTGCTGACCCTCCGGTTCGAGCACCGGTAGGGCACATCCGGGGCGCCGCTGCCCCACGCAGCGGCGCCCCAGCGCTCATCCCGCGTCACCCGCCAGTCGTTTGCATTCAAGGCGTCACATAAAGATCGTTGTTCGCCCCGTTTACCTCCCCATCGCCCTCTTTTCCCTCCTCGTTTCCGGGCAGTGAATGCTTTGCCTGCTGTGCATTTAAGCCCATCCACAAACATCCGTACCCCGGAATCCACCAGATTTTTCCCGCTAAACTCTCGCCCCGCCGTCACCTCCGTACAACTCACCGGTTGTCCTTTCACACGCGCAGAGCGAACCCGAAGTGCCGGAACAAAGGTTTGGCTTGACGAAGGCTGTCCATGTTTGCACCCTTAACTCGTCGGGATAATCAGACGGAAAAGATGCGCCGTTTTGCGCCCGTGGGTGAACACTCCGTTCTCCTTCGCGTTGCGGCCATCCTCCCGGTAGTTGGTGGTCTCGACCTGTGTACACGATGCCGCCCCCCATGCACACGGCGGGCTGCAGGGCTTTCCGGAGGCGCCCCGCGCCCCGTGCTCCCGCGAAGGGAGCGTTCCATCCAACCCTCATACCCGGAGGACTTCATGCGCAGACGAATCAATCTCCTCGCACTCCTGGTGATCGCCGCGGGAGGCGCCGCGATCGCCGGCCCCACACCGGCGAGCGCCACGTACCTCAACCCATGGACGAACACGGAATCGTGCTGCAAAGCCTTCGACGGGTGGGGCCGAGTCGTCCAGCAGTGCTGTTCCAACAGCGGCTGCTACATCACCTACGGCAGGTGCTTACCCCTCGCCTGATCGAACACCGTCAACACACTTCAACAGTGGAGCAACCATGAACCGACGTCTCAATATGCTTGCGCTTGCCGCCATCCTCGGCGGAGCAGCCGTCCTTGCGCGGCCGGTGCCGGTGTCGGCCACCTACATCAATCCATGGGGCGGCGGTGGCGACCTCGGCATCACGTACTGCTGCGCCACCGGTACCAACACGCACTGCTGCTACCTGAACAGCGGATGCCTCACCAAGGAAGGTGTCTGCATGCGGGTCGCCCCTGCCGCGGGATGACATGGATGGGCGGTGCGCGTTCTGCGCGCCGCCCCACACCCTTCTTCCACACTCTCATCATGCAGCGATATCGGAAATGGGCGATAGTCTGGACCTGCGCAATGGTCCTTGCCCCAGGCACCCAGGCCTGCCAGGGTAGCAACGAAACCCCGCACGCAACGGTGCTCTACACTGCGGTGGAGCGCGCGCGCAGCGACTCAACGACGCAGTTCATGACGGCCTACTCGATCGATGTGGACCGGCGCGGGAACATCTATGTGGCCGACCGGGATGCGATTCGCGTTCTCGGGCCCAACGGGAGGCTCGTGCGAAGCATCGGCAGGCAGGGAATTGGTCCGGGCGAGTTTAGGCACCTGTACTCGGTGGAGGTTATGCCGGGCGACAGCCTGTTCGCATTCGACAGCGAAAACGGTCGGGCCACTGTATTCGAACCCGGCACCTGGCGTGCCGCCTACACGGTGCAGGTGGGGCGGAACCAGCTCTTTCCTCCGTTCGGAGTCCACCGTGTCAGCGGCGGGCGCGCGATCGCTGGTCTCTTCCAGATGGCGTACGGCACGTTCGACGGACGCGCGCAACACGGGCGTCGCAAGATGGTAGTCCGCCTTCTCGACACGGACGGGTCGTTGCGGAAGGATTCGGTTCTGGCGGTTCCGGAAATGGAGAACCTGATGATGCACAACCCCGAAGCCGTGGGGATGAACCCATTCGGCCGCACCACGAACGTCGCGTTCGCGGACGACCACATCGTGACGGGATGGTCCGATTCGTTGAAGTTCGATGTCTACACGGTCGAAGGACGGCATCGGACCACGATCAGGCCCTCTTATTCCGCCCCCCGCCGGCCAATCATCCAGCGGGAGCGCGATAGTGTGGTCGCAATGCTTTCGGATCAACTCGTGCCTGCGGCATCGGTGCGGCGTGCGCTGGACGAGCACGGCGCCACCACGTGGCCGCTGGTGCAGGACATGATTGTGGACGACCAGGATCGGATCTGGGTGGGCATTACCGGCGCACGCGGCGAACCTAACCACTGGATGGCCTTCGATCAGGGCGGGATTCGAGTGGCTCAGGTGGACCTTCCCGCCAACATGCTGATGCGTGTCGTACGCGGCACCACGGCCTATGTGTCCGCGCTGGATGAGAACGACGTTCCGCAGGTGGTGGTGTTCGACCTCAAGCCCTCGCAGACCCTGGCCATGGCCCACCGATGAACCGGACCCTGCTCTCCAACCTGACCACGGGCGTGCTGGTGCTGTGCGCGCTGGTGGTGACCGGCGCCGTGGTGCGGCGCGAGTTCTTCCCTCCGCGCGGCGCCGGCCCTGACATGAGCACCCGCAAGGTGAGCAACTGGGCGGCGCTGACCTCGGCCGGGCAGTGGCTGGGCGACCGCAACGCACCCGTGCGCATCGTGGAGTTTTCCGACTTCCAGTGCCCGTTCTGCGCGAAGACGCACCCCGTGGTGGAGGCGGTGCGCCGCCGGCACCCCGGCCGCGTGGCCGTGCTGTACCGCCACTTCCCGCTCGATGAGATCCACCCGTACGCCCGCCAAGCCGCCGTGGCCTCGGAGTGCGCGGCGGCGCAGGGGCGCTTCGACGAGTACAGCACCGCGCTGTTTGCCCAGCAGGACTCGATCGGCGTGAAGCCCTGGACGGCCTTCGCCGCGCAGGCCGGCGTGGGCGACTCGGCCGCGTTCGGCCGCTGCGTCACCGGCGGGGCCACGCTGGCCAACGTGGAACGCGACGCGCGCCTGGGCCGCGAGACCCGCGTGGAGGTGACGCCCACGCTGGTAATCAACGGCACGCTGCGCCCCGGCGGCCTCACCGAGGCCGAGCTGGAGAGATTGGTGTCGGAAGCGGCGGCCGGCGGCAGCTAGCCGGCACTCATCGCACGACGTCTCCGGGCGCATGGTAGCATGCGCCCGGTTGTCCCCTTCGTTCCCCAGATTCGCCGAGATGCACCCGCCCATCACCCGGCGCGAGTTCGTGGCGCGCGGGGCCACCGCCGTCGCCGCGGCCCTGGCCGGCGCCGGCTGCGGCGAGCTACAGCCCAAGGCCGAACGGGCGCCGGGGCCGGCGCGCGTGGTGGTGGCGGGCGCGGGGCTGGCGGGGCTGGCCGCCGCGTGGGAGCTCGCCCGGCGCGGGCACGCGGTGACGGTGCTGGAGGCACGCGACCGCCCCGGCGGCCGCGTGCACACGCTGCGCGACGGGTGGAGCGACGGGCTGTATGCCGAGGCCGGCGCGGTGTTCATCCCCGAAGACCACTTCCACACCGTGGGCTACGCGCGCGAGCTGGGGGTGCCGCTGGTGCCCGCAGGCGGGCGCCGCGGTGCGGGGGCGCGCTACTTCGTGCGCGGGCACGCGGTGACGCTCCGGCCGGGCAGGCGCACCGAGTGGCCGCTGGCGCTGCGGCCCGACGAGGCGGGCCTGCCACCCGAAGCGCTGCTGGCCCGCTACCTGGACCCCGTGCTGGAGCGGGTGGGCGACCCCCGGCACCCCGCGTGGCCCGGCGAGCAGGCGCTGGCGCTGGACGGCGTGAGCCTGGGCGAGCTGCTGCGCGGCCAGGGCGCTTCGGCGGCGGCGGTGGCGCTTGTGCGGCTGGGCTACCTGGACGAGTGGGGCGACGGGGTGGACGCCTGTTCCGCGCTCTTTCTGCTGCGCGACAGGGCACTGCGCGGCGCGGGCGGCGCCGTGTACCGCGTGGAGGGCGGCACCGACCGGCTGCCGGCCGCGCTGGCGGCGCGGCTGGGCGAGCGCGTGCGCTACGGCGCGGTGGTGCGGCAGGTGGAGCACGGGCCCGGCGGCGTGCGCGTGGGCTACGACCGTGCCGGCGCGCGCGAGACCGCGGCGGCCGACTTCCTGGTGTGCGCGCTGCCGTTCCCCACGCTCCGCGCCGTCCGCATCGCGCCGGAGCTGTCGACGCCGAAGCAGCGGGTGGTGCGGGGGCTGCGCACCACCTCGGTCTCGCGCGTGTACCTGCAGATGCGCAGCCGCTGCTGGGACGCGGCCGGGGCTGCGGTGCCCACCGACCTGCCCATCATGCACGCGGTGGACGCCACGGCCGGGCAGCCGGGGCGGCGGGGGATCCTGGAGGCGTTCGTCACCGGGGCCAACGCGCGGCGGGTGGCGGAGATGAGCGAGCCGGCGCGCGTCCGCTTCGTGCTGGAGCAGGCGGCGCGGGTGCACCCCGGCGCGGCGCGCGCCTTCGAGCACGGCGCCTCCGTCTGCTGGGATGCCGACCCGTGGGCGCTGGGCGACTACGCCTGGTTCGCGCCCGGCGAGATGCGCGAGTTCCTCCCCCACCTGGCCACGCCCGAGGGGCGCATCCACTTCGCGGGCGACCACACGTCGGCGTGGCCTGGGTGGATGCAGGGCGCGCTCGCGTCGGGCGTCCGCGCGGCGGACGAGGTGCACGCCGCGGCATCCGCGGCTGGATGACGGCGGGGTGTGGCGGGGTGGAGCAACGTAGTGGGCTCGGGCGGCATCGGAGTGGATGCTTCCCGCGGTGGACCACGACCCGGCGCACCTTTCCCGCCCGTTGTCCGATTCCCCGCGCGGACGTTAAGTTGTTGTCACCGCACGTTGAACAGACGGCGCCCGCCGCGCTTTCCCTTCCCGGCCGCGCATGAAGATGTCCACCCGACGCATCCTCGCAGTGTTGACCGCCCTGGCGCTGATGGTGGCCGCCTCGGCCGGCATCTATGGCCGCATCCGCGCCGCCGAGCGCCCCGCCGACGACGACGGCGAGGGCAAGGCGGGGCCGCGCCCGCGCACCTCGGCGTCGGGGTCGTTCAGCACCGACGTGGCGATCCCGGTGAAGGGGGTGGCGGCGGTGCGCGACACGCTGGTGGTGTCGGTGACCGCCGCGGGGCAGGCCGAGGGGTGGAAGAAGGCGGTGGTGGTGGCGCAGGTGGCCGGGCGCATCGCCACCCTCACGGTGCGCGAGAACGACGCCGTGGGCGTCGGCCGCGGGCTGGTGGCGCTGGACGCGGCCGAGTACGGGCTGGCGGTGGAGGAGGCGCAGGCCAGCCTGCGCCAGGCGCAGGCCGCCTATCGCGAGGCCACGCTCCTCGACGAGGAGATCCGCGACCCCAAGGTGCGCGCCGACCGGGCGGCGTTCGCGCGCTCGAAGACGGGCGTCGACGCGGCCGAGGTGCGGCTGCGCAAGGCCCAGCTCGACCTGTCGCGCACGCGGATGACGGCGCCGTTCGGCGGGCGGGTGGCGTCGATGAAGGTGGTGCCCGGCCAGTGGGTGCGCGCCGGCGACGAGCTGATGACCATCGTGTCGCTCGACCCGATCCGGGTGGAGGTGCAGGTGCTGGAGAGCGAGGTGGGGCTGCTGCAGCCCGGCCGCAAGGCGCGGGTGAGCTTCGCCGCGTTCCCGCAGCCGTTCTCGGGCACGGTAGCCACCATCAACCCGGTGGTGGAGAGCGGCACGCGCACGGCCCGGGTCACCGTGGTGGTGCCCAACCCCGAGGGGCGCATCCTGCCGGGGATGTATGCGCGGGTCTCGCTCGAGGCACAGCGCTTCGCCGAGCGGGTGCTGGTGCCCCGCAGCGCCGTGCTCGAGCGCGACCGGCGCACCATGCTCTTCGTCTACGACGCGCAGGGGGGCCAGGGGCTGGCCAAGTGGCGCTACGTGACCACCGGCCGCCAGAACGACTCGCTGGTGGAGATCGTCCCCGACACCGACACCGACAGCGTGAAGGCGGGCGAGGTGGTGCTCACCGAGGGGCACTACACCCTGATCCACGACGCGCGCGTGCGGCTGACGGACGGGCTCCGGGATTCCGGCGGCGCCCCGGCGCAGCGGTAGCCGGCAGCGGAGACGGGATCCGCGAACCCTTCGCCAGACCAGACGGGGCGGACGGTTCAGCCGGGAGAATGGCGGAAGATGGGGGGATTGCACTCGGGGGCGCTTGGGCTTTCCCGATGAATCGGCCCAAGAGGCAACCAACCGATGCGTGTCTTCATCGATCACGGTCTGGACGTACAGCCCCTGCCGGCGCCGGGACCCACCACTCTCACCAACCCGAGATTGCCATGTACCAGCGGATCTTTCGCAGGATCGCGGCCGTGGGAATCATCTTCGCCGCAACGGCCATTCTCCCCAAGGCGCTCCTTGCCTCCTGCGTGACCCAGAACTACCCGAACGGCACCCAGACCATTACCTGCTGCGGCGATACGGCGTGCTGTACGACGACTTGGCGCGGCAGCGTCAAGATCGCCCCGGACGTCTGCACATGATCGGTGCCCCGACCTGAGCGGTCCGTGACCGCCCTACCGGCGAGCGCAGCAGGAACCCGGCTTGACCGCCGGTAATGCAGGAGCAGGTTCGGCGCAGGATCATTTAGCGGCTCGGCAGGGGCTGCCCTTTGCAACGTGAAACACCATGTTACGGTTCGGCGTGGACCGCCTCTGCGTAGCCGTGCTCATCCTCCTCTCCGCCGTCGCATGCGGCGCGGAACGGGAGCCTTCGGGTACCCGGCGGGCTGCGGGGGCTGCCCAGGTGAGTTGCCGAACCCGTCCCGATGGGTCGCGCTGGGCCGGCGAGTTTCGCCAGACGGCGGAGTATGGCCGCGACGGCCAGCAATGGTTGAACGAGGTTGCGGGAGTCGAGGCCAGCGACTCGCTGGTGTACGTGTACGATGCGCCGCAGGCGAAGGTCACGGCGCTCACCGCCGAGCTGCGGCCGGTGCTCGCATTCGGGCGCAAGGGGAATGGCCCGGGTGAATTCATGACCGTGCTGGACCGGGGCCTGCGCGGGCTGAACTGGCGGTGGCTGAGCGTCGTCGGCGATACGGTCGTGGTGTTCGACGGCGGGCGCGTCCACCTTTTCGCACGAGACGGTCGCTTCCTGGAGCAGCGGTTCTCGTCGCTGATCGGAACACCGGCCCTCAGCGGCACGGGAGACCGCGTGGCGTACTCGGCCGGCAGCCTCGTCACGGGTCGCGGAGGGTACGACTTCCAGATGGATCAGCCCGGGTGGGAGCGCTACCGGTGGACGCTCACGCTACAGGGACGCGGCGCGGAGCGCACCCTGCTGTCGCTGGACCTGGCCCCTCTTCCGAGCGGAAGCGGAGGGACGCCGTTCCTGGGGCCGGAGCAGGCGCGGCCGCTGTGGGATTTGCGGGACGGGTGCGTCGCGGCGACGAACGGGGCCGGCGACTGGCTGCTGCGCGGTTCTGCGGCCGGCGACGGGCAGGACACCCTTCCCGGGACGCTTCCGGCGGTCAGGGCGCCTCGGTACGATCATTCCGAATTCGCGAGGCTGGGAGCGAAGTACGTCGCCCCGTCGGCGCGTCGCCGGGTGGCCGGGTTGATCATCGACCCCGACGGCTATGCGTGGCTGCTGCCCTGGCAGTACAGCACGCACGTTCGCGGCGGCGTGGAGATCGTGCGCGTTTCGATGCAGACCGGCGTGGCCGAGCGCGACACGGTGCCGGCTTTTCCCAGCGCCTTCGGCCCGCCCGGCGTGTACTACGCGACGACCAACGACCGCCGGAGTGGCGAAGCGCTCGTGGCGCGCTACGATGCGTCGCCCGCCGCACCGCCTGGACCCTAGCCGGGGCGGCCGAACGGCGGCGGCGAGCATCCGGCGTCTCCCTTTGGCTGCACCGGCGGCTGCGTTGAGGCGTGTGGGCCCATGCAGCGGAAACACGCCGAGTCCAGCAGTTCCGCCGTTCCTGAGCCCTGAACCTCTCCGTCCCAGCCCGAGGCGAGCCCGGACGTTGTCCCTTCCCAGCATCTCCATCCAGCGGCCCATCGCGGTCGCCATGTTCTTCCTGGGGGTCGTGTTCCTGGGGGTGCTGTCGTTCGTGCGCCTGCCCATCGACCTCCTCCCCGACGTGGCCTACCCGCGTCTCGTCGTCTACACGGTGGACCCCAGCGCCGCGCCGGCCGAGGTGGAGCGCTTCATCACCGAGCCGGTGGAGCAGGCGGTGAGCACCGTGCCGGGCGTGCAGAAGGTGGAGAGCGTCACGCGCGAGGGGGTGTCGCTGGTCACCGCGCGCTTCGCGTGGGGCACCGACATGGACTTCGCCGCGCTGAACACGCGCGAGAAGCTGGACAACATCCGCGACGCTCTACCCGAGCTGGCCGCGCGCCCGGTGGTTCTACGGACGGACCCGCGCAGCGAGCCGATACTGGCGGTGAGCGTGGCGGGGGCGCATGGGCTGCCCGAGCTGAAGGAGCTGTCGGAGGCGGTGTTCAAGCGCCGGCTGGAGCAGATCGACGGCGTGGCGCAGGCTTCGGTGACGGGCGGGGTGGAGCGCGAGGTCCACGTGGAGGTGGACCCGCGGCTGCTGGAAAGCTACGGGCTGACGCTGGACGACGTGTCGCGGGCGCTGGCCGAGGCCAACGCCAGCGCCCCCGGCGGCACCGTGCGCCGCGGCCGCTACCGCTACTCGCTGCGCACCTTGGGCGAGCTGCAGCAGGTGCGCGACATCGCCGGCATCCCGCTGCGCCGCGCGTCGTCCACCGGCGGCGGCGGGGCCGGGTCGGCGGGGGACGCGAACGCGCGCCAGCCGCTGCCGGGCGAGGTGCTGATCGGCAACGTGGCGCGGGTGGAGGACGGCTTCCGCGAGCGCGAGTCGGTGGCCCGCTACAACGGCCGCGACGCGGTGGGCCTCCTCGTCTTCAAGAACGCCGGCGCCAACACCGTGCGCGTGGCCAGGGAGGTGGACCGGGTGCTGGCGCAGCTGCGGCGCGAGTACCCCGAGGTGAAGCTGGAGGTGGCCACCAGCCAGGCCGGCTTCATCTCCAGCGCACTGGCCAACGTGGTGCAGGAGGTGGTGCTGGGCGGCATCCTGGCCTTCCTGGTGCTCTTCCTCTTCCTGCGCGAGTTCCGCTATCCCGTAGCCGTGGCGCTGGTGATCCCCATCTCGCTGATCGCCACCTTCGCCCTGCTCGAGGCGACCAATGTGTCGCTCAACATCATGAGCCTGGGCGGGCTGGCGCTGGGGGTGGGGATGCTGATGGACAACAGCATCGTGGTGCTGGAGAACATCTTCCGGCACCGCGAGATGGGCGCGCGCGCCGCCGCGGCCGCCGCGCTGGGCGCCGAGGAGGTGCAGCGCGCCATCACCGCGTCCACCCTCACCACCATCGCCGTCTTCGGCCCCATCGTGTACATCGAGGGCGTGGCGGGGCAGCTGCTGGGGGCGCTGGCGCTCTCGGTCGCCTTCTCGCTGCTGGCCTCCATCTTCGTGGCCGTCACCCTGCTCCCCGCCATGGCCGCGCGCTGGGGCGACGGCGACGCGGCGGTGGGCGAGCGGCCGAACGCGGTCGTGCGCGCGCTGCGGCGGCCGCTGGACGCGTTCGACCGCGGCTTCACGCGCTTCACCGGCTGGTACGAGCGGCTGCTGGAGGCGGCGATGCGGCACCGCGGGCGGACCATGGCCGTGGCGCTCGGCCTCCTGGTCCTGGGCGTGGTCATCGCCATCGAGCTTCCGCGCGGCGTGCTCCCCGACGTGGACCAGGGCGAGTTCCGCGCGCGGATCGAATTGCCGCGAGGCACGCCGCTGGAGACCACCTCGGCCGAGGCGGCCCGGCTGGAGCGGGCCGTGCGCGCCGACCCGGCGGTGGAGGCGGTGTTCACGCGCGTGGGACGGCAGACCGCCGTCGCCGGGATGGACGACCGCGAGAGCGGGCTGAACACCGCCACGCTGGAGGTGCGGCTGAGGGACGGCGAGCGCACCAGCGCCGCGCTCGGCCGCCTTCGGCCCCGGCTGGGGGCGTTCCCCGCCGGCGCGGTGGCGCTGGAGGCGGGGCAGGCCACCGCGCTGGGCCGGCTGCTGGGCGCCGGCGAGAGCGACCTGTCGGTGCGCATCCGCGGGCAGGACCTGGAGGCCGCGCTGGCCTACGCGGGTCGCGTTCAGCAGCGGCTGGCGTCCGTCCGCTCCGTCGGCAACGTGCACGTGGGGACCGAGTTGGGGCAGCCCGAGGTGCGCGTGGAGATCGACCGCGAGCGCGCGGCGGCCTACGGCGTGGACCCGCAACGCATCGCCGAGACGGTGGAAGGCTACATGAAGGGGAAGGAGGCCACGCAGCTGGTGGACTTCGACCGCAAGGTGCCCGTGGTCGTGCGCCTCCCCGAGGAGGCCCGCCGCTCCACCGGGACGCTGGAGCTGCTGAGCGTGGACGGCGTGCCGCTGCGCGAGCTGGTGCACGTGCGCACCGCCAGCGGCCCCGCCGAGATCCGCCGCATCGACCAGGGGCGCGTGGTGACGGTGATGGCCGACGTGGCCGGCGGCGGCGTGGACGGCGCGGTGGCCGACGTGCGCGCCGCGGTGGCCGGGCTCGAGGTGCCGCGCGGGCTGCGGGTGGAGATCGGCGGCGAGAACGAGGAGATGCGGCAGGGCTTCCGCGACCTGGCGCTGGCGTTCGCGCTGGCGCTGGTGCTGTGCTACATGCTGCTGGCGGCCGAGTTCGAGAGCCTGCTGCACCCGTTCATCATCCTTCTCGCCGTTCCCCTGGCCGCCGTGGGCGCGGCGGGCGCGCTGTGGATCGCGGGCGCGGGGATCAACACCATGAGCCTGATCGGGATGGTGATCCTGGTGGGGATCGTGGACAACGACGCGGTGGTCAAGGTCGACTTCATCAACCAGATGCGCCGCCAGGGGATGACGCGGCACGAGGCGATCCGCGCCGCCGGCCACGCCCGCCTGCGCCCCATCGTGATGAACACCGTCACCGCCATGCTGGGGCTGCTGCCCATGGCGCTGGCGCTGGGCCCCGGCGGCGAGCTGCAGGCGCCGCTGGCCATCGCCGTGTTCGGCGGTCTGCTGAGCGCCACCGCGCTCACGCTGGTGGTGATCCCCGTGAGCTACGACCTGCTGGAGGAGTTGAACGACCGCATCAAGCGCCGCCTGGGTCCGCCGTCCCCGTCCCGGCCGGCGGCGCTGGACGAGCCTGCGACGCCAGCGCCGGCGCGTGTGGGTGTGGAGCCCGAGCCGGCCGGCGTGGCGGGCGTGGCGGCGGGTTGAGCGATGACCTCCCCGAGACGCCGCGAACAGCTCTGGGTCACACGGAGGCACGGAGGACACGGAGAGCTGCCCGTCGTTCTCCATGTCTCCGTGCCTCCGCGTGACTCCTGGCGGTCCCGGGGCCGACGGGGATCGATGCGAGTTCGACGGCGGATGGGAGGCGGGAGATGATCCGTTTCTCCATCCGCCGGCCCGTGGCCGTGACCATGGGCTACGTGGCGCTGGCCATGCTGGGGGTGGCCAGCTGGCTGAAGATGCCGGTGGAGCTCCTTCCCGAGACGGAGCTGCCGCGGCTGCGCGTGACCGCCTCCTGGCGCGGCGCCAGCCCCGAGACGACGGAGGCGTTCCTCACCTCGCCGGTGGAAGCCGCGGTGCAGCAGGTGCGCGGGGTGGAGAAGGTGGAGTCGGTGTCGGAGGAGCGGAACGGCTCGGGGCTGAGCACGGTGGACGTGCAGTTCACTCGCGGCACCGACATGAACTTCGCCCGGCTCGACCTGTCGGAGCGGCTGGCCGTGCTCGAAGAGCAGCTGCCGCGGGGCGCCCAGCACCCGCAGGTGCAGCCCTACGTTCCCGCCGAGTTCCAGAAGCAGCGCAAGCCCTTCCTCCTCTACACCATCACCGGCCCCTACACCGTGGAGGCGCTGCGCCGCCACGTGGACGAGGAGCTGGCGCCCGACCTGCGCCAGCTGGCCGGCGTGGCCGACGTGCGCGCCTGGGGCGGCCGCGACCGGGTGCTGGAGGTGGAGCTGGACGAGACGCGCATCCTGTCGCTAGGGCTGGACCCCGAGCTGGTTCGCACCCGCGTGCAGCAGCTCGAGTTCGTGCGCGAGGCCGGCGCGGTGCGGCAGGCGGGGATGCTGTACACCGTGGCCATCCGCGAGCGCCCGCGCTCGGTGGCCGACATCCGACGCATGCCGCTGCTCACCGACCACGGCCGCGTGGTGCGCCTGCAGGATGTGGCCGCCGTGCGCGACACGTACGACGACGCGGAAAGTTTCTACCGCATCGACGGCGCGCCCGCCGTGTCGTTCCAGCTGTTCAAGGAGGCCGGCACCAACGTGGTGCAGGTGGCCGACCGGGTGAAGGCGCGGCTGCGTGCAACGCGCGGGTCGCTCCCCTCGGGCGCGCGGCTGATCCTGGACGACGACGAGAGCGAGGCGGTGTCCACGCAGCTCACCGACCTGCGCTGGCGCGCGCTGTCCTCGGCGTTCGTGGTGTTCATCGTCCTGTTCGCCTTCCTGCGCTCGTTCCGCTCGGCGATGATCGTGTTCAGCAGCATCGCCTTCGCGGTGCTGATCACGCTCAACCTGGTCTACTTCGGCGGGCTCACGCTCAACGTGCTCACGCTGATGGGGCTGGCGATGGGCTTCGGGGTGGTGATCGACAACGCGGTGGTGGTCCTCGAGAACATCTACCGCCGCGCGCGGCCGGGGGAAGACCCGGCGCTGGCGGCGGAGCGCGGGGCGCAGGAGGTGGTGCTGGCGGTGCTGGCGGCCACGGCCACGAACGTGATCGTGTTCGTCCCTTTCATCTACCTGCAGGGCGAGGTGCGGCTCTTCTACGTGCCGCTCGCCATCGTGGTGGGGCTCACCAACCTGGCCTCGCTGCTGGCGGCGTTCTCGTTCACCCCGGCGCTGGCGTCGCGGCTGCTGGGGCGGCGCGCGCTCAGCATCCATCGCCGATCGGCGGACGAGCGGCCGTGGTACGTGCGGGCATACGCGGCGATGCTGGGCTTCACCCTGCGCCGGCCATGGGTGGCGGTCGCCATCCCGCTGCTGTTGCTGGGCGGCTCGGGCTACCTGTTCGGCAAGTACGTGACGCGGGGAACGCTGTGGCGGCCGTGGTGGGGCGAGGAGTCGTACATCCGCATCTCGTTCGAGCAGCCGCGAGGCGAGGAGCTGGGCAACACCGACGCGCTGGTGCGGCAGTTCGAGGGGAAGCTGGCGGAGATGCCCGAGGTGTCGCGCTTCACCACCCACGTGTACCCGCAGGCGGCCGACGTGCGGGTCGATTTCCCCGACTCGCTGCAGGAGACCGGCGTGCCACTGGCCGTCAAGGAGCAGATGGAGGCGTACAGCCACCTGTTCGGCGGCAGCGAGGTGCGGGTGTACGGCTACGGGCCCAGCTTCTACGGCGGGGGCGGGTCGCCGCCCAACTACACCATCCGCGTCCTGGGCTACAACTACGAGCAGGTGCGCGCCATCGCCGAGGATCTGGGCGAGCGGCTGAAGGGGTTCTCGCGCATCCAGGACGTGGACACCAACGCCAGCGGCCAGTGGTTCGAGCACGACAAGGCGACGGAGGTGGCCGTGCGCCTCGACCGCGCGCGGCTGGCGATGCACGCGCTCTCGGCGCAGGGCGTGGTGCGGCGCGTGGCCGCGGCCGTGGGGCGCGACTCGCGGCGCTCGTACCTGCGCGTGGGCGACGAGGAGATGTCGCTCTCGGTGCGCCTTTCCGGCAGCGGCACGCTGGACGTGGGGCAGCTGGAGAACCTGACCATCCCCGCGCCCGGCGGCGAGCCGGTGCGGCTGGGCGACGTGGCCACGGTGGACCAGCGCGAGGTGCTGAGCCGCATCCTGCGCGAGGACCAGCAGTACCAGCGCACCGTGGCCTACGAGTTCCGCGGCCCCGCCAAGCTGGGCGACAAGGTGCAGGCGCGGGTGATCGACAGCACGCGCCTACCCGCCGGCTACCAGGTGATCGGCAAGGAGGAGTGGCGCTGGGGCGACGACGAGAAAGGGCAGATCTACGCCGTGCTGGCCTTTTCCCTGGTGCTGGTGTTCATGGTGTGCGCGGGGCTGTTCGAGTCGCTGCGGCAGCCGCTGTGCGTGCTGCTGACGGTGCCCATGGCGATGATCGGCGTGTTCCTGGTCTACTTCTTCACCAACGCCAGCTTCACCCGCGAGGCGTTCATCGGGGTGATCATGATGGGCGGCGTGGTGGTGAACAACGCGGTGCTGCTGATCGACCGCGTGAACCAGCTCCGCCGCCACGAGCGCGCCGCGCTGCACGACGCCATCGTGCGGGGCACGCTCGAGCGCGTGCGGCCGATCCTGATGACCAGCTCGGTCACCATCATCGGCCTGCTGCCGCTGGTGCTGTTCAGCAAGGCCGCCGACGCCAACATCTGGAACGCGCTGGGGTTCTCGCTGCTGGGCGGCTTGGCGAGCTCGACGATCCTGGTGCTGACCGTGACGCCCGCGCTGTACCTGCTGTTCGAGCGCGGGCCCGAGCGGAAGCGGCTGGCGAAGGCGGCGACGGCGACGATGGCCGTTCCGCAGATCGTGGCGCCGGAAGCGCAGACGGTGTGAGATGTAAAGCCAGAGTGGATGTCGGCCCCTCGCGACGAGCCGGCGTCTCCGTGGGAAAATGCGAGTGAACTCGCGGCTACAAGGGCACACAGTCCGCCTTCGCGGACTTCAACGGCAACAACGACAGCGGCCCGCGTTTCCGCGGGCCGCTTTTCGTTCTGGTGCGGGCGACGGGGTCACATCCCCATCATCTCGTGCTCCATGGCGGCGCCCATGATGCGCTGCATGCGGGCTTGCTGCTGGGCGGTGAGGATGCGGTTCGCCGCCGTCTCGTAGGCGGTCCAGGCGCGGGCGGCGGCGGCGTTCGCGGTCTGCGCGTCACGGCGGGTGGCGATGGCGGTGCGGAGTTGCACGGCCTGCTGCTCGCACGCGGCGGCCAGGCGGCGCTCCTGCGCGCCGTCGGCTCGCGCGATGCGGGCGGTGCGCTGGGCCTCCTGCGCGCAGGCGTTGGGCGCCAGCAGCGCGATGCCTTTCGCCGCGTTGTCCCCCGCGCCAGCGGCCCACGCGGGCGGCAGGCCGGCGCGCAGGTACGGCAGCGCCCGGTGCTCCTGCGCGAACAGGCCGTCGGGGTTGTCGAGCCACACCCACGCGTGCACCATCGTCAGCAGCGTGCGCCCGTCCGGCCCCACCTTGCCCCGGCGGATGCGGCGCTGGACGATGGCGTGCAGCAGCGGCCGGTCCGACACGGCGGCGTCGGCCAGGTGGGCGATGTCGTGGGTGTGCCACGCGTCCGCATCGCCCGCGAAGCCGGCGGGGACGGGGTCGCCCGGGTGGCGGTAGACGGTGTAGGCCACGCCCGCCAGCACCCGGCGCCCGCCGATGGTGGCATACTGCAGCGTGGACGGGTGCGCCAAGTCCAGCGGCTGCCCCACCATGTCGGGCCGGTACCAGTGCTCGCCCATCAGCGGCGACTCGCGGCCGAACAGGCGGTAGCCGTCGGCCACCGCGGCCGCGTGGTCGCGGTAGCGCGCCGTGGCGGCTCGCACCGCCGCCACCTGCCGCGCCAGCGCCGCCGAGTCGCGCGCCGAAACATTCGCGTGCGCCGCGGACGCGCCGTGCATCCCCGCGTGCTCGTGCATCTGCGCGGCAGCTCGCGCGGGCAACAGGGCCGCCGCGGAAAGAGCGGCGAATGCGATCAACTGGTTGCGCTGCATAGACCTATGGCCTGGTCACACGTGTCCTCGTGATGTGGCACCTCATCGGGATGAATACACCCGAGGCGACCAGGATGTTGGGCATCCCACGCGGATCTCTCCCCCGCAGTCCGCGAAGGCGGACTTCCCGATGTTTCAGCCGTCGGTTTCAACCGGCGGTCGTCTGGCGGCCACGCTACGTCCCGCCTCCTCGCCCATCACCCCCGACGCTCACAGCAGCTCGCACGCGATGATCCGCGCCACGACCTTGTCCTGCCGGAAGCGCTTCTCCAGCTCGCCGCGATACAGCGGCCACCACTCGCGGTCCTGGTGCTCGGCCATCACCTCGGCCACCAGCACGTCGTCGTGCGCCACGTCGCCGTCCTCGTCCTTCCACACGCCCTTGGCCGGCGCGCGGGAGTAGAAGGTGACGCCGCCGTAGCGCTCGGCCAGCTCGGCGCGCACGCGCTCGAAATCGTCATGGCCGAACGGCTTGCCCGCGTTGTCGCGCAGGGGGAGGAGGATCTGGATCAGGTACACGGCTGCATGTGGGTTCGAAGATGACTGGACGGAACGCGATGTGAGCGCCGGCGACAGCTGCGGCTCCGGAACGAAGGAGAGCCCCGCGGCTTGCGTGCCGCGGGGCTCCCGGTGTTCGTCCTCGCCCCTGGACCTAGCGGTGGATCTCCACCATCACCGGGTCGGAAAGGTAGACGGCGCTGGTGCTGGTGACCCGGCCCAGCACGCGGCGGAACCAGCTGGGCGGGCGCGGCGAGCCGCCGTTGGCCATCACCGTGCGCGCCAGCTCGATCACCTCGCTGTTGCGCATCCGCACGCAGCCGTGGCTCTCGGCCTCGCCCAGCGAATCCACCGCGCGCGTGCCGTGGATGTACAGGTCGGGCTCGTGGAAGAAGAGCTTCACCCGGCCCATCGGGTTGCGCGGGTCGCCCGGGGGCGTGGGCCGCTTGTTGCGGGCCCAGCGCGCATCGGGCGGAACCCAGCGCGGATTCCACACGATGTGCTGGATCCGGTAGCGGCCCGTGGGCGTGGGGTGGTTGGGCTGCCCGATGGCCACCGCGTAGCTGCCCACCTGCGCGCCGTCGCGCATCACGTACAGCCTGCGCTCCGACAGGTCCACCGACAGGTAGAACTTCTCGCCGCTCACCCGCGCGGGCCCGTCCGCCGCATGCGCCGGGGTGGCCCCCGCCGCCAGCGAAACCGCGATCCCCGCCGCCGCCACAAACCTCTTGATCGTCTTCATAGGATGGCTTCCCTCAATGACTTAGGACCCCTTCCGGAGCGGCGGTCCATTGAAAGGATCGTGCCAAACAGATGAAGGCGTATCTCCGGACGCAGGCGGACGTATCTCCGGGCGGATTTGGAGGTTATGGCAGTGGAGCGCAGGCGTCTGCGCGGAGGCCCCCTCCCCGCGCCCGAGGGCGCGTACCCTCCCCCGCTTCGCGGGAGAGGGTGGAACTGCTTGCGGCGTAGAGGCTTGCGGAGGGCGGTGGCCGCGTCCGCCGCGTGGTGTCAGGTGGGCACCCGGCCGGCTCGGCTCACGCGCAGGGGATCTTGCGGTGCTCCTCGGCGAAGCGGACGGGGCGGTTGGCGGCGGGGATGCGGATCAGCGACTGCGGGAAGGTCTTCTCGCGCCCCGGGCACCCGGCGGCCAGCATGCTGCGGCGGATGAAGACGAGCAGCGTGTCGTTGCGCATTCCCGTCCCCTCGATGGTCATCCGGTCTTCGGCCGACATGCGGCGGCCCATGGAGGCGTACACCAGCATCTCCTTCTGCCAGTCCACGTTCCCCGGGATGGCCGGCGGCGGGCACTGCCGCGTCACCTCGGTCCAGTAGGTGTCCCACTCGGCCTGGCTGTGGAAGAGCATGCGGGTGGGCGGCGAATAGCAGCGGTCGGTGACCGCCGGCGGCGCCAGGCGCGCGCCGGCCGCCACCGGCTGGAACCCGGCCGGCAGCGGGCCGCCGCTGGCGGAGCCCTCGTCGCCCTTGCCGCAGGCGGCGGCGAGGGCGATCAGGGCGGCGGCGGCCAGCGTCGCGAGCGGTCGCGCGGGGGATGGACGGGTCAAGGCGGAAGCTCCGGAAAGTGTGGGCCGGCGTGGTGCGCGATGTGGCTTCGGGCGACTGCCGGGGTCCGCCGCCGTCAGCGCCGGAAGGTTGTGCCCGGGGTGGCGGATCCGTGCCGTTCTCTTCCCAAACGGGTGCCGCAGGAGCATATTCAAGGTGTTCACACGCGACAAGTGCAGGGGCGGGCGCATGCCCGCCAACTCGTTGGCTATCTTCGCGTTACGCAGTTCTTCTCCCCCACGGAAGCACCCGGCGCCACGATGTCGTTCGTCCATCTTCACTGCCACTCCGAATACTCGCTGCTCGACGGCGCCAACCGCATCGGCGACCTGGTCAAGCGCGCCGTGGAGCTCGAGCAGCCGGCGATCGCGCTCACCGACCACGGCTGCATGTATGGCGCCTGGATGTTCCAGGAGGCGGCCAAGAAGGCGGGGGTCAAGCCCATCGTGGGGATGGAGGCCTACGTGGCCCCCAACAGCCGCCACGACCGCGGCAAGGTCAAGGGCGAGAAGGGCTACTACCACCTGGTGCTGCTCGCGCGCGACTACCAGGGCTACAAGAACCTCAGCAAGCTCACCTCCATCGGCTACACCGAGGGGTTCTACGGCAAGCCGCGCATCGACCGCGAGGTGCTGGCCCGCCACTCCGAGGGGATCATCGTCACCAGCGCCTGCCTGGCGGGCGAGGTGGCGCAGGCGCTGATGGACGACCGCTGGGACGCCGCCCGCGAAGCCGTGGCCTGGCACCAGGAGCTGTTCCGCGACCGCTACTACCTGGAGGTGCAGGGCCACGACAGCGAGGGCCAGTCGGAGCTGAACCGCCGCATCTTCACGCTGGCGGAGGAGATGGGCGTGCCCCTGGTGGCCACCAACGACGCGCACTTCCTGCGCGCGGGCGACCACCAGGCGCACGACGTCCTCCTGTGCATCGGGCTGGGGAAGGACTTCAGCGACCCCAACCGGATGAAGTACGACGGGCAGCTGTACTTCAAGAACACCGACGAGATGCGCGAGCGCTTCCCCGGCCGTCCCGACGTGCTGGAGAACACGCTCAAGATCGCCGACGAGTGCAACTGGAGCTACCCCAAGGGCTACCACGTCCCTGCCTTCCCCACGAAGGAGGAAGGGTACGCCAGCGAGGACGAGATGCTGCGCGCCTGGGTGTGGCAGGGCGCGCTCAAGCACTACGCGCCGAAGGGCACCGCCGCGGACGTCGAGCCGAAGACGGTGCTGCCGCAGGAGATCGTCGACCGGGTGGAGTACGAGCTGGGGGTGATCACCAGCCTGGGCTACTCGGGCTACTTCCTGATCACCGCCGACTTCATCCGCTGGGCGCGCGACCACGACATCCCCGTGGGGCCGGGGCGCGGCTCGGCGGCGGGGAGCATCGTGGCGTTCTGCATGGGAATCACCGACTGCTGCCCCATCAAGTTCGACCTCCTCTTCGAGCGCTTCCTGAACCCCGAGCGCGTGTCGATGCCCGACATCGACGTGGACTTCTGCTTCGAGCGGCGCGGCGAGGTGATCGAGTACGTGCGCGAGAAGTACGGGCGCGACGCGGTGGGCCAGATCATCACGTTCGGGACGATGAAGAGCCGCGCCGTGATCAAGGACGTGGGCCGCACCCTGGGCTTCCTCCCCGCCGAGACCGACCGGCTGGCCAAGCTGATCCCCAACGCGCCCAACTTCTCGCTGACGGTGGACGAGGCCAGGGAAAAGATCCCCGAGATCAAGGAGCTGTACGAGAAGGACGAGCGCTACCGCCAGCTCCTCGACTACTCGTCCACGCTGGAAGGCCTCAGCCGACACTCGTCCGTCCACGCGGCAGGCGTGGTGATCGCGCCGGGGCCACTGGACGAGTACGTGCCCATCTGCACCCAGAGCACCAAGGGCTCGGGCGGCAGCGGCGAGAGCATCATCGTCACGCAGTACGACATGACCTGCCTGGAAAAGGCGGGGATGCTGAAGATGGACTTCCTGGGGCTCAAGACGCTCACCGTGATCTACGACGCGGTGGTGAGCATCCGCGCCCGCCACGGCTCGCTGCGCCACCCGACGAGCGGAGTGGAGTACGACCGGCCCGAAGACATCCCGCTGGACGACCCCGAGGTCTACGCCATGCTGGCGCGCGGCGGCACCGCCGGCGTCTTCCAGTTCGAAAGCCAGCTGGCCACGGAAAAGCTGCGGCAGATGAAGGCCGACCGCTTCGACGACCTGGTGGCCGCCAACGCGCTGCTCCGCCCCGGCCCGCTGGACATGGGGATGGACACGGTGTACATCCGCCGCAAGCTGGGGCTGGAGCCGGTGAAGTATCCCTTCCCCGAGCTGGTGGAGGTGCTGGAGCCCACCTACGGCGTGATCGTGTACCAGGAGCAGGTGATGCGCATCGCGCAGATCCTGGCCGGGCTCTCGCTGGCCGAGGCCGACGTGCTGCGCAAGGCGGTGGGGAAGAAGGACGCCGACCTGATCGCCAAGGAGCTGGGCAAGTTCGTGGAGAAGGCCGTGGCCAAGGGCCACGAGCACAAGGCCATCAAGGAGCTGGCCGACCAGATCGAGGCGTTCGGCCGCTACGGCTTCAACAAGTCGCACTCGGCCGCCTACTCGCTGGTGGCCTACCAGACTGCGTGGCTCAAGTGCCACTACCCGGCCGAGTTCATGGCGGCGCTGATGTCGTCGGTGGTGGACAAGACCGACGACGTGGTGGCCTACATCGCCCACTGCCGCGAGATGCACAAGTACCTCCCGCGCATCCAGCGCGAGGGGATCGAGGTGCTGGCCCCCGACGTGAACGAGTCGAACTGGAAGTTCACGGTGGTGGGCGAGGGCGTGGGCACGGTCCGCTTCGGCCTGGGCGCCATCCGCGGGGTGGGCGACGGCGCGGTGCGCTCCATCCTGGCCGCGCGCCTGGCCGAGGGGCGCTTCAAGAGCCTCTTCGACTTCCTCAGCCGCATCGACCTGCGGCTGTGCAACAAGCGGGTGAACGAGGCGCTGATCTGCGCCGGCGCCTGCGACGACTTCGCCGAGGAGCACAACCGCAACCAGCTGCTGGCCGGGCTGGACGCGGCCTTCAACTCGGCGCAGGTGCTGCAGAAGGAGCGCGACAGCGCGCAGGACTCGCTCTTCGCCGACCTGATGGGCGGCGGCGACGGCGGCCATGCGCTGGTGCAGGCGCCGCCGCTGCCGAAGGTGGAGAAGTGGGCCGAGAGCGAGCGGCTGGCCCGCGAGAAGGAGATCCTGGGCTTCTTCATCAGCGGCCACCCGCTCAACCGCTACCGCGAGGACGTGGCGCTGTTCGAGGCCCGCACCAACACGGTCACGCTCAAGGCGCAGAAGGACCACAAGGTGGAGCTGGCCTGCGTGATCACCGAGGCGGCCCGGCAGATCAGCAAGAAGGACGGCAGCGAGTGGGGGCGCATCACCGTGGAAGATTTCCACGGCACCGCCACCGTCCTTGCGTTCGGCGACTCGTGGGCTAAATACAAGGACGTGCTCAAGCAGGACGCGGCCGTGGTGATCCGCGGCGCGGTGAGCAACCGCGAGCGCGACGACGAAGACCCGCCGCTGTTCCTCGACCACGCCATGGCGCTGGACGGCATCCGCACGGGCGGTGAGGTGGGCGTGGTGATCGAGATCGGCTCGTCGGGCCCCGAGCCCACCGCCTTCGAGGGCGCCAGGGCGCTGATCGCCGCGCACGGCGGCGAGGGGCCCGTGTTCGTGGTGTGGAAGAACGGCGGCGGCGAGGGCGCGGGCCAGCGGCTGAGGTCGCGCACGCTCAAGGTGGCGCCCACCGACGAGGTGGTGGCCGCCCTGCGCGACCGCCTGGGCGACGAGCGCGTGCGCCTGCACCGCGACCCGCCCGCGCTGGGCCAGGTTCCCCAGCGCGACGAGCCCTGGCGCAACCGCCGCCAGAAGGCGGGCGCCGGCTCGTCTTCGGAGGAGTAGGGCGGGCCCTCTCCCCCCGGACCCCTCCCCCCCAAAAGCTTGGCAAAAGCTTGGGGGAGGGGAGCATTCCGGCCGGGCGAACGGGTTCTGCTCGGCTGCGGAAGCGCCGTTGGCCCGTTCCGCAGTTCCGCAGTTCCGCGGAATCGCCGTTTTCGCACCGAATCGCGCACCCGGTGTATGTGAACGGTGGCTCGGCGGAGGATCACCCGATGCGCGGTGCCGGAGCGCACTGGCGCACGCACGCACTCGCGCACCTGTCGGCCCGTGGATGCGCCGCGCCGCCGGCGCGAACCTGACTTGACCTGCGCCTTCCGCACCTGCGGGGGCCTGCGAGGGATACGGATTTGGCTACGGTCGCACACCTGGATTTCGAGCGCGTGATCGCGGAGGTCGAGGAGCAGATCGAGACGCTCCGCGGCGTGGCGCGCGAACGCGGGATGGACGTGAGCACCGAGCTGCGCTCGCTCGAGCGCAAGCTGCACGGGCTCCGGCAGGACACCTTCCGCAACCTGTCGCCCATCGAGCGGGTGCAGGTGGCCCGCCATCCGCGGCGCCCGTACACCCTCGACTACGTGGAGATGATCTTCTCCGACTGGATCGAGCTGCACGGCGACCGCCTGTACCGCGACGACGCCAGCATCGTGGGCGGTTGGGCGCGCCTGGGCGGCGACACGGTGATGCTGATCGGCCACCAGAAGGGCCGCGACATGAAGGAGAACCTGACGCGCAACTTCGGGATGCCGCACCCCGAGGGGTACCGCAAGGCGCTCCGTTTGATGAAATTGGCAGAGAAGTTCGGCCGCCCGGTGGTCACCATGATCGACACCATGGGCGCCTACCCCGGCCTGGGCGCCGAGGAGCGCGGCCAAGCCGAGGCCATCGCCCGCAACCTGCGCGAGATGGCGGGGCTCAGGGTGCCCACGGTGGCGGTGGTGATCGGCGAGGGCGGCTCGGGCGGCGCGCTGGCCATCGGCGTGGCCGACCGGGTGCTGATGCTGGAGAACAGCGTCTACTCGGTGATCAGCGCCGAGGGGTGCGCCGCCATCCTGTGGAAGGACGCCGCGCACCGCGACAAGGCCGCGCGCGCCATGCGCATGACCGCCGGCGACCTGATCGAGCTGAAGGTGATCGACGACGTGATCGCCGAGCCCTCGGGCGGGGCGCACTCCGACTGGGAGGACACCGGCGCCAACCTCAAGGAGGCGCTGCTGAAGCACCTGGGCGAGCTCAAGGCGCTGGACGTGGACACCCTGCGCAAGCGTCGCCTGGACAAGTACCTGGGGATGGGGCAGTGGCGCAGCGGCCGCTGAGGCATGGCCCGGGCTTCCCGATAGATCTGCTTTTCTGACCGTTCACGCGTTCCGCCCGCAAGGGTGGGCGCGAGAGCATAGATGTGGGGAGGGAACCGGTGCTCGAGCTTCCGGTGATCCAGCCTCTCTCGACGCCCGACGCGGAGGTCGCCTTCCTGGTGGAGGTGGCGTTCAAGGGCACCCGGAGAGGGTTCTACACCTCGCCCGACGTGACGCTCAAGGTGGGCGAGTGGGTGCTGGTGGAGGTGGAGCGCGGCCGCGACGTGGGCCGCGTGAAGAGCGTGGGCGGGGTCGCGCGCCGCAAGTGCGGCAGCGAGCTCCAGCAGCCCACGCCCGTGCTGCGCCGGGCCGAGGGCGGCGAGGTGCTCCAGCTGCACACCGTGCGCGCCGACGAAGAGCGCGTGCGGCGCAAGACGCGCGAGCTGGTGGAGCAGCACAACCTGAAGATGAAGGTGAGCGACGCCGAGTGGCAGTGGGACCGCAACAAGCTGACGGTCTACTTCACCGCCGAGCGCCGCGTGGACTTCCGCCAGCTGGTGCGCGACCTGGCGCGTACCTTCCGCACGCGGATCGAGCTGAAGCAGATCGGGGTGCGCGACGAGGCCGCGCAGCTGGGCGGCGTGGGCCGCTGCGGCCGCCAGCTCTGCTGCGCCACCTGGCTGCGCGAGATCAAGCCGATCTCGCTGCAGCTGGCCAAGGACCAGAACCTGTCGCTCAACCCGCAGCAGATCTCGGGCACCTGCGGCCGGCTGATGTGCTGCCTGACCTACGAGCACGACGCCTATCTCACGGCCCGCAAGCGCTTTCCCCGCGAGGGGAAGACGCTGCGCACGGGCGTGGGCGCCGAGCGGGTGCTTTCCATCGACATCTGGCGCAACACGGTGACGCTGCAGGACGAGAACCGGCAGCGCCGGGTGGTGACCCTCGACCAGCTCAAGGCCGAGACGGTGGTGGGGCCGCCGCCGCCCGAGCGGCCGGCCGCCGCGCCGCTGCCCACGCCGCAGACGCCGCAGCGTCCGCCGCGCCGCCCCCGCCGCGTTCCGGAGCAGAGGCCCGAGTGAGCCGCCGGTTCTACGTCACCACCGCCATCGACTACGCCAACGGCGACCCGCACCAGGGCCACGCGTACGAGAAGATCGGCGCCGACGCCATCGCCCGCTACCACCGGCTGCTGGGCGACCAGGTGCGCTTCTGCATGGGGATGGACGAGCACGGGCAGAAGGTGGCCCAGGCCGCGGCCGCCAACGACATCGCCCCGCAGGAGCAGGTGGACCGCATCTCCGCGCGCTTCGAGCGGATGTGGGCCAAGCTGTGCGTGAGCAACGACCGCTGGGTGCGCACCACGCAGCCGCACCACAAGCGGGGCGTCAAGGCGCTGATCGAGCGCATCCACCAGCGCAATCCCGACGACTTCTACGAGAAGACGTACGAGGGGTGGTACTGCGTGGGGTGCGAGCTGTTCAAGCGCGAGGGCGAGATCGTGGACGGGCGCTGCGTTCTCCACCCCACCCGCGAGCTGCAGTGGACGGAGGAGCGCAACTGGTTCTTCCGCCTCACGAAGTACCAGGCGTTCCTGCAGGCGCACTTCGACGCCCATCCCGACTTCCTGCGCCCCGAGGCGCGGCGCAACGAGATGCTGGCGCTGCTGGAGAGCGGGCTGGAAGACATCTCCATCACCCGCGCCCGCTTGTCGTGGGCCATCCCCTTCCCGCTGCCCTCGGCCAGCGGCGAGACGCAGGGGACGTGGGTGTGGTTCGACGCGCTCCCCAACTACCTGACCGACACCGGCTATCCCGATGGCGACTGGGAGGCGTGGTGGCCGGCGCAGCTGCACGTGGTGGGCAAGGACATCGTGCGCCTGCATGCCATCATCTGGCCCGCCATGCTGCAGGCGGCCGGGCTGCCGCTCCCCGAGCGGGTGTGGGGGCACGGCTTCGTGCTGCTGGGCGGCGAGCGGTTCAGCAAGTCGAGCGGCATGGGGCTGGACCTGGACGAGGCGATCGACCGCTACGGCCCCGACGCGTTCCGCTATTTCCTGCTGCGCGAGGTGCCGTGGGACGCCGACGGCAACTTCAGCTGGGAGCGCTTCGCCGAGCGCTACACGGCCGAGCTGGCGAACTCGGTGGGCAACCTGGCCAGCCGCACGCTGCAGTTGGTGGCCAAGTTCCGCGGCGGCGAGACGCCACCCGTCGACGCGCGCCCCGACACGGCGGTGGAGCAGGCGGTGGCCGAGTACCGCCGTGAGATGGACGCCCTGCTGCTGCACCGCGCCAGCGAGGCGGCGATGGGGCTGGTGCGCCACGCCAACGCCTTCGTGGCCGACACGGCACCGTGGGCGATGGCCAAGGAGCCCGGCCGCGCCGGCGAGCTCGACGCCACGCTGAACGCCATGGTGCGCTACGTGGCGGTGATGGCGGTGCTCCTCTTCCCCTTCATCCCCGCGAAGATGGAGGAGCTGTGGCGGCGCGTGGCCGGAGAGCGCCCGATGCCGCGCATCGACGAGCTGGCCACGCTCGACGTGTCGGGCTGGCGCGTGACCCCGGGCGACCCGCTCTTCCCCCGCCCCGACCCGGCGAAGGCGACGGCCTGAAAGGCTTGCGCGTAAGGTGTAGTCCTTTTATTCTGGACGCCCCTTACCCCGCGAGAGGATCATGTACGCTTTCGTTGCGCCCACGCGGCCCCGCTCGGTCCAGGCCCGTAAGACCGCGCACTACAAGGACGAGGTCGTCCGAGCGTTCCAGCGGTACGTCCCAGCCGCGGAGTATCTGGACGGGCCGCTCTACGGCGTGGTGTACTACTTCCACAACGTGAAGACCGACACCGACGCCGACAACATCAGCAAGCCGGTTTGGGACTGCCTGGAGGGCCTCGCGTTCGCTAACGACCGAACATCAAGCTCCGGATCGCAGGGGTGCACGACCTTGCGCCCGCCGGGATCGAGACGCTGGACATCAGCCGGATTCCCCCGCAACTGGTGCCTGATTTGCACGATCTCATCAAGTCCGCGGACCATGTCGTGTACGTCGAGGTAGGAAGGCTTCACGAGTCGATGTTCCGCTTTGGCTGTGAGGTTCAGTGATGCGATTTCGAGACGACATCCTGAGGCGGCACATGGAAGAGGCTGCCATCGAGCAGCTCACCGCCGAGTACCAGGAGAAGGGCTACTCCGTGCTACCCGCGCCCGAGAACGGAGGCGGTGACGCGGACCTGGTGGTGACGCGGGGCGACGAGCGGATCTACTTCCACGTGAGGTCCACGCCCGGGTCATCGGAGAGCCGCGACCGGCTCACCCGGATGCACCGGTACGTCAACTCGCAGCAGAACGCACGCCTGCAGATGGTGCTGGTACGCCCGCCCGAGCCGCCAGCCATCGACGTCGAGAGCCTGGAAGGACAACTCCTCGGCCTTTGCGCCGACCGGGCCGGCACGCTTGCCGTTGCGGGGTTAGGCACGGCAGCGCGACCGATGCGTGTGAGCGACGTGGAGTTCGAAGTGGTGAACGTTCGGCGGGATGGAATCGAAGTGGAGGGAACGGCGGCCGCCGAGTTCGAACTGGAGTATCCCCCGCCGGATGCGTGTTCGGTGCGCGACACCTTCCCATTGAGCTTCCACCTGGTGCTCGGCCACGACCTGCGGATCGCGGAGGTAAGGTCGCTCACGACGGACGTGTCGAGCCACGTTGGATGATTCGGTGTTGGTGATTGCCAATGGCGATCGAAGAGGCCGGCCAGAGGCGCCGGCCTCTTCGCGTTCTCGGAGTTCGGGGCCGTTTCGGGATTCGCGGGGTATGAAGGCCTGGCGTACCGTTCCGGGTGATTGTTCCCGCGCATGCACCATGTGCCGCGCGGGCGCCGCGGACGAGAGATGCGCTCCGCAATTCAAGGAGGTCGCGATGGATTCTCGTGAGAACCAGAGCCTGAAAGTCGCCAAGGTCGCCCGCCAGATCGGCGCCGAGCTGCGCAAGCAGGCGCGCAAGAGCTGGCAGGGCGTGCGCACGGCGGAGCGCAACGAGGGCAACCGGCACGTGTGGCGCTTCCGCAGCGCCGAGGACGGCAGCGAGCGCTTCCTGCACGTGGCCAAGAGCGAGATGATCACGGGCGACGACGCGGCCACCACCCTGCTGGAGCAGCTCCGGGCCGGCGGCTGGATCGACCGCCTGAGCCGCGGCCCCGAGACGGCGCTGCTGCTCTCCAAGGCCGGGCTGCAGGCGTATCCGTTGAACTGAGCACATCGTTCGGGCAGACGGGAAAGGGGACCAGGCCACGCGGCCGGGTCCCCTTCTCGATTTCCGAGCCGAATCCGCCGCCCTGCCGCTCTTGGTGTGCTTCCCTCGTCCTGGCTCGTCGCTCCAGAGAAGCGCGATGAGTTCCGCGAGTTCGGCCGGGCGAGGTGGATCTGCGGTCGCCGAGGTCCGCGGAGTCGGCGGAGGCACGGCCGAGTCGGAGGCGGAGGAGGAGGTCGAGGCGGATGGAGCCGGGGCGCAACCGCTTCGGGTTGGGCGAAGACGAACCAGGGGGCGCGGGTCGGATCGGCGCCCCCTGGTCGCATGCCGTACGGACGGCGAGCGCCGCGATCCATGCCCGTGACCTGGATCGATCGCGCTGGTCGCACTGGTTTGGGCGTAATCTGAAAGGCCCGGCATGAAGTCCGCGTGCAACCGGAATCCGCTGTCCGAGCCGTGCCGGATGAATGGGAGCGCGGGGAGCGGGCGAAGGGCGGCGGGTGACGGCCAGCCATTCATCCCAGAGTCCTCGTGCATTCCGCGAACGTTCGGTTAACTTTAGATCTTCTGGTAGAGGTCCAATCGAGTTCTCCCGCGCCCGAGGCCCGCCCGGGCCGCACGGCGGGGAGAAGGTCTTCCACGCATCGGCACCGGCGCGGCCACCGGCCGACGGCGTTCACCCGAACTGCCCTCGATGCACACCTCCGTCCCCGAGATCCACGACCCGGCCCGGCTCGCGGCGCTTCACGACCTCGCCCTCCTGGACGCCCCGGCAGACCCCGCGTTCGACCGCCTCACCCGCCTGGTGGTGCGGTCGCTGGGCGTGCCCGCGGCATTCGTGTGCCTGGTGGACGGGGAGCGTGAGGTTTGCCTGGGCCGGCACGGCCTGCCCGGGCTGCTGGCCGGGCAGGGCGGGGACACGCCGTGCGGCGACGTGGTGCGCTCGGGCGGCGAGCGGGTGATCGCCGACACGCGCGCCGACCCGGCGGCCGCGGCGATGCCGATGGTGGAGCGGCTCGGGATCGCCGCGTATGCCGCTTTCCCGCTGCGGCTGCCGGAGGGAGCGGTGATCGGCTGCGTCTGCGCCGTGGACGTTTGCCCGCGGGCGTGGAGCGAGGCCGACCGCGAGCTCCTGCGCGACGTGGCCGAACTGGCGCTGTCGGAGATCGCGCTGCGCCGCGAGCGGGAGAGCCGCAGGGAGGCCGACGAGCACTACCGGCGGCTGGCCGGCGCCGCCCCCGACGCGATCCTGGTGCACCGCGGCTTCGAGATCCTCTTCGCCAATCCGGCCGCCCTGCGCCTGTTCGGCGCCGAGCGGCCCGAGCAGCTGGTGGGCACGCCGGTGACCGACCTGGTGCACCCCGACGACCGCGGCCCGGTGCACGAGCGCATCCGCCAGGTGCTGGCCGGCGGCGGGCCGGCGCCGCTGCGGCAGCTGCGCCTGCTTCGCCTGGGCGGCGGCAGCTTCGCGGCCGAGACGGTGGGCACGCCCGTCCCCTTCGCCGGCGAGCCCGCGGTGCAGGTGGTGGTGCGCGACCTCACCGAGCGGCTGCGCACCGACGCGCACTACCGCCGGGTGGTCACCAGCTCGCCCTTCGCCATCTACGTGCTCGACCGCGACGGGGCCTTCGCCGAGATCAACCCGGCCGGCGAGCGCTTCCTGGGGCGCACCGCCGCCGAGCTGGTGGGTACCCGCTTCGCCCGCGTGGTGGACGCCGGCAGCCGCGAGGCGGCCGAGCGCGCGTTCGCGGCGGCGCTGCGGGGCGCGGGGACCGATGTGGAGGTGGAGCTGGGGGTGGTGCGGCCCTCGGGCGAGCGGGTGCGGCTGGCGGTGACCGCCAACCCCATCCACGCCGACGGCGGCGTGGTGGGCGTGCACGGGATCGCGCGCGACATCACGCAGGAGCGCCTAGCCGAGCGCACGCTGCGCGAGAGCGAGGAGAAGTTCCGGCAGCTCGCCGCCAACGTGCGCGAGGTGTTCTGGATCTTCGCCGCCGACTTTTCCGAGACGGTGTACGTGAGCCCCGCCTTCGAGGAGGTGTGGGGGCTGCCGCTGTCGGTGGTGTACGCCGACCCCACCTCGTTCGTGCACTCGGTGCACCCCGACGACCAGGCCACCCTGCTGGCCGGGATGGCCGACGTGAACGACCGCCCGGTGGGCGGCACCGAGTACCGGGTGATCCGCCCCGACGGCAGCGTGCGGTGGGTGTGCTCGCGCGGCTTTCCCGTGCTGGACGTGGACGGGACGATGGTGCGCGTGGTGGGCACCACCGAGGACATCACCCACCGCAAGGAGGCCGAGGCCGCCATCCGCGACAACGAGCGCCGCATGCGGCAGGTGCTCGACGCCCTGCCGGTGGGGATCCTGCTGGCCGAGGCCGGCGGCCAGGTGGTGTGGCACAACCCCGCCGGCGACCGCATCTGGGGCGGCGTTCGCCTGGTGGGGCTGGAGGGCTACGGCGAGTACAAGGGATGGTGGACCGAGACCGGCGAGCCGATCCGGGCGCACGAGTGGGGGATGGCGCGCGCGCTGCGCGGCGAGCCCAGCGCCGGCGAGCTGGTGGACCTGCAGGGCTTCGACGGCGTGCGGCGCACGGTGCGCCACTCGGGCGTGCCGCTGCGCGGCGAGCACGGCGA
>Ga0247773_1000138_pt1 | contig 35401 bp, 22 predicted proteins | sample UWRJL092311B6_FD_179934 | JGI IMG/M metagenome (GOLD analysis project Ga0247773, IMG submission 179934) | Plant litter microbial communities from Arlington Agricultural Research Station in Wisconsin, United States - UWRJ-L092-311B-6 | ecosystem: Environmental > Terrestrial > Plant litter >... | reverse complement strand
CACGCCGCCTCCACCACTGCCTGCTTCGGGGGGATGCGGGGCGTCTACCCGGCCGCCGCGTCATCCGCGGCGGCGCGGTGGGTGGGGACGTGGAGCGCGTCGCAGCAGCTGACGGAGGAGCGCAACCTGCCGCCCGCGCCGGGGCTCGCGGGGAACACGCTGCGGCAGGTGGTGCAGGTCTCCATCGGCGGCGAGCGGCTGCGCGTGCGCTTCTCCAACCGCTACGGCACCGCGCCGGTGACGATCGAGGCGGCGCGGCTGGCCGGCTCCGCGGGCGGGAGCGCGGTGGCGGCGGGATCGCAGCGCGCGCTGTCGTTCGGGGGAACGGCGCGCGTCACGATTCCCGCGGGCGGGGAGGTGACGTCGGACGCGGTGTCGTACCCGCTGGCGCCGCTGTCGCGCGTGGCGGTGACGGTGCGCTTCGGCGCGGTGTCGCCCGCGGTGACGGGGCATCCCGGGTCGCGCACCACCTCGTACATCGCCCGCGGCGACGCGGTGCCGGCGGATTCGCTGCCGGGCGCGGCGATGACGGACCACTGGTACAACCTCGCCGGCATCGACGTGGTGGGGGATGATGCCGCGGCGGTGGTGACGCTCGGCAACTCCATCACCGACGGCCGCGGCTCCGGCACCAATCAGCAGAATCGCTGGCCCGACAACCTCGCCCGGCGCCTGCGCGCGGACCCGCGCACGGCGCGCGTGGCCGTGCTCAACGCGGGCATCGGCGGCAACCGCGTGCTGCGCGGCGGTCTCGGTCCGCCCGCGCTGGAGCGCTTCGACCGCGACGTTCCCGGCCAGCCGGGCGTGCGCTGGGTGATCGTGCTCGAGGGCGTGAACGATCTCGGCGAGGCGCGCGGCGTGGAGCAGTCGCGGACCACCGCGCGCGAGCTGATCGAAGCGTACCGGTGGATGGTCACGCGGGCGCACGCGCGCGGCCTGCGGATCTACGGCGCCACCATCCTCCCCTTCGCCGGCTCGCAGTACGACGCGCCGGGGCACGAGGAGGCGCGCCAGGCGGTGAACCAGTGGATCCGCACCGGCGGCGCCTTCGACGCGGTGATCGACTTCGACGCCGTGCTCCGCGACCCCGCCAACCCCACCCATCTCCGCCCCGACGCCGACACCGGCGACCACCTGCACCCCAGCGAGCAGGGGTATCGGCTGATGGCCGACGCGATCGACCTCGCCCTCTTCGCGCGGAACTGATCGACGGGCGATGACGGCGGGAGGGCGAGCTTCGGGTCGTCGGGAAGATGCTGGATGTTTCGTGCGATGGAGAGTTTGTCGCGACGGCGGACGGCCCCCTCCCCCCGGCCCCCTCGCCCCGCTCCGCGGGGAGGGGAGCACTACGCGCGCTCCGGAGCGTGCGTGCGCCGTCCAAGCCTCCGCCTTCTTTGCATCGCACGATTCCCCCGCGATCGCACGTAGCCGGATCTCAGCGTCACGGGATCTCTCCGGCATGCCGAGCTCCACCATCCCTGAATCGCTCGATCTCTCGAACTCTCGATCTCTCGGCCTCTCGGCCTCTCGGAGCGTTCCCCAAACACACCGCAGCATCGGCATGCGTCACCCTCCTCCTGCGGAGCGGGGGGAGGGCGGGGGGGGCGCGGCGCGTCCGGAGCGCCCCTGATCCGCTCCTCACGCGATCTCCACCCGTTGTCCATCGCCGGTCCGAACGTCCTCGTCCTCGATCCCGCCCGACCCGACCAGCGGACTCCCCAGGGTGCGAGCCGGATGCTCTCTTTCCCCGTCACCCACACGTCCAGCACAGGCGTAAGAACCACGATCGCGCGCATGCGCGGGAACCTTCTGAACCGGTTCAGGTTGCCTCGTGGCTTGGAGATACGGCTCTCGCGGAGAGTCCAGATGGCGATGCAATATGGACTTACGCCGATCGGCCGCGACGCCTGTCCGTGACCCCTTCGCGATGGTGATGTGAGCAGCCTTGACGGCTTTGTTCAACCACCGTACTATAGGTGAGGTGATAATATCACCTCACTTCTTTGTTGCCGCGTTTCCGCCGGGTATACCCCGGCATGCCGTTCTTTCCGGCCGCCGTTCGCTCCCCGTGGGCGATCCGCGCCGGGCCGCAGACCGTCCGCAGGACCGAAGGCCAATTCGCTCGACTGCGGCGGGTGACTTCGCCGGCCGCACCGCAACCCGGAACGCCCTGCCCCCGAGAGGAACCCATGCCGCAGCGCCGTACCCTCGCCTGCAGCCTGGCCGCCGTCGCCCTGCTGGCCGCCGGCATCGCCGCGTGCAGCGACGCGCTTGCGCCGTACCCGCAGTTCACCATCCAGCCACGCGCCGTGAGCGTGAAGGCGGGCGCCACCTCGCCCGTGAAGATCGTGCTGGCCGGGCCCAACAAGAGCGTCGGCTGGACGGTGACCTCGGCCAACACCTCGGTCGCCGGCGCCACGCAGACCGAGACCGGCGCCACCATCCAGGGCGTGGCCGCCGGCACCACCCGCGTGTACGTCCGCGCCTCGGCCCCCGGCTTCCCCGGCGACGAAGCGCTCGACTCGCTGACCGTGACCGTCACGCCCTGACCCGGGCGCGCACCCGCCGCGGGGCCGCGCGGCGCCCGGAGATGTGATCAGATGACCCGATCACACTCGCGCCTCTCCCCCGAGCGTAACCGCGCCCGCCCGCACGGGGCCCGCGCGAGCATCCGTTCCACTCACACCACACTCCACGTGAGGCATGCGCACATGAGACGTCGGATCACGCTGCTCGCGCTGGCACTGCTCCTGGCGGTCACGGGCCGGGGATGGGCGCAGGGCACCGGGCAGATCTCGGGCACGGTCACCAATGCCGCGGGGCAGCCGCTGCAGGGGGTCAACGTGTCGATCACCAGTCCCCGCCGCAGCGCCGTCACCGACGCGCAGGGGCGCTTCACCCTGCGGGGGGTGCCGGCGGGAACGCGCGTGGTCACCGCCCAGCAGATCGGCCGCGCCTCGCAGACGCGGTCGGTGATGGTGGCGCCGGGCGGCACCGCCACGGCCACCTTCCAGCTCGCCGAGGCCGCCGTGGGGCTCGAGGCGGTGGTGGCGGTGGGGTATGGCCAGCAGCGCCAGCGCGACGTGACCGGCGCCGTCAGCAGCCTCCGCGGCGCCGACGTGTCGCAGGTGATCGCCGCCAACCCGGTCGACGCCATCAAGGGGCGCATCGCCGGTGTGGACGTGACGGCCAACAGCCCCGAGCCGGGGGCCGCCGCGCGCATCCGCATCCGCGGCGTTCGCTCGATCACCGCCAGCAACGACCCGCTCTACGTGGTCGACGGGGTGCCGATCAGCGGCGACCTGCGCGACATCGACCAGAACAGCATCGAGAGCATCGACGTGCTCAAGGACGCGTCGGCCGCGGCGGTGTACGGCAGCCGCGGCGCCAACGGCGTGATCCTGGTGACCACCAAGCGCGGCCGGCCCGGGCGCACGGTGTTCACCTACAACACCACCTACGGCGTGTCGAACGTGCTGCAGCCGGTGGACCTGATGAACGGCGAGCAGTTCGCCGAGCTGCGCCGCGAGGCCGCGCGCAACGCCGGGACCTACGCCTGCCCCACCGCGGCCACCTGCGCCGCGGGCGACGCGGTGATCCTGGACGACAGCATGCGCGCCGCGCTCGCCGCCGGGATCAGCACCGACTGGCAGAGCCAGATCATGCGCACGGGGATCCTGCGCAACAACCAGCTGGGGATCAGCGGCGGCACGGCCAACACCCGCTTCCGCTTCGGCCTGGGGTACCTGAACCAGGACGGCATCACCACGGGGCAGGGGTACGATGCCAAGCAGGCCGCGCTCAACTTCGGGCACGATTTCGGCCGGCTCGACCTGCAGCTCACCACGCAGGCCAGCCGCACCCTGCGCAACGCCGGCGTGGGCGCCCGCCTGTGGGACGAGGCGCTCTTCAACTCGCCGCTGGGGCGCGCGCGTGCGGACGACGGCACCCTCCTCTTCAAGCCGACGCGTGACGAGCTGCGCGTGAACCCGGTGCTCGAGGCGCGGAACAACGTGCGCCAGATCACCCGCACCAACGTGCTGGCCACGCTCACCGGCACCCTCGACCTGGTTCCCGGCCTGCAGCTGGTCTCGGCCTTCGGGCCGCAGTACAGCACCGACAACGACGGCGTGTTCGTGGGCACCTTCACCCGCAAGCTGGGCGGCACCGCGCTCCCCGAGGCGGGGGTCGACATCACCAAGCGCACCAGCTACACGCTGTCGAACTACCTGCAGCTGGACCGCCGCGTGGGGAGCCAGCACCGCGTGCAGGGCACGCTGCTGTACGAGATCGCGCAGAACCGCTTCGACTACGACAGCGCCTACGCCACGCAGCTCCCCTACAGCCAGCAGCTGTGGTACAACCTGGGGAGCGGGAGCGGCACGCCGGCGCTGCGCGCCAACCTGGCCGAGACCGCGCTGCAGAGCTACATGGGCCGCGTCAACTGGACCTTCCGCGACCGCTACACGGTGACGCTCACCGGCCGCGTCGACGGGAGCAGCGTGCTGGCCGAGGGGCACAAGTACGCCTTCTTCCCCGCGCTGGGCGTGAGCTGGAGGGTGGGCGAGGAACCCTTCCTCCGCGGCGTGGGCTTCATCAACGACCTGAAGGTGCGCGGCTCGTTCGGGCGGGTGGGGAACAGCGGGATCAACGCCTACCAGACGCTGGGGCAGCTCAGCCAGCAGTGGTACACCTTCGGCAGCGCCACGCCCAACGCGGTGGGCTTCGCCCCCGGGAGCATCCCCAACCCCGACCTGCGCTGGGAGACCACCGACAAGTACAACCTGGGCGTCGACTTCGCCGTGCTCGACAGCCGGCTGACCGGGACCGTGGACGTGTACCGCGAGAACACCAGCAACCTCCTCCTCAGCCGCCGCCTCCCCTTCACCTCGGGGTACAGCAGCGTGCTGCAGAACGTGGGGAGCACCACCAACCGCGGCGTGGAGCTCACGCTCAACAGCGTGAACCTGGACGGGTGGCACGGGCTGACCTGGGAGAGCTCGTTCAACATCTCCACCAACCGCAACCGCATCACCGCGCTGGCCTCGGGCGCCCCGTTCGACGTGGGGAACCTGCGCTGGGTGAACGCGCCGGTGAGCGTGAACTACGACTACCGCTTCATCGGCATCTGGCAGACCGAGGACAGCGCGCAGGCGCGCCTCCAGTGCGGGTGCAAGCCGGGGACGATCCGCGTGGACGACGCCAACGGCGACGGCATCCTCAACGCCGACGACCGGGTGTTCATCGGCAACCACTACAACTTCCCCGACTGGCAGGGGAGCTTCAACAACCGCTTCAGCTTCGGCGCGCTCGACCTCTCCGTCCTGGCCACGGCGCGCTGGGGATACATGGTCAGCAACGGCTTCATCCAGGCGTACACCGGGCTCGACGGCCGCTTCAACAGCCGCGACGTCAACTACTGGACGCCGACCAACCCCAGCAACGAGTACCCGCGCCCCAACGCGGCCGGCCGCGGACAGTTCGCCTCGGCCAGCTACTACCAGGACGGCTCGCACGTGCGCATCCGCGACATCACGCTGGGCTACAAGCTCCCCGAGGGGCTGGTGCGCCGCTTCGGCGGGCAGGCCACGCGGCTGTACGTGAAGGCGCAGGACCCGTTCATCTTCACCCGCGACTTCGACGGGTGGGACCCCGAGAACGGCTTCAACATCGGCGACGGCAACAGCACCAACTCGCAGATCGACGTGGGCGGTCCCAGCTACCGCACCTTCACCTTCGGCGCCGACCTCACCTTCTGAGCACGGCGGAGCGAACGATGCGACTCACGAACAAGCTGACGCTGGCGGGTCTCGCGCTGGCCGCCCTGGGCGGCATGGCCGGCTGCCAGGACCTGACCGAGACCCCGGTGAGCGGGGTCACCCAGGAGTACTTCGAGACGCCCGAGGGCGCCGAAGCCGCCATCACCGGCACCTACGCCCGTTTGCGCGACTACTACGGGCAGGAGCAGGAGATCCGCATGGGGATGGCCGGCACCGACACGTGGAAGCGTGGCGAGCAGTGCCTGGGCAACGGCTGCGGGCCGTGGAACGACTACACCGGCGAGCTGGGGCCCAGCCTGGGGCAGTCGCTGCAGGACATGTGGCAGCAGCACTACTTCGCCATCAACTCGGCGAACACGGCCATCAAGTTCATCGGCCAGTCCACCGCCATCCCCGAGGCGCAGAAGAACATCCGCGTGGCCGAGGGGCGGTTCCTGCGCGCCCTCTTCTACTTCAACCTGGTGCGCAACTACGGCGCGGTGCACCTCACGCTCGAGCCCACCGAGGGCGTGGTGGACACGGCCAGCCGCACCCCCGTGGCCGAGATCTACGCGAAGGCCATCGTGCCCGACCTGGAGTTCGCCGTGGCCAACCTCCCCGCCACGCAGCCGCAGGGGCGCGCCAGCAAGGGCGCCGCGCAGACGCTGCTGGCCGAGGCGCTGCTCACCCGCGGCGGCGCGGGCGACTACGACCGGGCGCGCGAGCTGGCCAGCGCGGTGATCGCCTCGGGGACGTTCGCGCTGAACCCCACCTACCGCGAGGTGTTCTGCGGCCCCGAGCGGCCGCTGGGCCCGTGCGACTTCGCCACCTCGATCGAGGCGAACAAGGAGTACGTCTTCGCGGTGCAGTACACGGGCGACGGGACCCGCGACATCAGCGGCAACTCGCTGCACTGGTACTGGACGATGGGGTACGACACCCAGAACGCGCCCGGCCTGGGCCGCACGCTGGAGTACGACCGCCCCTTCCGCCGGCTCAGCCCCACGCGCTACACGCTGGACCTGTGGAACCGCGCCACCGACAGCCGCTACCGCGGCACCTTCCAGGAGCTCTGGCGCTCCACCACCTGTGCCGCGCCCAGCTGCCCGGGCTCGCCGCAGGTGGGCGGCGACACCGCGCTCTACCTGCCGGGGACCGACACGGTGCCGCTCAAGAACCGCTTCTACGTGGACGCCGACTCGGTGCACTTCGGGATCCCCAAGCGCTACAGGGCGTTCGGCCAGAACCAGTACACCGAGCTGGTCTTCCCCTCGCTGCTCAAGTGGCTGGACCAGACCAAGACCTCGGTGGCCGCGCAGCAGACGCAGCGCGACCGCCACCTCTGGCGCCTGGCCGACGTGTACCTCCTCCGCGCCGAGGCCAACATCCGCGCCGGGGCCCCGGCGGCCGCCGCGGCCGACTTCAACACCCTGCGCCGCCGCGCCGCGATCCCGGCCGGGAGCGGCGTCAACGACCTCAGCACCGCGCAGCTGGACTCGCTGAACGCCGGCGGCGACCCGGCGATCGAGCTGCTGCTGAACGAGCGCGCCCGCGAGCTCACCGGCGAGGAGCAGCGCTGGTACGTGCTGGTGCGCCTGGGCAAGCTCCTGGACCGCGTCCGCCGCTACAACCCCACGGGCGGCCCCAACATCCAGCCCCGCCACCTCCTCCGCCCCATCCCGCAGACGCAGATCGACGCGACGGCGGGGAACGCCGGTGCCTTCCCGCAGAACCCCGGCTACTGACCGGCGGGGATGCACCGCGGCCCCGGATGCGCGCCGGTTCCTTCGGCGCGGGTCCGGGGCCGTCGTACGAAGTGCGAGCGCGCGAAAGTGCTGGGTGCTGGGTGCGAGGTGCTGAGTGCGAGGTGCTGAGTGCTTGCCGGAAGGGCGCCGAGGTGCTATTTGGAAATAGTCAAATGAATTGATTATATCTGCCGGGCCCTCCGGACGTCGTCCGTCAGGACGTTGCGGTTCTCCCCCTTCTCCCGCAGGTCGGGAGAAAAAGGCCGGGGGGATGAGGGTCAGCGGCCGTCGATGGTGGTGACCACGATCACGCCGTTGGCGCCGCGCGAGCCGTACATCGCCAGCGACGACGCGTCTTTCAGCACGTCGATGCTGGCGGGGTCGATCGCCTCCAGCGCGGCGGTGAAGCCGGCCGAGGTGCGGGGGATGCCGTCGATCACGAAGAGCGGCTCGTTGTCGCCGTCCATCGTGTGGATCCCGCGGATGCGCACGGAGAACTGCCCGTTCCCCAGGCGCTGCACGTCCACGCCGGGAAGGCGGTCCAGCAGCTCCTGCACGCTGGTCGCCCTGCGGTCGCCGATGTCGCGCCGCGTCAGGCTCGACACCGACCCGGCCGAGGTCGCGCGCGGCTCGCGGCCATAGCCGGTGGCGATCTGGTCCTCGGGCTCGGGGACGGGCTTCGTCTCGGCGGGTCGCGGGCCGCAGGCGGCGGTGAGGGCGGCGAGCACGGCCAGGTGGCGGGGGCGGATGCGCATCGGTGCCTCCTTCTGCCGAGCCGGGAGGGATTCGGATCGGTCCGGTGCAGGGGGCGGGTTGCCGCCGTGCACGGGAGAGGGATGGTGGGCCCGTGATCCAAAGATCCGGGGATGCCGGTGGAATCACAACACTTTCGGAGCGAGGATGCCGGGGTACCGCGACGCGACGCTCCCCGCCGAAGAGCGGGTGAAGGATCTCCTCGGACGGATGACGCTGGAGGAGAAGGCCGCGCAGATGACCTGCGTCTGGCAGCAGAAGGCCGAGACGCTGGTGAACGAGGCCGGCGAGTTCGACATCGGGAAGGCGCGCGCCGCCTTCGGCCACGGCAACGGGATCGGCCAGGTGGGCCGCCCCAGCGATGCCGGCGGCACCGGGCACCAGCCCGAGAAGGGGCGCGGCCCCCGCGCCAACGCCGAGCTCACCAACGCCATCCAGCGCTTCTTCGTCGAGGAGAGCCGGCTGGGGATCCCCGTCATCTTCCACGAAGAGGCGCTGCACGGGATGGCGGCCGTCGGCGGCACCTCGTTCCCCCAGCCGATCGCCCTGGCCTCCTCCTTCGATCCCGCGCTGGTCGAGCGCCTCTACACCATGACGGCCGAGGAGGCGCGTGTCCGCGGCACCCACCAGGCGCTCACCCCGGTGCTGGACGTGATCCGCGATCCCCGCTGGGGGCGCGTGGAGGAGACCTACGGCGAGGACCCGTACCTGGCCGGGGTCATGGGGACCGCCGCCGTCCGCGGCTTCCAGGGCGACGCCAGCTTCCGCGACAAGACGCGCGTTCTCGCCACGCTCAAGCACCTGGTCGCCCACGGGCAGCCCGAGGGGGGGATGAACTGCGCGCCGGCCAACGTCTCGCTCCGCGAGCTGCGCGACATCTTCCTCGCGCCCTTCCGCCGCGGCGTGACCGAGGGCGGCGCGGCCAGCGTGATGGCCAGCTACAACGAGGTCGACGGCGTTCCCAGCCACGCCAACGCCTGGCTGCTGCGCGACGTGCTGCGCGGCGAGTGGGGCTTCCAGGGCTTCGTCGTCTCCGACTACTACGCCATCTGGGAGCTGAACGACCGCCCCGACACGCACGGCCACTGGGTCGCCGCGGACAAGAAGGAGGCCGCCGCGCTCGCCGTGAAGGCCGGCGTCAACATCGAGCTTCCCGAGCCCGACTGCTATCTCCACCTCCTCGACCTGGTGCGCGAGGGGACGCTGGCGGAGGCCGAGCTCGACGAGATGGTCGCGCCGATGCTGCTCTGGAAGTTCCGGCTGGGGCTCTTCGACGATCCGTACGTCGATCCGGAGGTGGCCGAGCGCGTGGTCGGCTCCGAGGCGAACCGCGAGATCGCGCTGCAGGCGGCGCGGCAGTCCGTCACCCTGCTCAAGAACGAGGGCGGTGTCCTTCCGCTCGACGCGGCCAAGCTGAAGAAGCTCGCCGTGATCGGCCCCAACGCGCACCGCGCGCTCCTGGGCGGCTACAGCGGCGTCCCCTTCCACAACGTCACCGTGCTCGATGGCGTCCGCGCGCACCTCGGCGATGCCGTCGGCGTCGCGTACGCCGAGGGGTGCCGGATCACCGTGGGCGGCTCGTGGAACGAAGACGCCGTGATCGCGCCGAACGAGGACGACGACCGGCGCCTGATCGCCGAGGCGGTGGAGGTGGCGGGCGACGCCGACGCGATCGTGCTGGCCATCGGCGGCAACGAGCAGACCTCGCGCGAGGCGTGGTCGCGCGCCCACATGGGCGACCGCACCTCGCTCGACCTGGTGGGCCGGCAGGGCGAGCTCGTCCGCGCGATGCTGGCGACGGGGAAGCCGGTGGTGGTCCTCCTCTTCAACGGCCGCCCGCTCTCCATCAACGAGGTCGCGCGCGACGTTCCCGCCATCCTCGAGTGCTGGTACCTGGGGCAGGAGACCGGGCGCGCCGTGGCCGAGATCCTCTTCGGCCAGGTGAACCCCGGCGGCAAGCTGCCGATCTCCTTCCCCCGCTCGGTGGGGCATCTCCCCGTCTTCTACAACCACAAGCCCAGCGCCCGCCGCGGCTACCTGTGGGACGACGCCACCCCCCTCTTCCCGTTCGGCTTCGGGCTCAGCTACACCACCTTTTCGGTGGATGAGGCGCGGCTCGAGCGCGACACGATCGGGGTGGACGAGACGACGCGCGTCACCTGCCGCGTGACCAACACGGGCAGCCGCGAGGGGGCCGAGGTGGTGCAGCTGTACGTGCGCGACCGGGTGAGCTCGGTCACGCGGCCGGTGAAGGAGCTGAAGGGGTTCCAGCGCGTGGTTCTGCGGCCCGGGGAGAGCGCCGGGGTGGCGCTGGAGATCGGCCCCGGCGCGCTCGCCTTCACCGACGCGCGGATGCGGTGGACGGTGGAGCCCGGAGAGTTCGAGATCATGGTCGGCACCAGCTCGCGCGACGCCGACCTGCGGCGGCTGGTCCTGCGCGTGAACGCCCAACCCGATGGTACGCATGGCTCGTGACACCGAACGGCTCTCGTTCACCGAGAAGGCCGGCTACAGCCTGGGAGACGCGGCGGCGAACTTCGTCTTCATGACGATGATCCTGTTCCAGCTCTCCTTCTACACCGACACCATGGGGATCACCGCCGCGGCGGCGGGGACCATGCTCCTGCTGGGGCGGCTCTGGGACGCGTTCTTCGATCCCATGATGGGCGTGATGGCCGACCGCACCAACACGCGCTGGGGGAAGTTCCGGCCGTGGATCCTGTGGACGGCCGTCCCCTGGGGCGTGGTGATGGTGCTGGCGTACACGCGCCCCGGCTTCACCGGCACGCCGCTGCTGGTGTACGCCTGCGTCACCAACATCCTGCTGATGACGCTGTACTCCGCCAACAACACCCCGTACTCGGCGCTGGGCGGGGTGATGACGGGCGACGGCGCCGAGCGCACGCGCCTGTCGTCGTTCCGCTTCGTGGCGGCGATGATCGCGCAGCTGGTGGTGGGCGGCTTCACCCTGCCGCTGGTCGCCAAGCTGGGCGGCGGCGACAACGCCCGCGGCTGGCAGCTGACCATGGGGCTGTGGGCGGCGGTCTGCGTCGTCTTCTTCCTGGTCACCTTCGCCACCACCCGCGAGCGCATCCGCCCGGTGGCCGAGCAGGAGGCCGACCCGCGCAAGGACTTCGGCAACCTGCTGCGGAGCCGGCCGTGGATCGCGATGTTCGTCCTCACGCTCAGCCACTTCGTGTTCGTGTCGATGCGCGGCGGGACGATGTTCTACTACTTCCAGTACTACGTCGACACCAACCGCCTCTACGCCTTCCTGCGCACCGTGGGGCTGCCGGAGTCCACCAGCAGCGGGTGGCTGCTGCAGGGGCTGGGGCTGGTGCTGAACCCGGACCGGTCGAACGTGGCCTCGGTGGGCTTCAGCCTGTTCAACATCAGCAGCCAGCTGGTGACGGTGGTGGGCGTGCTCTGCTCGGTGTGGCTGGCCGCGCGCTTCGGCAAGCGCGCGGTGGCGCTGGCGGGGTTCGCGACCACGACCGTGTTCCTGGCCGCGTTCATCCTGATGCCGCGCGACGCCATCGTGGGCACCTTCGTGCTGGAGTGGGTGCGCGCCCTCTGCTACGCGCCGACGATCCCGCTGATCTGGGCGATGTTCGCCGACGTGGCCGACTACGGCGAGTGGAAGACCGGGCGGCGGACGACCGGGGTGATCTTCGCCACCATCCTCTTCGCGCTGAAGGTGGGGCTCAGCCTGGGCGGCGCGGTGGCCGGGTGGCTCCTCTCGGGCTACGGCTACCAGGCCAACGCCGCGCAGACGCCGCAGGCGCTGCAGGGCATCCGCATGCTGGTGAGCGTGTACCCGGCGCTCTTCCTGGTCGTCGTGATCGTCTCCCTCCTCTTCTATCCCATCACCAAGAAGATGAACGAAGACATCCAGGACGAGCTGGAGTCGCGCCGCGCCCAGCCGCCGCTGGTCCCCACCCCCATCGCCACCCCGGAGCCCGTGTCGTGACGATGCCGATCCCTCGCGCCTCCGCCGCGCTCCTCGCCGCCGCGCTGGCGGCCGCGATCACCTCGCCCGCCGCCGCGCAGGCGCCGATCCCCGACGTGGCCCGGGCGGAGGCGCCGCTGCGGGGCGCGTACGCGGGCGACTTCCTGGTGGGCGGCACGCTGAACCTGGACCACGTGTACGGGCGCGACCTGGCGGGGCGGGCGCTGGTGGTGCACCACTTCAACGCCATCTCGCCCGAGAACCTGCTCAAGTGGGAGTCGGTGGAGCCGCAGCCGGGGCGCTACGCCTTCGAGGCGGCGGACTGGTACGTGAACTACGGGGTGGAGAACGGAATGTTCGTGGTGGGCCACACCCTGGTGTGGCACCAGCAGACGCCTCCCTGGGTGTTCATGGGGGCCGACGGCCAGCCCGCCACGCGCGACACGCTGCTGGCGCGGATGCGCAGGCACATCCACTACGTGGTGGGGCGCTACCGCGGGCGCATCCGCGGGTGGGACGTGGTGAACGAGGTGCTGGACGAAGACGGCACGCTGCGCCAGTCGCCCTGGCTGCGCATCATCGGGCCCGACTACATCCGCCTGGCCTTCCAGTACGCGCACGAGGCCGATCCCCAGGCCGAGCTGTACTACAACGACTACTCGCTGGAGATGCCCGAGAAGCGCGCCGGCGCCGTGCGGCTGGTGCGCGAGCTGAAGGCGCGGGGGGTGCCGATCACCGGCGTGGGGCTGCAGGGGCACCACAAGATGGACTGGCCCACCCTCGAGGCCGAGGACAGCACCATCGACGCCTTCGCCGCGCTGGGGGTGAAGGTGATGATCACCGAGCTCGACATCGACGTCCTGCCGCGGCAGGGCTTCGGCGCCGAGGTGAGCGCGCGCGGGCCGCAGGGGTGCGACTGCCGGATGAACCCGTACGTCACCGGGCTCCCGGACTCGGTGCAGCAGGCGCTGGCGCGGCGCTACGCGGACTTCTTCGCGCTCTACCGGCGGCACCGCGGGGTGATCACCCGCGTCACCTTCTGGGGGGTGACCGACCGCGACAGCTGGCTGAACGACTGGCCGGTGCGTGGCCGCACCAATCATCCGCTCCTCTTCGGGTGGCGGGGCGAGGCCAAGCCGGCGTTCGACGCGGTGCTTCGGGCGGGGCGGGGGAGTGCCGCGTCGTCCGGCGGAGGCGCGATGGCGGTGGGGCGAGCGACGGAGTGGAGCGCGGCGCCGCTGCAGCAGTAGGTCTTCCCGCCCGCGACCGCGGGCTCGCACGAAGAAAACGGAGAACCGCGGCGTTGCTGGCGCGCGGTTCTCCGTTTTCGTTCCTCCGTTCCCGCGTGTGAGATTCAGCGATCCCGGCGCCTCACCAGCGATCGTGCACGCCGGGGCGGATGAGGCGGTCGTACACGTCGCGGGCGAGCGCCATCGCCTCGTCCGGCAGCGGCGGCAGGGTGGCGGCGCGGACGTTCTCCTCGGCCTGCATCGGGGTCCGGGCGCCCGGGATGGCGGTGGTGACTTCGGGATGCATCAGGATCCAGCGGAGCGCGGCCTGCGCCAGCGTGGCGCCCTCGGGGATGATGGCGCGCAGCTCCTCGGCGGCGCGGAGGCCGGTGTCGTACTCCACCCCGCTGAAGGTCTCGCCCTGGTCGAACGCCTCGCCATGGCGGTTGAAGCTGCGGTGGTCCTGCTCGGCGAAACGCGTGTCCGGCCGCAGCTTGCCCGAAAGGAGCCCGCTGGCGAGCGGCACCCGCGCGATGATCCCCACCCCCGCCTCGCGCGCCGCCGCGAAGAAGCGCTCCGCCGGCTTCATCCGGAAGAGGTTGAAGATGATCTGCACCGACTGCACGGCCGGGTACTCGATCGCCTTCATCGCCTCGTCCACCCGCTCCACGCTCACGCCGTAGTGGCGCAGCTTTCCGGCCGCCACCAGGTCGTCCAGCACGCCGAACACCTCGGGCATGTGGTACACCTCGCCCGGCGGGCAGTGGAGCTGGAGGAGGTCGATCGCGTCGGTCCCCAGGTTCTGCAGCGAGCGATCCACGAAGGCGGCCAGGTTCTCGCGGCTGTAGCCGGCGGCCACGTGCGGGTCCAGCCTGCGCCCGGCCTTGGTGGCGATGACCAGCTCCTCGCCGGGGCGGTCGCGGCGCACCTGCGCCACCAGCCGCTCGGAGTGCCCGTCGCCGTACACGTCGGCCGTGTCGATGAAGTTGACGCCCAGGTCGATGGCGCGGTGCAGCGCCGAGAGGCTCTCGCGGTCGTCGGTGCGCCCCCAAGCGTCGCCGCCGATGGCCCATGCGCCGAAGCCGATGGGGGAGACGAGCCAGCCGGTGCGGCCCAGCGTGCGGTGTTCCACGATTCGTGTCCTCCCTGTTGATGAAGGCTCCCGATCCGGCGGACGATCCAACGGATCCGCGCCGGATGGTTGTGCGAACGGCGATCAGCCGTCAATCTCATTCACCGCCCACGCCGGGCAACGGTCCGGTTTGGTGACGGTGGAGATTGATGTTATTATCATCTGATCACTTGCAGCTCGCCAGACGCGGCGGCTGGCTCTGGCGGTTCGCCGGAACCGTGCCGCGGGCCCGGGGGCGAATCACAGGGAGGTGACCCGTGCAGGATACATTGTCGCCCGTCACCAAGCAGAGCCTGGCCGATCGCCTGGCGCAGCAGATCCGGCAGCTGATCCAGAGCGCGGGCTACCAGGTGGGCGACCGGCTCCCCACCATCATGGACATGGCGCACCAGTTCAGGGTGGGGCACCCCACCGTGCGCGAGGCGCTGCGCAAGCTGGAGACGGTGGGGATCGTGGAGATCCGCCACGGCTCGGGCGTGTACGTGACGCGGGCGGAAGACGTGCTGGTGCTGGCGAGCCCCGGCTACGCCGGCGCGGTCACCAAGAAGCTGCTGCTGGACCTGATCCAGGCGCGCATCCCCATCGAGGTGCACTCCATATCGCTCGCCGCGCGCAACGCCACCCCCGAGCACATCGAGGAGATGCGCGGCCTGCTCGCCAGCGCTGGCCGCAGCTTCGACGACGACGCGCTGCTGAGCAGCATCAACATGGCGTTCCACCGGCAGATCGCGCTGGCGAGCGGCAACACGGTGCTGGCGCAGCTGCTGAACGTGCTGCAGGAGCTGTTCACCACCGAGCAACGCCTGATCCTGGGCATCTTCGGCAGCCGCGAGCGCGACCACCAGGAGCACCTGGGCCTCCTCGCCGCCCTCGAGCAGCACGACGAAGCGCTCTCCGTGGACCGCATGCGCACCCACCTGGAAGGCGTCGAATCCGCCCTTCTCCGCTGGGACCCGGCGAAGCATCCGGTCGCCTGACTGCGGTACGAAAGTACGAGAGTACGAGAGTACGAGAGTACGAGAGTACGAGAGTACGAGAGTGCGGAAGTGCCAGGTGCTGAGTGCCAGGTGCGGAACGACATGCCCGCGCGCCACGGCGCGGTTCCACCTCCCTCGTGCTGTTTACGGGGAGGTCGGAGAGCGCGGACATGCAGTACCGTCCGCGATCTCCGGGTGGGGGGCCGCCGCCGCGGCCGCGATGATGCCTGGCCGTTGCCGATGCCGATGAAGTCGTAAGATCGCTTGCTGACTGCCCGCGCCTCCATCCAGCTGACCGGATCGCCGTGAACGAACGCCGCCCTTTGCCCGCCACACCCCGCGTTCGCCGGGCGGCGGGCTTTTTCGTCTCCTCCATCTCCGTCGCGGTGTCGCTCGCCGCGCCGACGCTCACCGTCTCCGCCCTGTCTGCCGTCGTGCTGGCGCTGGCGCTGCTCTCGCCGGCCGCCGCGCGAGCGCAGGTGCTGGGCGAGCGCTACGTGTCGGGCACGGGCGGGCGGGAGAGCTTCGCGCTCTTCGCGGACGGGCGGGCGGCGGCGCTGCGGGTGGACAGCGCGGAGTGGGCGGGGGTGATCCGCGCGGCGGGCGACTTGCGCGCGGACATGGAGCGGGTCACGGGGACGGCGCCGCGGCTCTCCGTCGGCGGGGCGGCGGCGGGGCGGGTGGTGCTGATCGGGACCATCGGGAAGAGCCCCGCGATCGACGCGCTGGTCAGGGCGGGGAAGCTGGATGTGCGCGGCATCGCCGGGCGCTGGGAGACGTTCGTCATCCAGCCGGTGGACCGGCCGATGCCCGGCGTGGAGCAGGCGCTGGTGATCGCGGGGAGCGACCGGCGCGGCACCATCTTCGGCATCTACGACCTGAGCGCGCAGATCGGCGTGTCGCCCTGGTACTGGTGGGCCGACGTGCCGGTGGAGCGCCGCGCCGCGCTGCACGTGGCGCCCGGCCGGCACACGCGCGGCGAGCCGGCGGTGCGCTACCGCGGCATCTTCATCAACGACGAGGCGCCGGCGCTCTCCGGCTGGGCCAACGCCACCTTCGGCGGCTTCGGCCACCGCTTCTACGAGCGCGTCTTCGAGCTCATCCTCCGCCTGAAGGGGAACTACCTCTGGCCGGCGATGTGGGGGAGCGCCTTCTACGCCGACGACTCGCTGAACGCGCGCACCGCCGACCTTTACGGGGTGGTGATCGGCACCAGCCACCACGAGCCGATGATGCGCGCCCACGACGAGTGGCGCCGCGCGGGCGGCGGCGCGTGGGACTACGCACGCAACGATTCCGCGCTGCGTGCCTTCTGGCGGGCGGGCGCGGGGCGCATCGGCGGCAACGAGAGCGTGGTGACGGTGGGGATGCGCGGCGACGGCGACGAGCCGATGACCCGCGGGACGGCCACCGCGCTCCTGGAGCGCGTCGTGGCCGACCAGCGGCGCATCCTGGGCGAGGTGACGGGGCGCGACCCCGCCACCATCCCCCAGGTGTGGGCGCTGTACAAGGAGGTGCAGGACTACTACGACGCCGGGATGCGCGTGCCGCCCGACGTGACGCTCCTCTTCAGCGACGACAACTGGGGGAACATCCGCCGGCTCCCCGGCGCGGCGGACCGGGGGCGGCCGGGCGGCTTCGGCGTGTACTACCACTTCGACTACGTGGGCGGGCCGCGCAACTACAAGTGGATCAACACCACGCAGGTCGCCCGCGTGTGGGAGCAGATGCGCCTGGCGCACGAGAGCGGCGCAAACCGGCTCTGGATCGCCAACGTGGGCGACATCAAGCCGATGGAGGAGCCGATCTCCTTCTTCCTGGACTACGCCTGGAACCCCGCCGCCATCCCGGCCGACAGCATCCCCGCGTGGGGCCGCGCCTGGGCCGCGCAGCAGTTCGGCGCCCCGCACGCGGGCGAGATCGCGCCGGTGCTGGCGGAGTACGCGCGGCTCGCCAGCCAGCGCAAGCCGGAGCTGCGCGACACCGCCACCTTCGCCGCCGCCTACGGCGAGGCCGGGCGGAACGCGGCGGCGTGGTCGCGGCTGAATCGCGAGGCCGACCGGCTCCGCGGCGCGATCGATCCCGCGTATGGCGCCGCGTACGACCAGCTGGTGCTGTACCCCATCCGCGCGCTCGCGAACCTGGACGCGCTCGGCCGCGCCGTCGCGGACAACCGCCTGTGGGCGCGCCAGGGCCGAAGCTCCACCAACGACCTGGCCGGCGAGGCACGCCGCCTCTTCCTCCGCGACGCCGAGCTGGCGCGCTGGTACAACCAGGAGATCGCCGGCGGCCGGTGGAACCACATGATGGACCAGACGCACGTCGGCTACACCGGGTGGCAGGAGCCGCCGCGCAACCAGATGCCGCGGGTGGACCTGATCCAGGTGCCCGCCGTGGCCGAGATGGGCGTCGCGATCGACGGCGCCGGGCGGTGGTGGCCCGCCTCGCGCGACGGTGCCGTGCTCACCCTCGCCCGCTTCGGCGCGAGGAGCCGGTCCATCACCGTCTTCAACCGCGGCACCGTCCCGTTCGATCTCTCGGCGACGTCCGCCGCGCCCTGGCTGAGGCTCTCCGTCGCCACCGTCCCCGTCGCAACCGACCGAAAGGTGGACGTGGAGGTGGATTGGAGCGCCGCCCCCGCCGGCACCACGCGCGTGCCGGTCACCCTCGCCGGCGCCGGCCGGCGCGTGGTGGTCACCGTAGTGGTGGAGAACCCCGCCGGCCCCGCGCCGCGCGGCTTCGTGGAGGCCGACGGCGTGGTGGCGATCGAGGCCGAGCACTACGACCGCGCGGTCCCCGCCAACGGCATCCGGTGGATGCGCATCCCCGAGCTCGGCCGCACGCTCTCGGCGATGACGCCGTCCGGCGCGACGGCGCCGGGCCAGGCGCCCGGCGGGGGTCCGCGGCTGGAGTACGCGATCGACCTGGCGAAGGCGGGCGAGGTCGCCGTGAACGCGTATCTCTCGCCCTCGCTCGATTTTCGCGGCGGCGAGGGGCTGCGCTACGCCGTCTCCATCGACGACGAGGCGCCGCAGGTGGTGAACATGCACGCCGACGGGTCGACCCGTGCGGGCGACGCGAACCGCGCGTGGGAGCGGATGGTGGCCGACAACGTCAAGGTCGCCGTCAGCCGCCACCGCGTGGCCACGCCCGGTCCGCACGTGCTGAAGGTGTGGATGATCGACCCCGGCGTGGTGCTGCAGCGCATCGTGATCGACACCGGCGGCCTGCTGCCCAGCTATCTCGGCCCGCCCGAATCCTACAACGCGCGCCTCGCGCCGAGCCGATGAAAGCCGTCATGCGCCTCGCCCCGACCTCGACCCCCGTGCCGCGCGCCAGCACCCGCGGCCACTCCATCGCCCGTAGTCCGCGCGGGCGGACTACGTGTAGTCGTCGCCGCGAATTCATTCGCCTGGCCTCGCTCTCGCCCGCATCCCACACCGAATCCCCCCGACCGATGAAGATGCGCCTTCGCGCCCCCATCTCCGCCGCCGCGCTGCTCGCGCTCGCCGCGATCCCGCTCGCCCTCGCCGCGCCCGCCGCCGGCCAGCGTGCGTCCGCCCAGCATGCGTCCGCCGAGCGTTCATCCGTCCAGCGTAGCTCCGCTCCACGCGCATCCACCCAGCTCGCGGGGACGAACGAGGCGCGTTTCGACTGGTTCGAGTACACGGGCGACGATCCGGTCTTCCGCGGCATCACGCCGCGCGCGGACGAGTATCTCAACCCGGTGCTCGCGGGCTTCTATCCCGATCCGAGCATCGAGCGCGTGGGGGATGATTACTACCTGGTGACGTCGAGCTTCTCGTACTTCCCGGGCGTGCCGATCTTCCACAGCCGTGACCTGGTGAACTGGACGCAGATCGGCCACGTGCTCGATCGCCCCGGCCAGCTGAACCTGGACAGCGCCGGGATCTCGCGCGGGATCTTCGCGCCGGTGATCCGCTGGCATGCGGGGACGTTCTACATGATCACCACGCTGATCGACCGGGGCGGCAACTTCATCGTCACCGCCACCGACCCGGCCGGCCCGTGGAGCGACCCCATCTTCCTTCCCGAGGTGGACGGGATCGACCCGTCGCTCTTCTTCGACGAAGATGGCAGGGCGTACGTGGTCAACAACGGCCCGCCGCTCGGCACGCCGCTGTACGAGGGGCATCGCGCCATCTGGATGCAGGAGTTCGACGTCGCCACGCGGAAGATGACCGGCCCGCGCAAGCTGATCGTGAACGGCGGAGTCGATCTCGCGAAGAGGCCGATCTGGATCGAGGCGCCGCACCAGCTGAAGGTGGATGGAAAGTACTACCTGGTCTGCGCCGAGGGTGGCACCGCCGAGCAGCACAGCGAGGTCGTGTTCCGCGCCGACTCGGTGTGGGGTCCGTACCTGCCGGCGCCCGTGAACCCGGTCCTGACGCAGCGCCACCTCGACCCCGCGCGCCCCAACCCGATCACCACCGCCGGGCACGCGGACTTCGTGCGGACGCCGCGCGGCGAGTGGTGGGCGGTGTTCCTGGGGGTGCGCCCGTACCAGGGCGACCACTACAACAACGGCCGCGAGACCTATCTGCTCCCGGTGACGTGGGCTGGGGGCTGGCCGATGATCCTTCCCGACAACGACACCGTGCCGCACGTTCGCCGCGGCCCCTCGCTGCCGCGGCAGGCCGCCTCGCGGGTGCCGATGAGCGGCAACTTCACCGTGCGCGACGAGTTCGCGTCCCGCTCGCTCGCGCCGGACTGGGTGTTCGTGCGCACGCCGCGCGAGCGCTGGCACACGCTGGCCGGCGGCGCGCTCGCCATCCGCGCACGCGCGGCGCTGCTCGGCGACCAGAACGCGCAGCCGTCGTTCGTCGCGCGCCGGCAGCAGCACGCGTACGCATCCGCGTCCACCGCCGTGCGCTACCGCCCGACGGCCGAGGGCGACCGCGCGGGTCTGGCCGCCTTCCACAACGACACGCACTTCTACCTGTTGAGCGTGGCGCGCCAGGGCGGCCGCACGGTGGTGCAGCTGCAGCAGCGTTCGGGAGATGCGCCCGCGGCGACCCTCGCCACCGCGCCGCTGGACGCGCCCGGCGATGCGCCCGTGTACCTGAAGATCCAGGCCCGCGGCGCGCGCTACGATTTCTACTACTCCCGCCGCCCCGGGGCCTGGACGCTGCTGAAGGCCGACGCCGACGGTACCATCCTCAGCACCAAGACCGCCGGCGGCTTCGTCGGCACGATGCTGGGGATGTACGCGTACTCCGCGGCGGCGGGAACGACGGGGACCGGGACGGCGGGGCGGGGGACGGCGGCACAGGGCACGGCGCGCGGCCGATAGACCGAGGCAGACACTGACAGCCGGGCGGCTGAAGCCACGGCAACAACCACGGAAAGCCTCCCAAACTGCGGGAGGCTTCGACTGCAGCTGCGAGGGCAAATCGCGCCGAAGCCTCGCCAGCAGCCTCGCGGCTGTTTGCGAGGCTTCGTGCCGTATCTAGCCGGCGGCTTCAGCCGCTGGAAACCGGCCCATGTCCCCTCCAGCCTCGCGCTGTTTGCGAGGCTTCGTGTCGTTCTGCCTGCGCGGCTTCAGCCGCCCGGCGCGGTATCCGTCCACCGGCACGGGCGCCTCCGCATGCGCCGACAAGCCTCGCGGCTGTTTGCGAGGCTTCGTGCCGTATCCAGCCGGCGGCTTCAGCCGCTGGAAACCGGCCCATGTGCCTCCAGCCTCGCGCTGTTTGCTAGGCTTCGTGCCGTTCTGCCTGTGCGGCTTCAGCCGCCCGGCGCGGTATCCGTCCACCGGCACGGGCGCCTCCGCATGCGCCGACAAGCCTCGCGGCTGTTTGCGAGGCTCGTGCCGTACCTGGCCGGCGGCTTCAGCCGCTGGAAACCGCCCATTTCCTCCCTAGCCTCGCGCTGTTTGCGAGGCTTCGTGCCGTTTGGCTTGCGCGGCTTCAGCCGCTCCCGCGATCGCCCGCCCTTGCCGATCCCGCGCGCGCCTCCAGCGAACCGATCACCTCCGCCACGGCCTCGCGGATCGGGCCCAGGTCCACCCCCGTCAGCTTCTCGTCGCCGAAGCGGGTGGCGAGCGGGTCCAGGCCGAACAGGGCGCGCGGGAAGCGCGGATGCAGCACCCGCCCCAGCAGCCGCCGCGCCGCCTCGGCGCCGGCAGCGTCGGAGAGCGCGAACGTCGTTGCGAGATACGCGCTCAGGCGTGCCTCCGCCTCGGCGAACACCACGTCGAAGTACCGGGCGGCGGCCTCGGGGAAGCGCGCGCTCTCGGCCATGGTGATCCGGCACATCTGGATCGTGGGCTGGTAGTGCAGCGAATCCAGGTAGCGCCCGCAGAACATCACCAGCGCCTCGGCCGGATCGTCCCCGTAGTCCGCGGGCATCTTCAGGCGCGCCAGGAAGAGCCCGCGCACCAGCTCGATCATCGCCAGGAAGAGCTTCTCCTTGCTCTCGAAGTGCGCGTACAGCGAGCGCTTCGAGGTCTCCGCGCGGGCCGAGACCACGTCCATCGACGCCCGCTCGAACCCCATCTCCAGGAACACGTCCTTGGCGGTCCACAGGATGTGCTCGCGGAGCTGGTCTCCCCGCCTCGCCTTCCGCTGCTCGGTCACGATCCCCATCTTGCGAGTAGGTAAACGGTACGGTATAGTATACTTAATCGACCGGCACCTTCAATCCTGCGGATGAGGATACACCGCCATGATCGTCGTCACTACCCCGACCGGCCAGATCGGATCACAGCTCATCGACCTCCTGCTCGCCCGCGGCGAGGCCGTGCGCGTGATCGCCCGCGATCCCTCGCGCCTTCCCGCACCGACGCGCGACCGCGTGGAGGTGGTGCGCGGATCGCACGGCGACGCCGCCGTCGTCGACCAGGCGTTCGAGGGCGCGGACGCCGTCTTCTGGCTGGCGCCGCCCGACCCCCGCACCCCCACTCTGGACGCCGCGTACCTGGACTTCACCCGTCCCGCCTGCGACGCGATCCGCAGGCACGGCGTCGGCCGCGTGGTGGGCGTGTCGGCGGTGGGGCGCGGGTGGACGGGGCCGGCGGGGCTGGTCTCCGCGTCGCTCGCGATGGACGACCTGATCGCCAGCACGGGCGCCGCCTACCGCGCGCTGGCGATGCCGTCGTTCATGGACAACCTGCTGCGCCAGGTAGAGCCGATCCGCACCCAGGGGTTGTTCTTCTCCCCGCTCGACGGTGACCGCAAGGCGCCCACCTGCGCCACGCGCGACATCGCCGGCGTCGCCGCGCGGTGGCTGCTGGACGATTCGTGGACGGGGGAGGGAAGCGTTCCCGTGCTCGGCCCCGAGGACCTGTCGGAGAACGGGATGGCGGCGATCATGTCCGAGGTGCTCGGGAAGCCCGTGCGCCATCAGCAGACCCCGTGGGATGCCTACCGGGCCGGGCTCGCCGGGTTCGGGATGTCCGCGGCGTTCGTGGAGGGGATGGTGGAGATGATGAAGGCCAAGGATGCCGGGCTGGACACCTTCGTGCCGCGCACGCCCGAGGGCTCCACGCCCACCACCTTCCGCCAGTGGTGCGAGGAGGTGCTGAAGCCCGCCGTTCAGCGGTAGGCGGCGGAGCCGATCGCCGCGCCCCGGCGCCGTCCGGGGCGCGTCACGCCGACAGCCCGTTCATCAACAGGCTCCATACGTCGTCGAAGGCGGCGGCGAGCGACGGGTCGCCCCACTCGCCGGCGTGGGCGGGGTGATGGAAGCGCATGGTGGCGAGGAGGACCGCGCGCCCGGCGGTGGTGGGGTCGACCCGGCGAAAGGTGCCCTCCTCCACGCCGTCGCGGATGATGCGCGCGGCGAGCGCCACCAGCTGGTCCACGTGCGCCGCCACGACGGACTGGGTCTCGGCGGCCAGGGTGCGGTAGGCGGCGAAGAGCTCCGGGTCGTCGGCGGCGCGGCGGCGCTTGACGGCGACCAGCGCGTCGAAGAACGCGCGCAGCCGTTCCGGCGCCGGGCCCGCCGCCGCGGCGATCTCGCGCAGCGGCGGCATGGTCGCCGCCACCCAGCGCTCCACCACCAGGTCGCGCAGCTCGGCCTTGGTCGCCACGTGGCGGTAGACGGCGGCGTGGCTCACGCCCAGGGCGCGAGCCACGTCCACCACCGTCGCCTTCGCCGGGCCGAAGCGGCGGATCACCTCTTCGGCCGTGGCCACGATGCGGTCGCGGGTGAGCGGCGTGTCAGGCGGAGACACGCGCATCCCCCGAAACGGCCGCCGCTCGCCACCCTCCGCCGGTGGCCGGCGGGGCAGCCCTCATCCGTGCCGCTCCGGCTCCGCGGCGGCCGCGATCCCGTCCAGCTCCGCGAGCGTCTCGGGCGACAGCTCCAGCTCCGCCGCCGCCAGGTTCTCGCGCAGGTGCGCGAGCGAAGAGGTGCCGGGGATCAGCAGGATGTTGGGCGAGCGGTGCAGGAGCCACGCGAGCGCCACCTGCATGGGCGTGGCGCCCACCCCGCTCGCGACGGCCGAGAGCGTGGACGACTGCAGCGGCGAGAACCCGCCCAGCGGGAACCACGGGACGTAGGCGATCCCCTCGGCGGCCAGCTGGTCGATCAGCGCGTCGTCGTGGCGGAAGGCCAGGTTGTAGCGGTTCTGCACGCACACGATGTCGGCGATCCCGCGCGCCTCGGCCACCTGCGCCGGGGTGACGTTGCTCACGCCGATGTGGCGCACCAGCCCCTGGCGCTGCAGGTCGGCCAGCACGGCCAGCGGCGCCTCGATCGATCCCTCGGCCGGCTCCTCGGTCCCGTGCATGCTGCGCAGGTTCACCACGTCCAGCGCGTCGAGCCCCAGGTTGCGCAGGTTGTCGTGCACCGCCTGCGTCAGCTCCTCCCGCGAGAAGGCGGGGATCCACTCGCCCTTCGCGCCGCGCCGCGCGCTGATCTTGGTGACGATCGTCAGCTCCGGCGGGTACGGGTGCAGCGCCTCGCGGATGATCTGGTTGGTGACGTGCGGGCCGTAGAAGTCGGAGGTGTCGATGTGATCGACCCCCGCCGCCACCGCCTCGCGCAGCACGGCCACGGCCGCGTCGCGGTCCCTGGGCGGCCCGAATACGCCGGGGCCGGCCAGCTGCATCGCCCCGTAGCCGACGCGGTTCACCGTCAGCGACGTGCCGGGAAAGGTGAACCGGCCGCCCAGCTTTGCTTCGCTCATCTGCGTTCTCTCCTCCAGCGGGTCATCTGCGGACTCCAAACCGACAGGAGCAAGAATATCCAGTGGAGTTACAAATGTCAAATGTTGTAACCGGTATCGTAAGCGCCGGGAGATCCTGTCGCGAGGGCGGACCGCCCTCCGCGGGGCGGAATGATCCAAGAGAAAGCCTCGCATCGGGTTGTGGAAGATGCGGCGACGCATGGACCCCTACGCGAGGTCGTTCATCTACCGACAGGCATTGCAGGACGATGGGAGTGCATCTATCGTAGGTGATCATACGCTTTTCCTGGCGCGGCTCCCCGCCGCGGCGATCAATGCTCCACCACCTTCGTCCCGCCGAGCTTCATGTCCAACCAGCCCGAACCAGCGCCCCAGGGCACCGCCACGCCCGCGAACGCCGCGAACGCCGCGGACGCCGCCATCGTGCGCGCCGCCATCCACCCCGCCATCGGCGTGGCGCGGATGGGGAACAGCCAGGACGACTTCTACGTGGGCCCGGAGGTGACCGAGCCAGACCCGGTGCCGCCCGGCTTCATGCACGATCCCTCGGGCGCGCTCAAGCGGCAGGCCGCGCTCTTCCGCGTGTACGGGTACGACGCGAACGGCAACGTGGTCCGCGAGCTCACGGCCGACAACGCGGAGCTGCGCTGGACCGTGCACGTGGCCAACCGCAAGGCGCAGTGGTACGACTGGTCGATCGCGCTCGACATCCCCGAGGCGGCGGGAACGGTGCTCCCCTTCCGCAACGCCACCGTCACCGGCGGCGCGCGCCAGGCGCTGGCGATCGACGCGGGGCCGCGCAGCATCGAGGGCCGCGGCCAGTCGGGGAACCAGTACGCCTTCGACGGCGCCTTCCAGGGCACGCCCGTCTACCTCGGCGAGATCCGCACCGACGAGGCGGGGCGGCTGCTCTTCCTGGGCGGGCGCGGCGTTTCGGCATCGCCCACCGGCGCGCCGATCTTCCCGGAGACGAAGGAGTTTCCGTTCATCAACGCCGACGGCTGGTACGACGACGCCTCCGACGGGCCGGTGACGGTGGAGGTCACCCTCGGCGGCCAGACGATCCCCGTCGACGCGCCGGCGTGGGTGGTGACCGCGCCGCCCAACTACGCGCCCGAGGCGGTCGGCATCCGCACGCTGTACGACCTGCTGGAGGATCTCTACATCCAGAACGGGTGGATGAAGGCGCCGGGGACGATCTCCTTCCGCCACCACGTGTACCCCATCCTGCAGCGCTTCAGCAACCTGCAGTGGGTGAACGCCGGCTTCGCCTCGCAGTACGGCCGCGGCGCGCCGCACGACTTCAACGATCCCGAGTACGTGCGCACCCTGTCGGCGCTGCCGAAATCGAAGGGCGGCTTCGACACCTACCACGAAGTGCGGCTGCAGATCTTCAACTCCTTCCGCAGCCCGCAGGTCACCGACAACAACCAGCTCCCCTGGCCGTGGATCTACGGCGACGCGATGGACGTTCCCCCGGCCGACACGCCGCGCCAGAACGCCACCGTGTCGTCCACGCAATACGCGGTGCTGCAGCTGTGGGCCGCGGGGCAGTTCGTGGACGACTGGGATTGGCCGTACGACCCGCCGCGCACCCTCGCCCAGGTGCCGCTGGCCGCGCAGCCGGCGATGCTCGACAAGGCGGCGCTGCACTTCTGCCTGGCCGACGCCTTCCACCCCGGGTGCGAGGTGACCTGGCCGGTGCGCCAGATCACCATGTACAGCGCGCCCTTCCGCGTGAAGCCGCGCCCGGCCGGCGAACCCGAGCCGGACTACGGCCCCACGCTCACCCCCGAGATCGCGCTCTCGCCCAACGGCCCGGCGCACGCGCAGGCGCCGGGCGACCTGACGCGGTGGATGGGGCTGCCGTGGCAGGCCGACACCGGCTTCTGCCGCTCGGGCTACTCCAAGGGAACGTACTTCTACGATCCCTTCGTCCCCACCTTCTGGCCGGCGCGCGTCCCCAACCAGGTGCTCACCAGGGAGGCGTACGACATCGTCCGCGACACGGGCAAGCCACGCGAGGAGCGCCTGGCGGCCTACAGCAACCGCGCGATCTGGACGCGCTGGCTGAACGCGAAGGGGACGGGCGCGCAGATGCAGCAGATGGTGGACATCTTCGGCTCCATGGGCGTGGTGGAGCTCCGCGAGGGGGTGATGAAGGATCCCGACTTTCCGCCGGTGATGGGCGTGGAGGCGCTGGGGAGCGGCCTGCCGCCGAAGCCGGCGCTCAAGGCCGCCCCGGGCGTCGCCACCGATGCCGTCGCGCCTGATGTGGCCGATGTGGCCGGCGAGGTCTCGGCCGAGCTCGCGCCGGAGGCCGCCACCACTCCCGAGGAGGCGCTGCGCCTGGCCGTGGTGCGCCGCGCCGGGTGGCGTTCGCAAGACGAGGCCGACGAGGCGCCGCTGCCGGTGCAGCGCCCGGGGAAGGAGTGACGGTGCGGTACGCGGCCGTGGTCGCCGGTGGCGGCCCGGCCGGCGCCGCGGCGGCGCTGGCGCTGGCGCGTGCCGGGCGGGCGGTGCTGCTGGTGGATGCCGTCCGCCCCGCCGCCGCCATCGGCGAGGCGCTGCCGCCCGTGGGGCGCGCGCTCCTGGACGAGCTGGGGCTCCTCGAGGGCTTCCTGCGCCAGGAGCACGCCCCCTCTCCCGGCAACAGCTCCGCGTGGGGGAGCGGGGAGGTCGCCACCCACGACTTCCTCTTCGGCCTGCACGGGCACGGCTGGCACCTGGACCGCGCGCGCTTCGACGCGGGCCTCCGCGCGGCGGCGGAAGGTGCGGGCGTGGAGCTCCACACGCCCGCCCGCGTCACCGGCGCGGAGCGGACGGCGGACGGCTGGCGGGTCCGCGTCGCCACCGGCGATGGGGAGCGCGACGTCGCGTGCGCGTGGCTGGTCGACGCGACGGGGCGGAGCGCGGCGCTCGCGCGGCGGCATGGTGGCGCGCGGGTGCGGCACGACCGGCTGGTGGCCGTGCACGCGCGCTTCCGTCCGCTCGGCGATGGGGAGCGGGACGGGCGCACGCTGGTGGAGGCGGTGCCCGACGGCTGGTGGTACACGGCGCGCCTCCCCACCGGCGAGCGCGTGGCCGCCTTCCTGGCGGATGCCGTCGCCATCCACCGCCACGGGCTGCTCGCGCCCGCGGCGTTCGCCGGCGCGCTCTCGCGCACCACGCACCTCCGCGCGGTGCTCGCGGAGTACGCCCCCGCCTGCGCGCCGCGGGGCGCGGACGCGGGGAGCGCGCGCCTGGCGCCGCCTGCGGGCGACGGCTGGATCGCGGCGGGCGACGCGGCGCTCTCGTTCGATCCGCTCTCCTCGCATGGCATCCTCAACGCGCTGCACACGGGCACGCTCGCCGGGAGCGCCGTCCACGCGCACCTGTCCGGCGACCCCACCGTGGTGCCGGCGTACGTGCGGCACGTGGATGCCCTCTACGCCGCGTATCTCCAGCACCTGCGAGCATACTACGCGATGGAGACGCGCTGGCCCGAGCGCCCCTTCTGGTCGCGCCGCCACGCGAACGACCACCCGGTTTCGGCAGATGCGGATCCGTTCGGCACCGCGCCTCACCCCGTGTGGGCAGACGCGGTCGCCGCCGGGTGCCACGCCGTCGAGCGCGCGGACGGTAGAAAAAGAGAAACACGGAACGACAACGGAAGGAACGGAACGACAACGGTTTGATCACGCCTGGACCAACCGTTGTCGTTCCCGTTTCCTCCGTTGTGGTCCCGTGTTTCTCTTGTTGAGAGCGGGGAGGAAAGAGAGAGACGGCGGGTGATGCGGGAGCCACTCGACGCCGCGGCCCAGCCGGCCGGGAGCTGGTGATCCTTCCATCCGCCCTCCCCCCGCGGCGGTCATCCTGAGGAGCCGCCGCGCGCAGCCTCCTCTCGCCACCCATGCCTGGCGGCGACGAAGGATCCATCGCCGACGCGCGAGCGACAGGCCGCTCATCGCGTCCGGCAGCGAATCGACCGACAACAAGAAGGCGGCGGGACTCCCGGAGAGCCCCGCCGCCGCTTTCATCGCCAACTTCTGATCGCCCGTCCGCCGCCGTCAGATCCGCAGCGAGAGCGAAGTCACGAGCGCGGTGTTGGTCTTGGACAATCCCTGATCGCCATCACGGTCGGGGAAGAAGAGATCGGGCGAGCCGAAGAAGCCGCGCAACTCCGTGCGCCAGAGCGCCGGCCCGCGCGCCACGTCCACCCCCGCGCTTGCGCCCCACGTGCGCAGCGGCACGATCACCCCGTCGCTGTCGTCGTAGCGCTCCACGCGGCCGTTGATCCCCACGGCGGGCGTCACCCACCAGCGCCCCAGCAGCGACGCCGTGTACCAGCGGTCGCCCTCCTGGGTGCCGATATCGGCCGTGGCGATCACCGTGCCGGGGCCGCGCGACCAGCGCGCGCTCACGTCGTTCAGCACGCGCAGCCCCTGGTCGCCCTCGGTGGCGTGGCGCTCGCGGCCCACGAAGTTGGAGTACGACAGCGTCAGCGCGGGCGATGCCGTCCAGTCCACCCGCACGCCGGCCGCCTTGGAGCCGTTGTTCTCGGAGATGTTCTGCCACCCGTTCAGCAGGCTCAGCTGCGCGCTGAGCGAGGGCGTGGCCTGCCAGGTGGCGCGCACGCCGGCCTCGTAGTACGGCGCCAGCTCGCTCGGCAGCGACCGGGTGTAGACCGGGTTGTCGGCGCTGATCCAGCTTTCGCTGCCGATGTGCGACAGGAAGATCCCCGCGTCCACCCACACGCTGGGGCTCACGGCCACGCCGGCGTACGCCTCCTGCAGGTGCGGGAGGAAGTTGCTCGTCCCCGAGAGCGAATCCGGCTCGCCCGCGTAGTTCACCTGCACCGCGGTCCCCGCCTGCAGCGCCAGCCGCCCGCGTGCCCGCGCGGACGTATAGCGCGCCTCCACGTGGGCCAGGTTGATGGCGAATTCGTCGTTCCGCGCCGCCTGCGTCACCAGGGCTCGCTGGTGCCCCTCCGGCCGGCCGAAGTCGTACGCGTAGTAGCTGTCGATGAACGCGCCGAAGGTGAGGCGCGCCGTGGTGTCGGCCGCCTGCGCGTGCGCGGCGCCCGCCGTGAGCGCCAGCGCGCCCGCGGCGGCGAAGGTGCGTGGGAGCATGTCGGGTCGATGATCTGGATGGGACGATTGGGAACGGGGCGGCGCGTCGCCGAACCCCCGTGGGAGCGCGCGGTCTGAAGATGGAGCTTCGGCGGCGAATCCGCGAGACGCGGGCACGCCGGGGAGGAACCGGCGCGTTCGCGCAAACGAGAGCGCCGCGGGCCCGGAAGGCCCGCGGCGCTCCGCCGCCGTGGATAGCGAGGATGCTTACTGCTGCGAAGCCATCGCCGCTGGCTTCGCCGCGGCCTGCGCGGCCACCAGCGCCTGCACCTGCGCGCGCAGCTCGGCAATCTCGCCGCGGAGCTGCGTCACCTCTTCCGTGCGCCGGTTCAGCTGCCGCTGCAGGTCGGTGGTCCGCGCCTCCAGCGCCTTGGCGGCCGCGAAGTTCACCCCGTCGATGTCGCCCAGCGCAATCGCCGTCTCGCCGATCCCCAGCCCGAAGCCCGCGTAGAAGTCTTCCGCGAACGGCCCCATGTGCCGGATCGAGCGGTCGCCGCCGATCATGTTCCAGGTGGTGACCGGGATCGCGCGGATGCGGGTGAGCACGTCTTCGCCGTTCACGGCGCGGTAGTTCTCCTTCACGGTGCGGCTCGACGCGCAGGTCCAGGTGGGCGTCGCCACCGTCAGGTCGCACCCCACGTTGCCACCCGCGCCCGGCGTGTTGCCGTTCGCCGCCGTGCTCACGCGCAGGCGGATGCCGCCGTTGTAGCGGATGCGGAACTCGTTGTCGGCCTGGTTGCGCACCGAGTCGGTGGTGGACTCGTCACCCATCACCATGGTGCCGGTGTGGGTGTTGTTCGACGCGCGGTAGCCGAGCGCCACCGAGTAGTCGTTGTTGGCCGTGGTGCGGTAGCCAAGCGCAACCGACCCCTGCCCGCCCGCGCGCACCGTGTAGCCGATGGCCGTGCAGGCGAAGCCCGAGCACACGTTGCTGGCGCCCGCGCTGAACCCGGCGGTGCCGCTCACCGTGACGGCCGAGCCGAAGCCCACGCCCACCGTGGACGACACGGTCACCTGGTCGCCGTAGGCGAAGGCGCCGTAGTCGCTCGCCGTCACCTGGTTGCCGCCGGCGAAGGTGAAGTCGTCCATGTTCGCGTCGTCCCACGAGGTGGCCCCCGCGCCGATCGGCGCGCGTCCGAAGCGCAGCGAGCCGCGGCAGGGGATCCACTCGAAGCGGGTGCCCGCGCCGGTGGCGGGGAGCTGCGCGGCGCAGCCGGTGGTGTTCCCCACGTCACGCACGAAGCCGTACGCCACGAAGGCGCCCGAGCTGTCCACGCGGAAGCGGTCGGTAGGCGACGCGCCGGCGCGCAGCTGGAGGAGCGTGGGGCTCTGCGCGTGCGCGGCGCCGGCGCACGCCAGCAGGGCGGCGGCGGCGGCCAGGGTGCGGAATCGGTTGCTGTTCATCGCCTCGGTCTCGGTCTGGAGAGAGGCGGAGCGCCGCGGCGCGGCGGCCCGCCAGAAGTGTTCAGCGTGAGAACGGTGTGCCCGCCGCGCTACTGCGAGGTGAGCCGCATCAGGAAGTTGGTGGAGGTGACCTGGCCGTTGTTCACCATCACCGGCGCGACGCCTTCCCAATCTCCGTCGAGCGAGTAGGTGCCCGACACCTGCGTGGCCGGGAAGCGGCCGTGCGCGAGCTTGGCCGTGCCCGTCAGCAGCAGCTGCCCGGCGCCCGAGGCGAGGATCCCCGAGGGAGCCGTGAAGCCGGTGGCCACGTCGCCGGTGGAGGTCAGGTTGAACGCCGCCAGGTTCAGCGTGGCGTTGTCGGCCACCGTCACGTTGCTCACCGCCACCGCCGAGGAGAGCACGGGATAGTTCGGCACGCCGGTCGGGATGGTCACCGAGTCGGCGGCCAGCGGAACACGTCCCAATCCCCAGTTTCCGGGAACGTTCCAGTCGGAGCTGACCGTTCCCGCCCAGGCGCGGTTGGCGCCGGTCACGTGGAACATCAGGCTGCCGGAGCGGACGCCGCTGGTGGCGGTGATGCTGCAATTCGCCGACTGCACGCCCGTTACCGCGCCCGCGCCGTCCACCGTGGCGCAGTTCGCGTCGGTGGTGCCGAAGGTCACCACTCCGCCGACCGGGGCGCCCAGCGCGTTCTTGACCACCGCCGTCACGCCGTGCGTGTCACCGGGGTGAAGATCGCCGTAGCTGTCGCCGGGGAGCTTGGCGTCGAGCGTGATGTAGCCGTTGGGATACTCCACCGGCGTGTTCACGTACAGGAGGAAGGTGAACGTGGTGGCGGTGGGCGGGAAGATGATCGTCCAGGTCCTGGCGCCCGACGTGGCGTTCTGCGGCAGCACGTTGTTGTACTGGTAGTACGCCTGCCCCGCCGAGGTGAAGGTGGCGAAGCCGTCGGGGACCACCGAGGCGCTGCCGGTGCCGGTTGTGACCGTGGGGCCGGAGTAGAAGAAGACGCGGATCCCGCCGGCGGCCAGCGTGGTGCCGTCGAGCGTCCCCATCGGCTGCTCCAGCAGGTTCTGCACGGTCACGTCGAAGGTGAACTGCCCCGTGCCGCTGTTGTACGCGGCGTTGCTGCTGGTCAGCTTCACGTAGACGTTCTGGTTCCCCACGATGATGTCCCCCTGCGCGCCGCTCCCCTCGGGCGCGGCGGGCTTGCACTCCACCGTGAGCGAGCTCCGGTCGGCCGTGCACTGCAGCGCCTGCACGGTGATCGCCGGCGCGGGTGGCCCTTCGGGACCTCCCTTGTCCACCGGGGTGACGGGGCTGGCGCGGTCGGTGCAGGCGGCCGCGCCCAGCGCCGCCAGGGCGATCAGGGCGCGGGTGGCGCGGCGGGCGGAGGCCCGGGTACCGGGCATCGAGTCCTCCTGGAACAGGTGGTGTTCCCCCCGCGAGCGTGCGCCGGGGACGCGGAACGGAAAGCAGCGCGGGCGGATGCGTCCGCCGGCGGTGCGTGGCACTCGTGGATCGGTGGAGCGGCGGCGCCCGGGTCGCGGGCGCCACGCAAAGCCTGGTGTTGCGGTGGCTGAGCGAACGCCGCCGTGGAATGGGCGCGGTGGGGGCGCCGGGCGCCCGGATTGGGCCGCCCCAGGTGGCATGGCTTTGTCGCATCATGCCGCAGACATCCTTACGCGCTGCAAACTGCAACGGGATACGCGAGTGGCGCAAGGAAACATTTGACGTAAGGAAGAAGCCGCTTCGCCGCCGGGTGTTTCCGCCCGTTGGTTGACGCGGGCGGCGCGGCGGCTGCATTGTCTCCCCGCGTTGAACCATCAACCGGGTGGAGCCGAGTGGAACACGATCGGGAGGGGCGGGGCGGGGAAGACGTTCCCGAGTGGGCGCTGCGCTACGACGCGGGCGAGTACCCGCTGTACGCCGTGACGGGCGACGCGGTGGCGCTGGCGCGCGACGTACGCGACGGAGCCGCCGCGCTCGTGGCGCTGGTGGTGGTGCGCGGGCGCGATCCCTTCGCCGGGCTCGACGCGTGGCCCGGCGGCTTCATGGAGTGGGCGACCGACCCCACAACCCGCGAGACGGCGCTGCGCGAGCTGATGGAGGAGACCTCGGTGGCCGAGCCGGCGTACCTGGAGCCGCTGGGGAGCTACACGCAGAACGGCCGCGACCCGCGCCAGTTCGCCGGCCACCCCGATCCATCGACCGGCGAGTGGGTGGCGACGGGCGCGCGGGTGGCGACCAACGCCTACCTGATGCTGATGCCCGAGCCCGCCGCCGTCACCGCCGACCCCGACGAGACGGGCGGCGCGCGCTGGACCAGCATCTACCAGTACCTGCCGTGGGAAGACCTGCGCGGCGACGCCGGCCGCCGCGCCGCGCGCGAGGTGCTTGACGCGGTGGAGCGCTGGGCCGCGCGCGCGGGCGATCCCGGCGTGCGCGAGCGGATCGACGCGGCGTTCGGGGGCGGGCTGCGCGAGTGGAACGAGGAGCGGGTGGCCGAGCGCTGGCGCCTCCTCTTCGACGCGCGCCTGGTCCCCGAGGCGCGCCGCGACCGGTGGGGACGGTCGGACGGCGCGGGGTTCGGGCGCGAGATGGCGTTCGACCACCGCCGCATCCTGGCCGACGCGCTGGGGCGGCTGCGCGGCAAGATCAAGTACATCCCCAACGCCCTGCGCGCCCTGGCCGGCAACGAGTTCACCCTCGACGAGCTGCAGGACGCCTGCGAGGCGGTGGCCGGGCGGCCGCTGCACCGCGCCAACTTCCGCCGCGCCGTGGCGCTCACCCGCGGCGACCGGCAGACGCGCACCCCCCGCATCGTCGCGGGGACGGGGACGCGGCGGCGGCGCGCGCCGGGCGAGCCCGGCGTGGCGCCCGAGGTGTTCACCTTCATCCCCGGCGTGCTGCGCGCGCGGCTCGACCCCTCCCTCCGCCTCCCCTTCCTCTCGGTCGATGGGCCGGCGGGGGAGAGCTCGGCGGAGAGCGGCGCTTGACGACGCATCCGGCGGAGCTTATCCTATCGCCACGCTGATTGTTCTCGTTTTGAGAATGAAACCGGAGATCGCCGGATGATCGACCAACCGCCCGAGGGGAACACCGCCGACCGCGCCGAGCACCTGCACGGCGGGCTCGCGCGCTTTCCCGCGGAGCTCTTCCAGTTCGACCCGCGCATCCAGACGGGGTGGCTGTCGGACCGCTACTTCCTGCGCACCGCGCTCACGCTGCGGCACGCCGGGCGCGACCCGGTGGCCACCATGCAGGTGTTCGCCAAGCAGCAGGGCGTGCTCTGCGGCGTGTACGAGGCGATTCGCCTCTTCCAGACGCAGCTGGCGCCCGGCTACTCGCCGGCCGACCTGGAGATCCACACGCTGCTGGAGGGCGACGACATCAACACCGGCGGCGGGGACGACTGGGAGCCGGTGATGCACGTGACCGGGTGCTACCGCGGCTTCGCGCACCTGGAGACGCCGGTGCTGGGGGTGCTCGCGCGGCGCTCGCTGGTGGCCAGCAACACGCGCATCGTGGTGCAGGCGGGCGGCGGCAAGCCGGTGATCTTCATGGCGCCGCGGCACGACGACTGGCGCGTGCAGACGCCCGACGGATACGCCGCCGTGGTCGGCGGCGCCGAGAGCGTGAGCAGCGACGCGGCCGGCGCGTGGTGGGGCGCCCGCGGCGTGGGCACCATGCCGCACGCGCTGATCGCCGCCTTCCAGGGCGACACGGTGGAGGCCACGCTCGCCTTCGCCCGCTACCTGCGCGAGCAGGAGCCGGGCGTGGCCATCATGAGCCTGGTGGATTACCAGAACGACTCGGTGCGCACCGCGCTCGACGTCGCCCGCGCCATGCGCGCCGAGTTCGGCGACGGGATGCTGACGGCGGTGCGGGTGGATACCAGCGAGCGGCTGGTGGACGCGTCGCTGATCGGCGATCCCGAGGTGTGGGGGCGGGCCAAGCTCACCGGCGTGAACCCGCACCTCGTGCGCAAGATGCGCGCGGCGCTCGACGCCGAGGGCTTCACCTACGTGGGGATCGTGGCGAGCGGCGGCTTCACGCCCAGCAAGATCAAGCGCTTCGAGGCCGAGCGGGTGCCGGTGGTGGCCTACGGCGTGGGGAGCAGCCTTCTCGGCCACAGCGAGGCGGGGAGCGGGCTGCTCAACAACTTCGACTTCACCGCCGATTTGGTGA
>Ga0247773_1000137_pt1 | contig 35474 bp, 33 predicted proteins | sample UWRJL092311B6_FD_179934 | JGI IMG/M metagenome (GOLD analysis project Ga0247773, IMG submission 179934) | Plant litter microbial communities from Arlington Agricultural Research Station in Wisconsin, United States - UWRJ-L092-311B-6 | ecosystem: Environmental > Terrestrial > Plant litter >... | reverse complement strand
AGCTGCACCGGCAGGCTTCCCGCGTTGTAGAGCTCGAACCACTCCAGCGGCTGCTCGGTGCTGACGGCGCCGGCGGGGTTCGCCATCACCTCGTTGATCACCAGCAGGTACTGCACGTCGGTGTCGACGAACAGCGTGAAGGTGAACTGGGCCGCCTCTCCGGGAACGATCAGCTTCCAGGTGTGCGCATCCGAGACCTGGTTCTTGGCCAGGATCTGGTTGTACCGGAAGAACGGCTGGTTGCTCCCCGTGAAGACATCGGTCCCGTCGGCGTTGGCCACCGTGACCTCACCACTCCCCTGCGTGACCGTGGGGCCGGAGTTGAAGAACACGCGGATCCCGTCGACGGCGAGGGTCACGCCGTCGGGCGTGCCGATCGACTCGTTCAAGAGGTTCTGCACCGTCACGTCGAACGAGAAGGTGTCGGTGGCGGCGTCGTAGCTCACGTTGCTGGACGTGAGCTTGACGTTGGTGCCCTGGTTGCCGATGACCGTGCCGCGGCCGTTCAGCGACGACTCGGGCGAGCAGCTCACGGCCGAGCGGGTGGCCACGCACTTGAACGCCTGCAGGGTGTGCGCGGGCGTGGCGGCCACCGGCTGGCGAAGGCCTTCGACGGGCTGGTCGCCGCAGGCGGCGAGCGCCAGCGTGGCCACCAGCGCGGGAATCAGCCGGGCACCGCGGCCCGGCGCGACGAGAGAGCGAAGCATGTGCGTGTCTGGTGAGGAATGGCGATGATGCGTTCTTCCCATCCGCGACGGCGCGAAGCTCGGCGCGCCCGGGAATGGAACGCCGGGCTGCTGGCGGCGCGCATCGAGGACGCGGAAGCCAGGTGAGCGTTTCTGTCGCGGGATGGACGATGGCGTGGTGGGCCGCGTGGTAAGCTCGGAAACGAATGGTGTTTACGCAAGCCCACGGGGCGTGTCGCACCGCCCGTATCCACGCTCGCGGACGGATCGATCCCGGATCAGCCTGGGCCGGGAGCACCGATGCGTGTGCAAGGGGCAGGCACTTCGGGAGCCAGCGCTCTCGTCGTCCATCGTGTTCGATGACAGGTCTTGATCCACGTGATCGATGAAGCTTCCCGCGGTCCTGCACTCCGGAGTCGTCCCCCCCCCAGCGCTGCCGATCCGCGAGCGGCGGATCGCGGAGATCGGCGTACGGCGGCGCCGCGCCGGCTAACGCGGCTTCGCGCGGTCGGCGGCGAGCTGGCGGAGGAGGGTGGCGAGGTCGCCCTCGGGATAATGGATGTTCTTCACCCGCCATGCGTTGGCCGATGCACCGAGCCGCAGGCGGAGGGTTCGTTTCGCCGTGTCCTGCCGCACGACCACGGGGACGATGGCGTCCGCGCCGTCGCGGGTGGCGGGAAGGACCTCGAAGGCGGTCATCGAGTCCTGCGCCCAGGTGAGCGGATCGAAATCCAGCCCCACGACCTCGTCCCGGTTGGCGGCGGAGGCGGAATCGTCGGCGTCGAGGAGCGCGGCGAGCCCGGGGGCGAAGAGGGCGCGCTGCGTCCGGTACGTCTCCTCCCAGTTCTGCCCCGCGCCGAAGTGGTGCTGGTACAGCGTTCGCACCACCGCGGCGGGACCGGGCCGCGCGTCGCGCGCGGCCGCGGTGCCGCACGCGCCGGCGGCGAGGGTGGCCACGAGCAGCACGGCGGCGCGGATCGCGCGGCGCGCGGGCGCCGGAGGCGGAGCCGGGTGGGACGATCGCATCGGGGTATCCGGGGAGACGGGCATCGGTCGATGGCTGGAGACGGGCAGGGCGGCGGCGGCGCGGGACGGCGGAGAGGTCGCGGCGCGCTGATCATCCCCCGTGGACGAGGAGATCCGGACGCACGATACGGCCGGCGCGCGGCACGATCAACCCAGCCGTCACGGCGGACGCGGATCGGCGCGGAGGCGGGCACGCGACGCGCGCCTCATCGCCCCGAAGTTCCGGCTGCCGTAGCCCGACGCGGCGCCGGTCGATACGTTCGCTGCGTGCCGCACGAGAGGGCCATGATCCCCCCAACGGAGTGAGCCGATGCCGCAGGAAACCCCGATGACCGACGCGGAGCGCGCCAAGCTCACCGCCCAGCGCGATCGCCTGATGAAGCTGCTGGGCGCCGGAGATCTCGACGCCGACGACCGCGACGACCTGTCGCGCGAGTGGAAGAAGCTCGACGACCAGCTGAACCGCTCGCACTGAACGACGGGCCATCGAGTCATCACCCGGAAGAAGAAGGGCTCCCACGGCGGGTGCCCTTCTTCTTTCTCCGGAGCCGCCGCTCGAGATCATCCGGCGGACGCGGGGAGCTCGAAGGGTGCCGGGAGCTCGTAGAACTCTCCGGCGCGGAGAAGGATGCTGGGGGGCTGGCCGAGCATCTGGTAGCAGGTGCGCGTGAGGTGGGCGCTGTCGGAGAAGCCGGTGTCGTGCGCGGCGGCGCTGAGCGTGGCGCCCCGGCCCACGGCAAGCATCGCCCGCGTAAGCCGGCGCCAGAGCAGGTAGCGGCGGAAGGGGAGCCCCACCTCTTCGCTGAACAGGTGCTGGAAGCGGCTGGGCGACAGAAACACCGTCTTCGCCACCGTCTCGAGCGAGACGCGCGCCGTGTCCATCTTCCGGATCGTCTCCAGCGCGCGGACGATGCGCCCGTCGAGCGCGTGGCTGGGCGCGGGGCCCACGCACAGCACGCGCACCGCCGCGTGGATCAGCCGCGCCGTCTCCGCGGCGCTCCCCGTGCCCTCGTGGACGGCGCGCAGCGCGTCGCGGAACGGCTCCAGCCGGTCCGCGGGGACGGCGGTGAGCGTTCCGGGGAAGGAACGGCGCAGCCAGCGCCCCTCGCGGCTCTCGGGGTCCACCAGCATCACCGACATCCGGATGCCCATCGTGTCGAGCTGGTGGGGGATGTCGGGCGCGACCACCATCGCGCCGCCGCGCATCCACGGGCCGTCGGCACCCAGGCACATCCCCACGTCACCATCGAAGCCGACGCTGATCTGCAGCGCGTGATGCGCGTGCCCGGGAACGATCCCGGTCGCCCGGCCCAGCGTCAGGAATCCCCCCTCCCACAGGTACCACCGCGCCCCCCACGGCCGCGTTCCGCCCACGTGCGGCAGTGGCCCGGCGCCCTCGGCGTGCTCCGTCATCTCGGGTGTGCCCAGGGGTGAATCTCGTACGATCCGGTCGACCCAGCCGGCTCCGCCCCGCCGGCGATCCGCATCGCGTCCGCGAAGCCCCGCTCGCCGTGAGCGGGGCGTTCGCCGTTCCACCCCGGGCGATCGGCCGCGGTGGGACCGGATGCGAGGACGTGTGGCGACGGGCGGTTCTCCGTCATCGGTCGATCAAGATAGCCGGTTCGTTCAAGGACCACAGCGGAATCGTACAATCGCCCGCCGCGGAAAGCCGGCAGCTTTACTCCCGTGGGGTCAACCAGACGGCAATCAACCCGATGACGGGGGTTACGGAGATGGCGTTCTACGGGATTCTACCGGTGAAGGGATGGGCGAGGCGGCTGGCGCGCGGCGTGGGGGCCGGCGCGGCGCTGATCGCCGCCGCCGGGTGCATGATGATGAGCAACGGCACGGCGCGCCCGGCCGCATCGGCGTTCGGGATGGGGCCGCGCGTGTCGTCCGGCGGCCGCTACACGGCCACGATCGAAGCGCCCGAGCCGCTGCGCGTGCGCCAGATGCAGCGGGTGCGCGTGAACCTCCGCACCGCCGGGGGCGCGCCGGTGGACGGCGCGCGGATCACCATCGACGGCGGGATGCCGCAGCACGGGCACGGCCTGCCCACGGCGCCGCGCGTGACCCGCGGGCTGGGCGGCGGGGCGTACCAGGTCGAGGGGCTGAAGTTCAACATGGGCGGCTGGTGGGAGCTCCGCTTCCGCATCGCGGCGCCGGCCGGCACCGACAGCGTCACCTTCAACCTGGACCTGTGAGCGGCTGGGCGCGCCGGCTCGGGGTGACGGGCCCGCGCGTGCCGCCGCCCGGGCGGAGAGATCGATCGATGACCATCATACGACCCAGGTCGCGCGCCGCGGACCGGTTCCGCGCGCTGGCGATCACCGCCGGGGCCACCGTGGCGCTGGCGCTCGGCGCCGCCGCCACCATCCACGCGAATCCGCCGCGCCGGCCCGCGGCGGCAACGGTGCCGGACGCGTACCTGAGCCTGGCCACGCGGGCCTCGCGCGGCGGCGTGTTCACCGCCGGCGTGGTGGCGCGGACGGTGGCGCCCGGCGCGGCGGAGACGTGGCTGGTGCGGGTGGCGGATCGCGACGGGCGGCCGGTGAGCGGCGCGGCCCTCCGCGCCACGCCGTGGATGCCGGACGCCGGCGCGCGGATGCAGCCGCGCCGGGTGGACGCCATCGCCGCCGGCGCCGGGGTGTACCGCATCGGCGGGCTGCACTTCACGCGGCCGGGGTGGTGGACGGTGCCGGTGCGCATCACCGCGGGCCGCCACGCCGACACCGTCGTCTTCAACCTGATCGTCCCATCCACCGCCGTGTGCCCGGGCGAGGAGGGGGCGGGATGATGGCGAATCTCGACGGCCCGGCGATCGCCGGCGGACGCGGAGGTGCGCCATGCATCCGGCGGCGGGTGGGCGGGATGGCGATGCTGGCGCTCGTGGCCGGGGTGGCGTGCGGCGCGTGGGGCGGCTCGCGCGGGTGGAGCGCCGGAGAGGTGGCGGCGATGCGCTCGCTCTCCATCGCCGGGCTCGAGCCGCTGCCGCCCGATCCATCCAACCGCTTCGCGGATGACACGGCCGCGGCGGCGCTGGGGCACGCGCTCTTCTTCGACACGCGCTTCAGCGCCAACGGACGGGTGTCGTGCGCCAGCTGCCACGATCCCGAAAAGCAGTTCCAGGACGGCACGCCGCTGGGCCAGGGCGTGGGGCGGACGAACCGGCGGACGATGCCGGTGGCGGGAACGGCATACAGCCCGTGGCAGTTCTGGGATGGCCGCAAGGACAGCCAGTGGGCGCAGGCGCTGGGGCCGCTGGAGAGCCCGGTGGAGCACGGCGGCACCCGCGCGCTCTATGCGCACGTGCTCGCCGAGCACTACCGCGCGCGGTACGAGCGGATCTTCGGGCCGATGCCGGAGCTGGCCGGCGTGCCGCGGGTGGCGGGGCCGATCGACGATCCCGCCGCGCGCGCCGCGTGGGAGGCGCTCCCGCCCGCGCGCCGCGACTCGGTCTCGCGCGTGTACGCCAACATCGGCAAGGCGATCGCGGCGTACGAGCGCCGCCTGCGGCCGGGCGCCGGCCGCTTCGACCGGTACGTGGCGGGCGTGGCGGACGATGGGCGCGCGCCGGACGGCATCCTGTCGGCCGACGAGGAGGCGGGGCTGCGGCTGTTCATCGGCAGGGCCAGCTGCACGCAGTGCCACAACGGGCCGCGCCTGACCGACGACCACTTCCACAACACCGGCATCCCCGCGGTCCCGGGGCTGCCGGACGACGCGGGCCGCGCGAACGGCGCCCGGCAGGTGCTGGGCGACGAGTTCAACTGCGCCAGCCGCTACAGCGACGCGGGGCCGGACGACTGCGCCGAGCTCCGCTTCCTGGTGCCCGAGGGCCAGGCGCTGGTGCGCGCCTTCAAGACGCCGTCGCTGCGCGGCGTGGCCGGGCGGGCGCCCTACATGCACGCCGGGCAGCTCGGCACGCTGGCGGGGGTGATCGAGCACTACGACCGCGCCCCCGCCGCGCCCGCGGGGAAGACGGAGGTGCGCCCCCTGCGCCTGACCCCGCGCGAGCGCGCACAGATCGAGGCGTACCTGCGCACGCTCGACGCACCGGCCGACACGCCGCGCTGGCTGCTGGAGCCGCCACGCGCCTCGAACTGAATCGCCTTCCGGCCGCATCCATCCGCCGCGGCGATGCCCCGGGGAGATGCGCGGCGACGAGCGGGGTACGCGCCATGCACGCGCGCCACCGCATCGCCCTCTCCCGATCTCCCGATCCACACGATGCGTGGTGGATGCGAACCGGGAGCGGGGTGCCGCGTGGATCGCCGCGCGTGACATTGATCAGAAGAACGGGAACGGACGAGATGCTGCTGGATGGAAAGGTCGCGCTGGTCACCGGCGCGTCGCGGGGGATCGGCGCGGCGATCGCGCGGGAGATGGCGGCGCACGGGGCCGCGGTGGGCGTCAACTTCCACCGGAGCGAGGATGCCGCGCGGCAGGTGGTGGCTGGCATCGAGGCCGCCGGCGGGCGCGCCCTGGCGCTCGGCGCCGACGTGCGCGACCCCGGTGCCGTGCGGGCGATGACCGACCGGCTCGCGGCGGAGCTGGGCGGCGTGGACATCGTCGTCAACAACGCGCTGTACAACTACCGCTTCGACCCGGTGAACAACCCGCCGTTCGAGCGGATGGAGTGGAGCGGCTTCCAGGAGCAGGTGGACGGCACCGTGCGCGCGGCCGTGAACACCATCCAGGCGGCGCTCCCGCACTTCGGGGCGCGGGGCGGCGGGCGGGTGATCAACATCCTCACCAACCTGATCACCCACCCGGTGGTGCAGTACCACGCCTACACCACGGCCAAGAGCGCCATGCTGGGCTTCAGCCGCAACCTGGCCGCCGAGCTGGGGCCGCGGAACGTGACGGTGAACATGATCGCCGGCGGGCTGATCATGACCACCGCCGCCAGCGAGCCCACCACCCCCGAGGTGCAGGAGATCGTGCGCGGCGCCACCCCGCTGCGCCGCCTGGGCCAGCCGGACGACATCGCCCGCGCCGTGGTGGCGCTCGCCAGCGACCTGATGGGCTTCGCCACCGGCCAGTACATCGCCCTGGACGGCGGGCTGACCATGCCGTGAAGCGTGGGGCGCCCGCCAGCCGGAGGATTGCGGCGAGTGGACGCGGCGGAGGGGCGTGGTGGATGGACCCGGTGGCTGGACTCGGTGGCTGGATCCGGAGGACGAGGGGCGTTGGACGAGGGATGGCCGATGGAGATGCGAAGCGGGCGGCCCCGGCGTGGGGGCCGCCCGCTTCGCGCGCGCCGGCGGGTGCCGGCGCGGACCGAGTGATGCCGCGGCGATCAGCTCTGCGCGTTGGCGGGCTTGTTCTCCATCCCCGGCGTGACCTTGTTGGCCAGCGCGTCGGTGTAGAGCTGGCGGATCTCGCCCATCTTGCGGGTGGTGGCGGTGTCGGCCGGGTCGCCCAGGCCGGTGAGCGCCACCAGGCCGATGCCGCTCCCCACCATCCCGATCTGCGTCCACATGGCGTCGGTCACGTTGCCGCGCGCCTGGTGGATGGCCTGCAGGTTCTGCCGCAGCGCGGGCGAGACGGAGTTCTCGGTCCCCTTCTCCAGCTCGTTGGCCTGCTGGATCATCGCGTCGACCTGCTCCTGCGTGATCCCGGGCTGGCCCTTCATGGCGTTGGCCTGCTGGCGCAGCTGGTCGGCCATCTGCTTCACGCCGGCCTGCGCGGGGGCCATCGCCAGGTGGGTGCTGACGGCGGCCATCCGCTCGCGCACGTACTCCATCTCGGCCGGGTTGTGCTTGAGGGTGCGCGCCGAGCGCACGTAGCTGCCGCCCACCAGGTCGGCCCAGTGGCTCATGGCGTTGATCCCCTCGGCCGCGTTGCGCAGGCCGGAGAGGACGCCGCCCTTCTTGGCGCGCTCGTCCATCGCCTGCACCTGCTGGTGCAGCGCCGGCGCCTCGGCGCGGATCAGGTCGAACTGGAGCAGGCTGGTGCGCAGGTACGCGTCCACCTGCTGCGGGGTGAGGCTGCTGTCGGCCGGCGCCTTGAACGCCTGCGTCTCGGCGTCGGTCACCGACGCTTGGGACTTCTGGTCCACGTCCTGGGCGGTGGCGCCGCTCTCGGCGCCCTTCTGCGCGATGCGGTCCTTGAAGCCGCACGCGGCGGCGGAGCTGGCGATCAGCCCGAGCGCGAGCGCCCGGCGGATGGGGGCGTGCTTGATCTGCATGGTCGGATCTCTGCGTCGTTGGGGGGAGTTGCGGAGGTTCGCCCCGGATGCGGGGCCTGGGAAACGAGCGGAGCCGTACGCGCGCGGTTAGGTGGGAGTTTCGCCGCGCTAGGGGAACAGCAGGCGAGTAGATTCGCGTGATTGAGCCGCGTTGTCAAGCATTGTGACGAGAACAGGTTGCGTTACTCCTCCGCGTGTCACCCGATGTGATGAGGCGCACGAGATCATACGCCCCTGCTTGCGCGGCAGGTAAAACTGCATGAGTATCAAACCGAGCCGATTACGCCAGGTTGGGACACAACGTCCATTCTGACGTGGCTGCTCGATACACCAACCTGCACATCGCCCTCATCATCTATCTACCTTTCGTGTCCTCCACCTTCTCTATCAACAGCACCGAAACGCCACCGCGAGAACAAGTTCGGGTTGTCGCCGCAGTCATCCAGCGTGACTGCAAACTCCTGATCTGCCTTCGCCCTGCTGATAAGCGACACGGTGGTTTGTGGGAATTTCCCGGCGGCAAGGTGAACAACGGAGAAACCGACAGCAAAGCTGTCGCTCGGGAATTATCGGAGGAACTTGGTGTGGAAACGCTGTTTGTCGGCGCCGAACTGTTCAGCGTGGCCGATGCAGGAAGCGTTTTCGAGATCTGTTTTCTCCAGGCAGAGATCGAGGGTGAACCCGCTCCTCTGGAGCACGATGAACTCGCCTGGGCATCCCCCAGTGATTTGTTGTCGTACGATCTCGCTCCAAGCGATCGGAAGTTTGCTGCCTTCCTTGTTGGCGGTGGCTCATGATTGAGCTCGTTCCGGGGCGCTCGTACCGGCGGAGCGACATCCACGCCTATTACAACGGCCAGAGCCAAGGTGGGATCAGCACACCTCGGGAACATCCTGTGGTGCTCCTCTTCACGGGCGAGCAGGGCTTGCAATACGGTTACGAAGACCGGTTCGACGAGGAGACTGGCACCTTCTTGTACACGGGCGAGGGCCGGTATGGAGATATGGAGATGGTCCGCGGGAACCGCGCGATCCTAGAGCATCAAAAGCGTAACCGCGATCTTCATCTCTTCCAGTACAACAAGGATCGAAGTGTCTCGTACGTGGGTCGAGCATTCTACGTCGACCACCACAAAGCGCGACGTCCAGACCTGGCGGGACAAGATCGCGAAGCCATCGTCTTCGAGCTTGAACTCGAAAATGGTGAGATTGGTGAGGCGGCTGCAGTTGTAATCTCTCCTCCGCCCAAGCGGACAAAGCTCCCGAAATCGTTCGACAAACTGCGGGATGCCGCCCACACGTTTGGTAAGGGTGCGGGGGCGAAGGCTGCAGAGGGAACTGAACGCAAACAAATCGTTCGGCAGCGAAGCGCCCTGATAAAGGAGTATGTTCTCCGTCGGGCAAATGGCGTTTGCGAAGGCTGCGATGGACCTGCACCCTTCAAAACCCCGAAGGGTGAATGGTACCTCGAGCCTCACCACATCACGCGCCGGTCAGACGGTGGGCCCGATCATCCGCGTTGGGTCATAGCTTTGTGTCCGAACTGTCACGCACGTGTTCACCGCAGCTCGGATGGAGCAAGCTACAACCAGCATCTAGACGCCAAGGCGCTTGCAATTGAGGTCGCACTTACGAAGATGTATGGCGGAGACCACAATTTGGATTTGATCGAATTGTAGAGAGCGCGACATCTGTAGATCGTACACCCTTGGACCAGCCGGCGGAACTCACCGACCGGCTGAAACAGCCTCAAGTTTCCTCCGGCAAGCACCCTCCCCGTCCTTGCGTCGCCGCCCTCGCGCGTCCCATCCTCCCCGCACATCCACGACCATCCCCGGGCATCGGCGGCGTCTCGCGCGCGCCGGCGCTCGGGGCACGCGCATCACGCAAACGGAGGTCGCACCCGTGCGGCTCGAAGGCACGCGCACCCGCCGGCGCAACGGCATCCGCGCCGGGGCGGGCAGACTCATCGCGCCGGCGCTCGCGGCGGCGCTGGCGCTCGCGGCCACGCCGGCGGCGGCGCAGCGGGACAGCGCCCGGGCGGTATCGCCGCTGCCGGGCGAGGCGCCGGCGGGGCCGGCCATCTCCACCCCGGCCGAGGACACCACCACGCTGGGCGCGCTGCGCTGGCGCAACATCGGGCCGAACCGCGGCGGCCGGTCGCAGGCGGCGGCGGGGAGCGCCAGGCGGCCGCTGGAATACTGGTTCGGCGCCACGGGCGGCGGCGTGTGGAAGAGCACCGACGCCGGCACCACCTGGAAGCCGATGACCGACCGCGCGCTCACCAGCTCGTCGGTCGGCGCGATCGCCGTGTGCGAGGCGAACCCCGACGTGGTGTACGTGGGGATGGGCGAGACGGAGCTGCGCGGCAACATCATGCAGGGCGACGGCGTCTACAAGACCACCGACGGCGGCAAGACGTGGAGCAACGTCGGGTTGCGGGGTACGCGGGCGATCTCGCGCATCCGCGTTCACCCCACCGACTGCGACCGCGCGTGGGTGGCCGCGCTCGGCAACCCGTACGCCGCCACCCCGGAGCGCGGCATCTACCGCACCACCGACGGCGGCCGCGGCTGGCAGCGCACCCTGTTCCGCGACGAGCGCACGGGCGCCGTGGACCTGGTGCTCACCCCCGGCCGGCCCGACACCCTGTTCGCCGCGCTGTGGGAGGTGGGGCGCACCAGCTGGTCGCTCAGCAGCGGCGGCCCGGGGAGCGGCCTGTTCCGCAGCACCGACGGCGGCGCCACCTGGACCGAGATCACGCGCAACGCCGGCCTCCCCGCCGGCACGCTGGGAAAGATCGGCGTAACCGTGAGCGGCGCCGACCCCAACCGCGTGTGGGCGATCGTGGAGGCGGCCGAGGGCGGCGTGTTCCGCAGCGGCGACGGCGGCGCCACCTGGGCGCGCGTCAACGACGAGCGCAAGCTGCGCCAGCGCGCCTTCTACTACTCGCGCATCTACGCCGACCCCAGGGACACCGCCACGGTCTACGTCCTGAACGTCTCCTTCCACCGCAGCACCGACGGCGGCCGCACCTTCCGCCCGATCCGGGTTCCGCACGGCGACAACCACGACCTGTGGATCGCGCCGGACGATCCCCGGCGGATGGTGCAGGCGAACGACGGCGGCGCCAACGTCAGCTTCAACGCGGGCGAGAGCTGGACCGGCCAGGACTACCCCACCGCGCAGCTCTACCACGTCACCACCACGGCGCACCTCCCGTATCACGTGTGCGGCGCGCAGCAGGACAACACCACCGTGTGCGTGCCCGTGAACGGCAACGGCCGGGAGATGTACGGCGTGGGTGGCGGCGAGAGCGGCTACATCGCCGCCCGGCCCGACCAGGCCGACGTGTTCTACGCAGGCAGCTACGGCGGCCTGCTCACCCGCTACGACCGGCGCACCGGCGAGCGGCGGATGATCAACGTGTGGCCCGAGAACCCGATGGGCCACTCGTCGGCCGACATCCGCGAGCGCTTCCAGTGGACCTTCCCCATCGTCCTTTCGCCACGGGACCCGCGGGTGCTCTACGTGGGCTCGCAGCACCTGTGGCGCTCGGTCGACGAGGGGCAGAGCTGGACGCGCATCTCCCCCGACCTGACCCGCCACGCGCCCGAGACCATGGGCCCCAGCGGCGGCCCCATCACCCTGGACCAGACGGGGGTGGAGACGTACGCCACCCTCTTCACCATCGCCCCCAGCCCCCGCGACTCGCTGGTGATCTGGACGGGGTCGGACGATGGAAAGGTCTTCGTGACGCGCGACGGCGGCCGGAGCTGGACCGACGTCACGCCCCCGGAGCTGAAGGACTTCGCGCGGATCAGCCTGGTGGAGGCGTCGCCGCACGCCACGGCGAAGGCGTACGTGGCCGCCAACCGCTACCAGTCTGGCGACGAGGCGCCGTACGCCTGGCGCACCGACGACTTCGGCCGCACCTGGACGCGCATCACCACCGGCATCCCCGGCGGCGACTACCTGCGCGCCATCCGCGAGGACCCGCGCCGCCCGGGACTCCTGTTCGCCGGCACCGAGCACGGCGTGCGCGCCAGCTGGGACGACGGCGCGCACTGGCAGAGCCTGCGCCGGGGCCTTCCCGACACGCAGGTGCCCGACCTGCTCGTGCGCGACAACGACCTGGTGATCGCCACGCACGGCCGCTCGTTCTACGTGATGGACGACATCGCCCCGCTTCGGCAGATGACATCCGCGCCCGCGCCGGCCACCGCGCCGCGCCTGTACCGCCCCAGCGACGCGATGCGCACCGGCCGCGGGGTGAACGTCTACTACTCGCTGGCCCGGCCCGCGCGGCGGGTGACGCTGGAGTTCGTGGACGCGAACGGCGCCGTGATCCGCTCGTTCACCGGCACCGCGGCAGACACGGCGCGGGGCGGCGCGGGCGGGGAAGATGACGAGGAGAGCGAGGAGTCGCCCGCCCGCCCGCGCGACCCGCGCGTCTCCGTGAAGCCGGGGCTCAACCGCTTCACCTGGGACCTGCGCCACCCCGGCGCGGACGACTTCCCCGGCCTGGTGTTCTGGGCCGCGCGGATCGTGGGGCCGCGCGCGCTCCCCGGCGAGTACCGCGTCCGGCTGTCGGTGGATGGGCGGCCGGTGGGGGCCGAGGCGTTCCGTGTCACCGCCGACCCCCGCTCGCGCGCCACGCAGGCGGACCTGCGGGCGCAGTTCGCCCTCGCCCTGCGCGTGCGCGAGCGCACGGGAGACGCGAACCGCGGCGTGCGCCTGGTCCGCGGCATCCGCGAGCAGGTGGACGCGCGCCTCGCCCGCACGCGCGACCCCGCCGTGATCGCCGCGGCCGAGGCGCTGAAGGGGCGGCTGGCGGTGATCGAGGACTCGCTCTACAACCCGCGTCTGCGCAGCAGCCAGGACCCGCTCAACTACCCGATCCGGCTGAACAACAAGATGGCCGCGCTGCTGGGCACCCTCGAGAGCGCCGAGGCCGCGCCCACCACGCAGACGGTGGCGGTGTACGAGGACCTCTCCCGCCGGATCGGCGTGCAGCTCGCCGCGCTGGACGCGGTGGTGCGCGACGATCTGCCGCGGCTGAACGCCGCCCTCCGCGGCGCCCGCCTCCCCGCCGTCCGCCCCGAGCCCCTGCGCGACGACGACGAGGCCCGCCCCCGCGAGCGCCGCGGCACCGACGACGAGGCGGAGGACGAGGGCGAGGAAGAGGAGGAAGGGAAGGAGTGGTGAGCGGGACCCGGTGAACCGCACCGCTCCGTTCGGGGGATGAGGAAACGAGGGAGGATCCACGGTGCGCCGTGGATCCTCCTCGTCTCTCCCGGCCCGAGACATCGGTGCCCGTGAATCCCGCCGACGATCGAACGGTCGAACGCAGCGAGGCCGGCCGAGGCAGGGCATTTCCCACCGTCCGCACCTGCCGGATCACGCCGGAAACTCTGGCGTCCATTTGCGGAAAACATTAGATTCGTGGCCGCTCTCCCTAGCCATGCCCGAATCGTGAAAATCTCCCGGATCGCCTTCTGGTCGCTGCTGCTCGCCACGCTGGTGGCGAGCGGGTGCAAGCGTGCGGACTCGCAGGGGTTTCCGGCCGCCGGGCAGCGGGCGCGGCAGGCGGCGCACGCACGCGTGGTGGTCACCTCGGCGGCGGACGCGGAGTTCAGCAGCATCAACGGGGTCGACGCGGATTCGCGCGGCCGGATCTACGTCTCGGACTGGATGCGGCGGGGCGTCACCGTCCTCTCGCCGGATGGGCGGATGCTGCGGCGCATGGGGCGCGATGGCTCGGGGCCCGGTGAGTTTCGCGCCATTCGCGGCCTACAGGTGCTCGCCGGCGACACCGTTCTGGCGTACGATCCCGATCTGGCGCGCGTCACCCTCTTCGAGCCGGAGTCGCTGCGCGTGGCGAACACGGTGAACCTGGCGGGTCAGCTGCACGGCGCCGCGCCGTTCCGCGTCTGGCGCGCGAGCGGCGACACGTACGTGGCGCTGTTCCGCAGCGGCTTCGCCTTCGGCAGCGGCGGCGCGATCGCGGAGCGGAAGGACTCGGTGGCGGTGCTGCGCGCGCACGGCACGCCGGGCGCCACCATCGCCCACGTCCCCGCGCGAGGGTTCCTGCTCGCCGGCACCTCCATCGCCCCCAACCCGTTCGGGCGCGAGCCGCTGGTCGCGACGGACACGCGCGGCCGCGTCCAGTACGTGTGGACGGATTCGCTGGCCGTGCAGACGTACGATGCCTCCGGGAAGCGCGTCTCCGCCTTCGCCGTGCCGTACCGGGCGCCGGCCGTGACCCGTGCGGACGTGCAGGGCGAGCTGGGCGCGATGGACGACTACGGCCGCCGCACCTTCGGGCAGGTGCTCGCCGATTCGATGCCGGGCACCTGGCCCGCCGTGCGCGACCTGCTCACCGACGACGCCGGCCGGGTCTGGATCGGCCTGGCCGGGCCGCGCGGAGCGGCGCGCGAGTGGGCGGTGTTCACGCCCGAGGGTCGCTACCTCCGCTCGGTGCTCGTCCCCGAAAAGGTCACGCTGCGCGCGGTTCGCGGTGGCAAGCTCTACGGTGACCAGGCGAACGACGACGGCGTCCCCTCCGTGGTGGTGCTCACGCTCGATCGCGAAGTGTAGCACGGGGTACGGCGCCAGGGGCCGGCTCCTTCCATCCATCCCGCGGAATTCCCATGAAGACGATCTGGAACCCGCTTCTGCTCGGCGTGGTGGCCACGCTCGCATCCGTTGCGAGCGCACCGGCGCAACGGCACGATCCGCTGAAGCTGATCGACTTCCACGTCACCACCGCGCGGCGGAACGCGTCGTTCTCCGCCACCGAGCACGAAGGCGTCAAGTTCAACCTGACGCTGAACGACACGCGGCAGAGCTACGCCCTGTCGCTGGTGCAGCGCGCCGGGACGCGGTTCGCGGTGACGGTGTTCCGCAGGAACATCGCCGGGGCGGACACGAGCTTCACCGCGCTGGAGACGGTGCGGGCCACGCTGGGGCGGCCCGCGGCGCTTGCCGCGCTGCCGGATTTCACCGTCGTGGTGGATGGAGTTCGCCGGGCGAACACACGAATCTCAACGCTACCAGCGGGCGTGGCCGGGCCGGCCTCGTCCTCCCACGCCCGTTCCGCGGTAGATGAAGCGCAGGGATGAGATACGGCCGGCGGAGCGATCCGCCGGCCGTTCTGCGTCATCCCCATCTCCGTGCGTCCGCCGGGTTCACCCGCGCGATGCATCGCAGCTCTCGGGGAGGCGGACGAAGGCGGCGAACAGCTCGTCGAGGGTGTGCTCGGGGTCGCCGCAGAGGCCTTCGTGGACGGGGGAAGACTGGATCACGTCGCTGCGCGGGCTGGTGAGCCAGTGGAAGCGCTCGCTGGTGGGGATCAGCGCTAGCGGGCCGGCCGCGGGGTCGCCGTCGCAGATGGCGCGCACGGCGCCGAGGTAGCGCGCCAGCAGATCGGCGTCGACGCCGGGCGCCAGCGCGTGGAGCGTGCGCGCGTCCACCAGCACGCGGGCGCGCAGGTAGCCGGCGGTGCGCGCGTGCATCACCACGCCCACGTTCACGAACGTCCCCAGCCAGGTGTGCGGGACGATGCGGATGACGGCGAAGTTGTAGGCTGTCTCCACGGGCGCGCTCACCGGCGGGAGTGGATGCGGCGCGACGGCTCGGCGAGCGCGGCGTCGCGGGCGCGCACCGCCTCGGCGGCGAAGGCGCGCGAGCCCGCCAGCCGCGTGCGGAACCAGCGCAGGTAGCGCTCGCGCGCTGCGTCCGCCGTCTCGAACTCCGCGCCGGCCACGTCGTCCATCAGCAGCACGTCGGGGACACGCGCCAGCGCGGCGGCGATCACGTCGTCCGTCAGCGCGGCGGCGAGCGGCTCGTCCACCGCTTCCAGCGCGGTGGCGCGGCGGAGAAGGACGTGCTGCTTGATCATCGGGAAGGGCGTGCGGGTCCGCGTGTCGTCCACCGAGCTCCAGTCGTAGTGCTGGTAGAGCGCGGCGCCGTGGTCGATCAGCCAGGGGCGGCGCTCCCAGAGGAGGAGGTTCGGGTTGCGGTGCGTGCGGTCGGGATTGGTGGTGAGCGCGTCGAGCCAGACCAGGCGCGAGGCGAAGCCGTCGTCCACCAGATCGCCGGCGGCGTAGCCGTCGAAGTTGAAGGCGCCGTCCAGGTACTGGAGGCCCACGTTGATGCCGTGGCTCTTCTGCAGCAGCTCCTGGATCTCGGGATCGGGCTCGCTGCGGCCGAACTGCGGCGGCACGTCGACCAGTGCCAGCCCGGGGACGGACAAGCCGAGCTCGCCCGCGAGGAGGCCGACGATCAGCTCTGCCACGAGCACCTTGGCGCCCTGGCCGGCGCCGCGGAACTTCACCACGTAGCGCCCGCCGCCCGCGGTGTCGACGATGGCGGGGAGCGAGCCGCCTTCGCGCAGCGGCTGCAGGTAGCGCGTGGCGGTGTGGGTGGTCGGTTCCTGCACGTTCGCCGCTCCGCTTCCGGTGAGTGCGCGCGGACGGCCCGCGCGCCGTGCAAGCTACTGCGCCACGGCCACGCGCGGGAGGCGTGGCTCTGGCGCGAACGCGCGCGAGGATCGAGTATGGAGCGCGCGCCCACCATCCAGCCGCCGGACGATCCTGTCGTTTCGGGCCCGGATTCGCGATGGACAACCTCCTGCCCGGAGATCGCCCCGATGCACCGCTCCCTGCGCCGGATCGTCCCGCTGCTCCTGCTCGCGCTCAGCGCGCTCCGCATCCCGGCGCACGCGCAGGGCGGTGGCGGGCCGCGCGCGTCGGACCGTCTCGTCGCGGACGCGCAGGCGTTCATGGCGAGCTATGCCGAGGACCTGCTCGCCGGCCGGCGCGACGCCATCGCCGCGCGCTATGACCGCCGCGGCGCCTACCGCGTGGGCCTGGGAGAGAAGGAGCTGCAATCGTTCGATTCGATCGGGGCGATGTACCGCGGGCGGATGTGGGGCCCACCCGTCAGCTTCGCGTGGCACGACCTTTCGTACGAGGTGGTGGGGCCGGATGCGGTGGTGGTGACCGGCCTGTTCGACTGGGGCGCCGCCGCCGATCGCAAGATCCGCGTGTCGTACACCGGCCTGCTGGTGCGCCAGGACGGCCGGCTGGTGATTCGCCTGGAGGATGAGTCGTACGCGCCTCCGCGACGGCCCGCGCCCGCTGCCGCACCGGCGCCTGCACCGCAGACGGCTCCAGCGCCGGCACCCGCGCCACCGGCAGCACCGCCAGCGCCGCGGCGGTGAGCGGGGGAGGAGCTTCGAGGCGCGCGGCCAACGAGGACCGGACTGGAAGCCGCGGCAACAACCACGGGAAGCCTCGCAAACCGCGCGAGGCTGCTGGACCGCATCGATGCTCACGGCCACCCCCGATGTGGCCGCGAGCGAACGGGCCCGGCGGGACGCCGGCGCGCCAGGGTGAGGAACCCGCACCGGGACCGGCAGTTCGCAGGTGAAGCCTCGCGCGGTTGGCGAGGCTTTCCGTACTCGTTGCTGCGGCTTCAGCCGCCGGGTGCGGAGGCTTCGGAGCGGGCTGAGCCTTTCAATCCTCCGTCCAGCGGCAGCCGGTACCCTTCCACGAGCTCGGCGCCGTCGGGGTGGAAGTCGGTCTCGGGGGCGCGGACGAAGCCCATCCGCAGGTAGAGCTGCATCGCGGTGCGCATGCTCCGGGAGGTGTGGAGGCCGAGCTCGGCGGCGCCGGCGTGGCGCGCGCGGCGGATGCACTCGTCCACCAGCGCGCGGCCCACGCCCAGGCCGCGCGCGGCGGGGTCCACCGCCAGCAGGCGCAGCTCGGGGGCGTGGCTCGGGTCCGTGAACTCGCCGTACGCCTGCACCTGCGGCGGAAAGAGCATCACGCTCCCCACGATGCGGCCGGCGTGCTCGGCCACGATCCGGTCCGTCGCCATCTCGCTCTCCAGCGCCGCGCGCACGGCGCCGTCCAGCCCGGCCCACGCGGTGGGCGCCATCACCCCCGCGTACTCGGCGTAGGCGCGCAGCGTCAGCTCGCGCACGGCGGCGCGGTCCGCGTCGCGCGCGTCGCGGACGGTCACGCCCGCCGGTCCATCGCCCGCATCGGCCATCATCACCCCAGCCGTCCGCGGTCGTGGGGCGCGCTCCAGTCCATCAGCGGGCCCGCGGGCACGATGCGGGTGGGGTTGATGGCATCGTGCGTCATGTAGTAGTGCCGCTTGATGTGATCGAAGTTCACGGTCTCGCCGATTCCGGGGCGCTGGTACAGGTCGCGGGCGTACCCCCACAGGTTGGGGTAATCCACCAGCCGCCGCAGGTTGCACTTGAAGTGCCCCACGTACACCGCGTCGAAGCGCGCCAGCGTGGTGAAGAGCCGGATGTCCGCCTCGGTCAGCTCCCCGCCCACCAGGTAGCGCCGCGCCGAGAGCCGTTCCTCCAGCTCGTCGAGCCGCGCGAAGAGCGTGCCGACGGCGGCCTCGTACGCCTCCTGGGTGGTGGCGAAGCCGGCGCGGTACACGCCGTTGTTCACCTCGCGGTAGACGACCTCGTTCACCGCGTCGATCTCGGCGCGGAGGTGCGCGGGGTACAGGTCGGGCGCGCCGGGCTGGTGGAACGCGGTGAACTGCGTCTCCAGGTCGATGGTGATGTCGGGATAGTTGTTGGTCACCAGCCGCCGCGTCTCGCGGTCCCAGATGCAGGGAACGGTGTAGCGGCCCGTGTACGATGGATCGGTCCGCAGGTACGCCTCGGAGAGGAACTGGAAGTTGCACACGCCGTCGGCCCCGTGCCCCGCTCCCTCGCGGAACGCCCACCCCCGCTCGTCGCGCACGGGATCGACCACGCCCATGCTGATCACGTCTTGCAGCCCCAGCAGGTTGCGCACGATGATGGCCCGGTGCGCCCACGGGCACGCCAGCGAGACGTAGAGGTGGTATCGCCCCGCCTCCGCGGGAAAGCCCGATGAGCCATCGGCCGTGATGCGGTCGCGGATCGAATACGTCTGCCGCACGAACGATCCGTCGGCTCCCGTCTCGGCGGGGAACTGCGCGCTGCCGCTCATCTGATCTCCGTCTCGGTCTGCCGTGCGTTCACGGCGGATTCGGTGTCGCAACAGGGATTCTGGCGCTGGGGAGGCGGATCGGGCAAGAACGGACCCTGATCTCCCCGGCCTCCTCACCCCGACCGAAGGCGAAGGGGGAGAACCGCGAGATGGGCGATGAAGCAGGGTCCGTTCCGGGGTGCGGGCAGTCCCCACGGCCGGGCGGCCATGGTCCCCTCGCCCCGGCCCTCCCGGCGCTCCGCGGGTGAGGGGGAGACCGCGGTGAGCGGCGGGGAGTACGGTTTGTGCCACCGTGCGGGTGCGGTTAGGATGGATGCATCCGCGTTCTCCGCGCACCTTCGTGATCCCGAGGCAGATGACCGGTCGCACCGAACCGTGGGTGGTGGTGGCGGAGTTCGGGTCCGTGCTGGAGGCGGATTTCGCCTGCGCCACGCTGCAGGAGGCGGGGATCCCCGCGCGGGTGACCGGGGCGCACCTGGGGATCTTCGGGATCGGCTACCAGGGCCCGTCGATGTACGGCGCGCGGGTGATGGTGCCCTGGCACCGCGAGGACGACGCGCTGGAGCTGCTCGACGGGCTTCGCCCCGACGACGAGGTGGACGACGACGCACACGGCGAGGAGGGATGATGAAGCGCATCGTGTTCCTGCTGATGGCGGCCGCGGCCTGCGGCGGCTCGGGTGACTCGACCACGCCCGCGCCTCCTCCCACGGCCGCGGGCGTGCGGCTGGTGGAGGTGGCCAGCGGCTTCGAATCGCCCGTGTACCTCACCGCGCCGGCGGGTGACGCGCGGATCTTCGTGGTGGAGCAGACGGGGAAGATCCGCGTCATCCAGAACGGCGCCACGCTCCCCGCGCCCTACCTGGACGTGACCGCCAAGATCACCAGCGGCGGCGAGCGGGGGCTGCTCTCCATGGCGTTCCATCCATCGTTCGCCACCAACGGCTTCTTCTACGTCTACTTCACCGACCGCAACGGCGACACGCGGGTGGAGCGCTACCACGCCGCGCCCGGCTCCAACACGGCCGACGCGGCGAGCGGAACGCTGGTGCTGGCGCAGGCGCAGCCGTTCGCCAACCACAACGGCGGGCTGCTGATGTTCGGGCCCGACGGCAAGCTCTACGTCGGCCTGGGCGATGGCGGCGGCGGGGGCGACCCGCAGGGGAACGGGCAGAACCCGGCCACGCTGCTCGGCAAGATCCTGCGGCTGGACGTGGATGCGGGGCAACCGTACGCCATCCCCGCCGGCAACCCCTTCGCCGGGCAGACGGGGAAGCGGCCGGAGATCTGGATCACCGGCGTGCGCAACCCGTGGCGGTACGCGTTCGACCGCGAGTCGGGGCTGCTGTACGTGGCCGACGTGGGGCAGAACGCGTGGGAGGAGATCGACGTGCTCCCGGCGAACCAGGGCGGGCAGAACCTGGGGTGGAACCTGATGGAGGGGATGCACTGCTACAACGGCAGCGGCTGCGTGCAGCAGGGCCTCACGCTCCCCGTCGCCGAGTATTCGCACGACGACGGCTGCTCGATCACCGGCGGCTTCGTCTATCGCGGGAGCGCGGTGCCGGCGGTGCGCGGGCACTACTTCTACTCGGACTACTGCAAGGGATGGCTCCGCAGCTTCCGCTGGACCGGCAGCGCCGTGGCGGACGCGCGCCAGTGGGAGGTGGGCGACATCGGCAACGTCTCCAGCTTCGGCGAGGACGGCGCGCGGGAGCTGTACGTGCTGACGGGGAGCGGGCGGGTGCTGCGGCTCGCCGCGGCGGAGTAGGTGCGGGGTCGTGCTTGAGTGCTGGGTGCTTGAGTGCTGGGTGCTTGAGTGCTGGGTGCTCGAGTGCTGGGTGCTTGACGGGCGGATAAAAAGAAGAGAACACGGAACGACAACGGAGGAAACGGAACGACAACGGTTGACCACGCGCGTGCAACCGTTGTAGTTCCCGTTCCTTCCGCTGTCGTTCCGTGTTCTCTTGTTGGCATCGCCAGGGGTTCGATGGCGGCGGCTTGCGGCACGCGTGGATGGGCGCTCATCATGGTGCGCTCATCTTCGATAGATCGACGAACGCCGGCTCGCACGGCGACCCTTCCTCATCGGATCGAACGGACATGCTTCATCGTACGCATCTCACCGCTCTCGCGGCGCTGGCACTGGCCGCCGCGTGCGCGCCCGCCCCGTCGCCTCGGGCCACGCCCGCGGCGATCGCCGCCGGCTCTGGGTCGTTGGGCGGCCAGCAGGCGCGCTGGGGGATGGTGATCCACGGCGGCGCCGGCACCATCAGCCGCGAGCAGATGACGCCGGCGCGCGAGGCGGCGTACCGCGCGGGGCTGGAGCGCGCGCTGCGGGCGGGGTACGCGGTGCTGCAGCGCGGCGGGCGCAGCCTGGACGCGGTGCAGGCCGCCATCAACGTGATGGAGGACGATTCGCTGTTCAACGCCGGCAAGGGCGCCGTGCTGAACGCCGAGGGGAATGCCGAGCTCGACGCCGCCATCATGGACGGCTCCACGCTCGCCGCCGGCTCGGTCGCCGGCATCCACCGCACGCGCAACCCCATCGACCTGGCGCGGGCGGTGATGGAGAAGAGCCCGCACGTGATGATGGTGGGCGATGGCGCCGAGCTCTTCGGCCGCCAGCAGGGGATCCAGATGGTGGATCCCGGCTACTTCATCACCGCGCCGCGCCGGGCATCGTGGGAGCGGCAGCGCGCGGCCGACAGCGTGCGCGCGGCGAGCGGCGCCCGCGGGATGGCCGACGCGGGGCCCGCGTACTCGGTGCCGGACGAGCGGAAGTTCGGCACCGTCGGCGCCGTGGCGCTGGACCAGGCGGGGAACCTGGCCGCCGGCACCTCCACCGGGGGCACGCAGATGAAGCGCTACGGCCGCGTGGGCGACGCGCCCATCATCGGCGCGGGGACGTATGCCAACAACCGCTCGTGCGCGGTTTCGGCCACGGGCACGGGCGAGTACTTCATCCGCAACACCGTGGCGCACAGCATCTGCGCGCTGGTGGAGTACGGGCACATGCCGCTGGCGCAGGCCGCCGACAGCATCGTCAACCGCCAGCTCGTGGCGCAGAACGGCGACGGCGGGATCATCGCAATGGACCGGCAGGGGAACTGGACCTGGCCCTTCAACACCAGCGGCATGTACCGCGGCCACATCGACGCCGCCGGCAACGTCCACATCCAGATCTTCAAGGATTGATGCGGAGGGCGCGATGCGGACCCGGGCCATCTCGCTCGGTCCGCGTCGCGTCGCCATGTCCGGAGGCGGATGGATCCGCGACGACGGCCCGACTCGCACGCGTGCATCCGCGCAGAGGGCGGGCCGGTTGAGTAGACGGATGAGAAGCGGCCCCGGCGAGCGATGCCGGGGCCGTTTCATCATCCACCCGGGTCCCGGCGGTCAGCGCGGGATCGACCGTGTACACGCGCGTGCCGGTCTGCCCTGCGCCGGTGATGGCCACGAGGGTGGCGTCATCGTCCGCGAAGAGCATCTTCCCGTAGATCTGCGGAAGAGGCGAGCGCGACTCGTTTGCTTCGCGCGCCGCGCCGATGACGGATTCACGTCCTCACCTCCGCCGTCGATGCGCGCGCCGCTTGTGGCCGGGCGGCGGGTCCGGCACTTTCCCCCATCCGCATCCACATCGAACCGAGAGCCGCACCGATTCCGGCGACCGCATCGGCCGGGGAGCGGCATCGACCCGAGCATCGATCCGATGACGCACGCGAGGACCGCATCTCCGACTGCATCCTGATCTTCGTGCGCGCGCCCGAGCTGGGGCGCGTGAAGACGCGGCTCGCCGCCGAGATCGGCGCGGAGGCGGCGCTGCGCGTCTATCGCCGGCTCGCCGAGCACGCGGTGGCGGAGGCGCGCGCGGCGGGCGACGCGGAGGTGCGCATCCATGTCACCCCGGCCGACGCGGGGGATGCGGTGCGGCGCTGGCTGGGCGGCGGCGCGGTGTATCTGCCGCAGGCGGAGAGCGATCTGGGCGGGCGGATGATGGCCGCGTTCGATGCTGCCTTCGCGGCGGGGCACGGGCGCGTGGTGATCATCGGCTCGGACCTGCCGGAGCTTTCCGCCGGGCTGCTGCGCGACGCGCGTTCGCATCTCGATCATCACCCCGCCGTGCTGGGGCCGGCGCGCGACGGGGGCTACTACCTGCTGGGGCTGCGGCGGATGATTCCGGAGATCTTCCACGACATCGCCTGGAGCACGGGCGAGGTGTTCCGCGCCACCATGGAGCGGCTCGCGGCGCTCGGCGTCATCCCCGCGCTGCTGCCGGTGCTCGCCGACGTGGACGTGGCGGCGGACCTGCCGGACGGGTGGCGCGCCTGGGCGGCCGGAGAAGGCGCGGTGCCGGCGTGAACGCCATCGACTTCATCCGCGGCGTGTTCGGCAACAACCCGGTCGAGTGGACGGCCGTGGTGTTCGGCATCGCAAGCGTGTACCTGAGCGTGCGCGAGCACGTGTGGAGCTGGCCCACCGGCATCATCAACGTGTCGCTGTACGTGTACATCTTCCTGCACGCCAAGCTCTACGCGGACATGGGCCTGCAGGTGTTCTACATCGCCATCTCGTTCTACGGCTGGTGGAACTGGCTGTACGGCGGCGAGAACCGCGGCGAGCTGCACATCTCCCGGCTGTCGCGTGGGATGGCGATGATCCTGCCGGTCGCCGGCGCGATCGGAGCGGTGGCGCTGGGGTCGCTGCTGCGGCACACGACGGACGCCGCGCTGCCGTACATCGATTCCACGCTGACGGTGGCGAGCCTGGTCGCGCAGTACCTGATGACCAGGAAGGTGCTGGAGAACTGGGTGATCTGGGTGATCGCGGACGTGGCCTACGTGGGGATGTACATCTACAAGGGGCTGTATCCCACCGCGTTCCTCTACGCCGTGTTCCTGGTGCTCGCCTCGATGGGATGGTTCCAGTGGCGTCGCACGTGGCGCGAGCAGCGCGGCCTGGAAGCAGCGGCGTCATGACGCCGCCGCGCGTGGTGGTGACGGGCTCGGAATCCACCGGAAAGACCACGCTGGCGGCGCGGCTGGCGGAGCACTACGGCGCGCCACGCCTCCCCGAGTTCGTCCGCGCGTACGTGGACGCGCTCACCCGCCCGCTCGGCCGCGACGACGTGGAGCCGGTCGCGCGCGGCCAGCTCGCGGCCGAGCGCCAGGCCGAGTCGCGCGCCGGGCGCCTGCTCGTGCAGGACACGGACGTGCTCAGCACGCTCGTCTACGGCGCGCACTACTACGATCACGCGCCGGCCTGGATCGCGGACGCGCTCCGCGAGCACCCGGCGGATCTCTACCTGCTCTGCGGCATCGACGTGCCCTGGGTCCCCGACCCGCAGCGCGACCGCGGCCACATGCGCGCCCAGATGCACGCGCTCTTCGCGGATGCCGTGGCGCGCACGGGCGTGCCGTTCGCGGTGATCCGCGGCGATTGGGAGGCGCGGTTCCGCGCGGCGGTGGCGGCGGTGGATGCGGTGCTGGCCGGGCGAGGTGTGGAGGCGGGGCTGGAGATCGCGGCCGGTGAGTCGATGCGGGGGGGTGTCGTGGCGGCGGCGGTCAGCCCCCTCCCCACCGCCCTCTCCCCGCGCCCCGCGGGGGAGGGGGAGACCTGCGACGCGGCGGCGGACGATGGGTGATCCGCCGCTGTCGATCATCATCCCGGTGCTGAACGAGGCGGGGGAGATCGGCGCCACGCTCGCGGCGCTGCGGCCGATGCGGGCGCGGGGGTGCGAGGTGATCGTCGCGGATGGCGGGAGCACGGACGGGTCGCCGGAGATCGCGCGGGGGCTGGCGGACGCGGTGGTCGCATGCGGGCGGGGCCGCGCGCGGCAGCAGAACGCGGGCGCGGCGGTGGCGCGCGGCGAGGTCCTCCTCTTCCTCCACGCCGACACGCGCTTGCCGGAAGATGCGGACGCGCGCGTGACCGGCGGGCTGCGGCGGAGCGGGCGCGGATGGGGGCGCTTCGACGTGCGGCTGGCCGGGCGCCACCCGATGCTGCGCGTGATCGAGCGGATGATGGGGCTGCGTTCGCGCCTCACCGGCATCGCCACGGGCGACCAGGCGATCTTCGTCCGACGCGCGTGGTTCCAGCGCATCGGGGGATTTCCGGACATGCCGCTGATGGAGGACGTGGCGCTCTCGGCCGCGCTCAAGCGCCTGGGCCCGCCGCTGGCGCTGCGTGACACCGTGCGCACCAGCAGCCGCCGCTGGGAGGAGCGCGGCGTGTGGCGCACCATGGCGCTGATGTGGAGGCTGCGCCTGGAGTTCTGGGCCGGCGTGGACCCGGCGAAGCTGGCGGAGCGGTACCGGTAGAGGCCCTCTCCCCGGCGTCCAGGCGCCGGCTGGCGCCGGGTCCTGGACGCCTGTCCCTTCCCCGAACCGCAGGGGAGGGACGGTCGGCGTGGCCTGCGGGCGGCGGTGCGCGACGCGGCGGCGGTGTGGCGGGAGCTAGGGGCATGTGCTCGTGGACGCGCAAAAAAGTCCCTCTCCCGGAGTTCGGGAGAGGGACGGACGGGACGGGTCCGGCGGCACGCCGGCCCGGCGGGGTGAGGGGGCGGGGTTCTACCGCCCCGTCGCGGCGCTCAGGACGCGCGAGCTCACCACCTGGCCGGCACGGCTCAGCACCAGCTCGATCACGGCGCCGCTCTGGTCGCGGACCTGGCGGACCACCTGGCCGGCGGCGTTGGTCGTCTGCCGGAGCGCGGGGAGCGTGAGCAGGTTGGTGACGGTGCGGGTGTTCACCACGTTGCCCGCCGCGTTCAGCGTGCGCTCCACCACGTTGCCGCCGCTCAGGGTGCGCTGCACCGTCTGTCCCACGGTGTTCACCGTCTGGCTCAGCAGGCCGCCGGGGGCGGTGACGTTGTTCAGCGTCTGGCCCACGGTGCCCACGGCACGGTTCACCACGCCGTTCGGCGCGAGCGCCGTGTTCCCCACGCGGCCCACGGTGTTCACCGTGTTGTCCACCGTGCTCAGCACCTGCGTCAGGATCTGCGGGTTGCGGTCCAGCGTGGTCACCACGCGGTTCACGATCCGCGTGACGTTGTCCAGGTCCACGTACAGGTACGCCTCGGCGGCCACGCCGGTGATCTCCAGCCGCACGCGCTCGATGCTGGCGTCCACCCCCGCGTCGAGCGTCACCAGGCTCGCGACGTTGGCCGCCAGCGACAGGTGCGCGCGCAGGTCCTGCACGGTCACGCCGATGGAATCGACCGAGAGGTTCGGCACCTCCAGGATCACGTCGTAGTTCGGCGTGCCACCCTGCTGCCGCGGGGCCGCCGATGCCACCTGCGTGCGCGTGGCCCCCAGCGGCTGCGACTGCGCCTGGATCCGCGCCGAGGCGGTGTCCTGCTGCGCCGCGGCCGGCACGCCGATCACCAGCGCCAGCGCCGCCGGAAATGCCGATCGCATCATCCCCCACCTCTCGCACGTGTGAGCGCGCCCGCTCCCGCCCGGCGCGACGAATCCATCTCCCGAAACGTTCTCGAGCCCCGCTCTCCAGCGATCAGGGCGGCGCCGCGCTCGCCGGCGTCTCCGTTCGCGCGGCCGGCGTGCAGGCATCGGCGCCGAGCGCGGCCGCCAGCCCCGCATCGCCCGCCAGCGCGGCGATGCACGACGCCTCGAGCCGGCCCACGATCTCCACCGCGATGAAGACGTTGCGGTAGGTGGCGCCGGGCTCCACCCGCTCCGGCAGGTTGCGCCGCTCCAGCACGCGCACCGCCGGCCCGGCGCATCCGCCCACCCGCGCCGACGCGCTTGGGTCGTTGCGGAACGTCACCTCGTCCGCCGTGACCGAGGCGCGGATGAGCACCAGGGCGCCCGCCGTGTCCGCCCGCGCCGAGTCCGCGCACGCGGCCTGCGCGCGCGCCGCCGCGGGAACGGCGCAGGCGAGCAGGACCAGGGCTGTGCGGCACCACGCGTTCGGCATCGGGGGGCGACTCCTTTCGGGCGGGGTGGCCTCTCAACTTCCGTGCCCGGCCCGGCGCTCTCGCTCGAAAAGATGGCGGGCACGGTTTCTGCCCGGCCACGGCGCGGCGCGTCCGGGAACGTGTGGCGCGCCGGGCCAACCGCACACGCGGATAGAGAAGATGATGCGGACAGGGTGGATGGGACCGCTGGCGATGGCGCTGCTGCTGCCTGCCGCCGCGACCGCGCAGCGCAACCGCGCGCAGACGCAGACGAACGCCGCCACCGAGTGCGCGCGCTCCGCCGCCCCGGCCACGGCCGGCCGGCAGCCGGGCCCGCCGGCGGAGTACCAGGCGTACGACGTGGTGGTGATGGTGCCGCGCCTCTGCGTGGACCGCATCCAGCTGGACGTGGACAACCTGCAGGCGCGGGTGGCGCTGAACGCGCGGGTGGCCAACCTGGTGAGCGTGCAGGCCGGCGCCGACGTCTCCATCCGCCAGGTGAGCGTGGGCGTGCGCGGCATTCGCGCCGAGGCGCTGCTGCTGGTGGACCTGGACAACGTGGCCGCCGTGATCGAGCGGACGCTGCAGTTCGTGGACAACCACCCCGAGATCATCTCGCAGCTCACCGGCACCGTGAACAACACGGTCAACACCGTGGGCTCGGTGGCGAACACCGCGCTGCAGCCGGGTGGCGTGGTGGACCGCACCGTGGGCGTGGCCGGGCAGACGCTGAACAACCTGACGCAGCCGGGCGGCGTGCTCACGCAAACGGTGAACACGCTGGGCCAGACGGTGCAGACCACGCTGGACGCCAGCGGCAACCTGGTGGAGCGCACCCTCTCCACCGCCGGGCAGGTGGTGAACACGCGCACCCTCGGCGCGGTCACGGGACTTCCCGTGGTGGGCGAGACCGCCGGCACCGCCGGCCAGACGCTGCGCACCGTGCGCACCGCCGCGGGGGAGCTGATCGAGCTCACGCTGGACCAGGGCGGCCGCGTCGTCAGCGCCCGCCCTGCCCAGCAGGCCACCGGCGGCGCCCGGCCGTAACGCGCTTTTCGGGGGGATGGAAAGAACGCACGCGGGCCGGCCTCGAACGAAGAGGCCGGCCCGCGGTGCGTTGGGGCCCTCTCCCTGGCGGCGGGCGCTGCCCGCCTCGCACCCCGCTCGCCTGTCCCTCCCCCGAACTGCAGGGGAGGGACGGTCGGCGCACCCTGCGACCGACGATGCGCGATACGGCGACGATGTGTCGGGCGTGGCGCTTCGATCAGCCGCTAATCCGGCGGGACTCAGCGAAACCTGGTGAACCCGCCCGGCGCACGAGTGCCGACGATGCAGCCTCGCGGCAGTATGCGAGGCTTCGTGCCGTCGCTGGCCGGCGGCTCCAGCCACTGGAAACCGGCCCACGCGGGAGATTCGTCGCGCGCGCCGGCGGGGAAGCCCTCTCCCTGGCGTCCGGGCGCCGACTGGCGCGGGTTCCTGAACGACTGTCCCTCCCGCGAACTGCGGGGGAGGGACGATCACTGCGGTCTGCGACCAGGGCGGGATGCGATGCCGTAGAAATGAATGTTTTCTTGCCTCGATGATCTCTCCTCAGCATCATGGAAGAAATACGGTTGGGGACGATTGTTGATCCTTCCGGCCTTCGCTCCCTTCGCTCGCGCTCCGCTCAGACACTCAGCCCGCTCGATCAGGAGGATTCATGCGCTCCGCTACGATTCTGCTCATGCTGTTCGTTGCCGCCTGCGGGGCCGATTCCGAACAAGCCGCGCGAGAGAGACAGGCCCGCGAAGCCGAGCTCGAACGGCAGAGAATCGAGGCGGCGCTCCAACTGCAGCGCCAGCAGATCTCGACGCAGATCCAGCGCGTGAATGACTCCAAAACCTTGGTGCTGCAGGAGCTGACGAGCCGGCACCAGATGGCGACTTCGTTCGAGGTACAGGTGAATGAGCTCACCGGGCAGCTTGCCGCGCTCAAATCCGACGGCAACGCCTACATCCTCGATCACAAGATGGCGACGCTCTGTCTCGGCGCGGGTGGCGTCGTCCTGTCCGACGACAATGAATTCTCCGACGACGTCAAAGGCCTCGGCAAAGCGGCGGCGCTCGTGTGCGCGGCGGCCTTCCTGACCAATGGAAACTTCCGTGGTGAGATCATGGAGCTGGGGAACTATCTGGTCCAGGCGAGCGCCCGCGCGAAGGATCTCGAGTCGAGACTGCAAGCCGCACAGAGTGCGCTGCTGAGCGCGCGATCCGACGTCGCGGCTCAACAGACTCAATTCGACAGCTTGGACGTGACGGTTCAAAACCTCCAGCTCCAGCTCGACAGCCTGCACTAGCGGCGGCATTCGCCGCAAACAAGATCCGCCCATCCGGGTTCGATCCCGGGTGGGCGGTTTTTCGTGGTATCGGACTTCGTTCGAGTGCTCCTACCCCGCGGCCGCCTCGCCGATGCGGAAGCGGTGGCGGGCCTCGCTCCACCCCTCGGCCGCGGGGAGGGTGGTGGTGCGTTCGGTGAGGGTGACCTCGCCGTCGCGGCCGATCAGGAGGACGGTGGAGCAGCGGGTGCCGTACTCGGGGGTGGCGATGAAGGCGCTGGAGAGGGCGCGCTCGCGCCCGGCGTCGATCCCGGTGGCGGGGAGCGCCGCGTCGGGCGCGGGGTCGCGGCGGGCGAGCGATTCGAAGAGCCGCGCCTCCAGCTCCTCGTCCGGCCCGTCGATCGCCTGGCGCAGGTCGTCCTTCCCCATCACCACCTTGGGCCAGGGCGTGTCGAGCAGCGCGTTGCTCACGCCGTAGATCCCCGGCGGCAGGGTACGCGCGGCGGGGTGGCGGTTGCTGTACCACCCCATCGTCATCCCGTCGAAGAGCAGCAGGTTGAAGCCGTTGAAGGTGGGCGCCACCGGCATCAGCCCCGCCGCGTACCCCATCGACGGCGCGCGGCTCAGGAGGAAGTTGCCGACCAGGTGCCCCCGCGACGGCGCGCCCACCCGGTAGCCCCGCGGCTCGCGCACGTTGGTGACGGCGGCGAAGCGGCCGTCGCGCGTCACGCCCATCCAGGTGCCTCCCTCGCGCAGGTCGCGCCCGGCCAGCACGTTGGGATGGTCGCTCCACCAGCCGGCCGCGGCCGTGGGGCGGGCGTAGAACTCGTCGCGGTTGGCGGCCACGATCAGCCGGTGGCGCGGGTGCGTGTCCCAGGCGAACAGTACCAGGCACATGGGGTGGTGCGGGGCGCGTGGGTGGATGTAGGTTGCGCGCGGAATCTAGCGCGGCGCGGCGGCATCCACACGCCCCGCTCGCGCGACCCCTGGATCGAACCACCCGCAGTGCGAGGCCCGATGCAGCTCGACGCGCGCGCCGCCCTCCTCCTTCTCCTCGCCGCTGGCGCCGCGTGTGGCGGCGAGGCCCCGCGCGCCGGCGGTGACGGGCACGCGCGCGTGCACACCTCCGTGGTCGCGGCGGGCGACATCGCCGGGTGCTGGTGGCGCAGCGACGAGGCGACGGCGCGGCTGCTGGACGGCATCGGCGGCGTGGTGATGCCGCTGGGCGACAACGTGTACTCCGACGGGTCCGCGCGGCAGTTCGCCGAGTGCTACGGGCCCACCTGGGGGCGCCACAAGAGCCGCACCCGCCCCGCCATCGGCAACCACGACTACCGGACGGACCATGGCGCGCCGTACTACGACTACTTCGGCGCTGCCGCCGGGCCGCGCGGCAAGGGGTGGTACAGCTTCGACGTGGAGGGATGGCACCTGGTCGTCCTCAACAGCGAGGCGTACACGGAAGAGGGCTCGGAGCAGGTGCGCTGGCTCCGCGACGACCTGCGCGCGCATCCATCGAAGTGCACGCTCGCGGTGCTCCACCGCCCGCGCTTCAGCAGCGGCAAGCACGGCGACTCGGAGCGGGTGAAGGGGCTCTTCCGCGTGCTGTACGAGGGTGGCGCGGACCTGCTGCTGAGCGGGCACGATCACCTGTACGAGCGCTTCAAGCCACAGGACCCCGAGGGGCGCGAGGACGGCGCGCGCGGCATCCGGCAGTTCGTGGTGGGCACCGGCGGCGCGCCGTTCTACGATTTCCAGGCGAAGCTCAGCATCAACAGCGAGACGCACCAGAACGAGGTCCACGGCGTGCTGCGCCTGGTCTTCCGTCCCGACGGGTACGACTGGGAGTTCGTCGGCACCGGCGCCGGCTTCAGCGACAAGGGAACCGGCCACTGCCACTGAATAGCGGTCGGCTGATTCGGTCGCGCACCAGCGGGTGAACCCGCCGGCCGGCAACGGCACGAAGCCTCGCGAGCTGCCGCCAGGCTGGAAGAAGCTTCGGGCGCGTTTCCAGCGGCTGAAGCCGCCGGACAGGAATAGCACGAAGCCTCGCAAGCTGCCGCGAGGCCGTTCTCGCGCGCTCGTGCGCTCGGACGAGCTTTGAGGGATCGGGATGAGACCCGCCCCGCGCCGCGAGCGGAGCGAGCCCAGGTCCCTCTCCCAGGCTCTTTTGGGAGAGGGACGGGCTGGACGGGCCCGGCGGGACGCCGGCCCGCCAGGGTGGGGCCGGCCGGCGTGCGGTTCGAGCGACTCGAGGGCTCAGTCCAGGCTCGCCAGCCGGTGGATGTCGCGGCCTTCGATCACGCGGTTCGGCGCGCCGTGGCGGACCGCGGCCAGCATCGCGCGGCCGATCTGCTCGCCGGTGGAGGCGCCGTTGGGGGCGATGCGGCGGATCAGCGGGTACAGCGGCCGGGCGACCGCGTACAGCGCGTTGTACCACCCGGTCGCGGAGCGAATCCCCTCGCCCGCGAGCACGAACGCGGGGCGCAGCACGTACGCGTGCGCGAACCCCGCCTTCAGCACCGCGTTCTCGGTGCGCCCCTTCACCCGCGCCCACATCGTGCGCCCCTGCTCCGTGGGGTCCGCGCCCACGCCGGAGACGAAGACGAAGGTGATCGCCGGGTTCGCCGCGGCGAGCGGCCGCGCCACCTCCATCGTCAGGTCGTGCGTCACCTTGCCGTACGCCGCCTCGCTCATCCCGGCGGAGGAGACGCCCAGGCACCAGAAGCAGGCGTCGATCGCCGCCGGGTCCACCCCGGCGCCGGCAAGGTCCGTCACGTCCGCCTGCACGATCTCGCGGAGCTTGCGATCGGACACGCCGGTGGGGCGGCGCGTGATCGCCGTCACCTGGCGCACGCCGGGGTCGCGCAGGCACTCGCGCAGCACCGACTGCCCGATCATTCCGGTGGCGCCGAAGAGGAGCACGTTCATGAGGATGCGCGATCGTGGGAGGTGGAAGGGAGGAGCGCCAACGAGAACGGGGCCCGCGCGCGGGCCCCGTTCTCGTCATCCGGCGGCGTCGATCGAACCAGCGAAGGTGCGATCAATCGTCGTCGTCGTCATCCATGTCGCTGACGAAGCCGCTCTCCTCCTCGATCATGTCGGTGAGCTGGCTCCCCCAGGCGCTCTCCAGCAGGCGCCGCACGCGCGGGAAGCGCGTCATGATCTCGGCCATCTCGGGGCTCACGAACAGCTCCAGCACCTCGTCGCGGCGGCCCTTCCCCTCGTCTTCGAGGAACTCCTTCAGCTCCTCGATCAGGTCGCGCAGGTCGCTCAGGAGCTCGCTGGGGAAGTGGCCCTCGTCCAGCGCCACGGCCGACTCCACCCACTCGTGCACCTGCGAGACGAGCACATCGAAACGTTCGTCATCCCGGTCCGCCATCGGTTCTCCCCTGATATTTCCTGGTTCCGCAGCGCCCCCGGAAGGACGCGTGAATGCATCGGTTCGTCACCGGTGTCCCGGCGAGGGCACACAGCGTAAAGGCTGCGCGGTGCGTGGTCAAGTATCATGACTCGGCGGAATCGCGAAAATCCGCCCCCCGGCCGTCAAGGGGCACCGCGATGCAGCGGCCCGTGGTACCAGCGCCGAGACCCGCTTCCACTCCGGCCCCACCCGGAAAATCGCCGACGATACGGCTGCCGGCGGTTCTTTGGCCTCCGCCAAACAGCTTCAACAGCTTGGAAGGATGTGGAGCAGCCAGCCCCTGTCCCGATGCGCGGCGCGGGCGAACCGTTGCGCGCATCTCCCGGAACACGCACACTGGACCGCGACCCCACGACGGACTCCGCCAGACCATCCACCGAGTCCCGCACCCCGATCCGGTTCGCATGAACGGCAACGACGCAGACGTGATCATCGTGGGCGCGGGGCTGGCCGGGCTGGTGGCCGCCGCCGAGCTGGTGGACGCGGGGAAGACGGTGATCGTGCTGGACCAGGAGCCCGGGCAGAACCTGGGCGGACAGGCCTTCTGGAGCTTCGGCGGCCTCTTCCTGGTCGACAGCCCCGAGCAGCGGCGGATGAAGATCCGCGACAGCCGCGAGCTGGCGCTGCAGGACTGGCTCGGCAGCGCCGGCTTCGACCGCGAGGAAGACCGCTGGCCGCGCCGCTGGGCCGAGGCGTACGTCGACTTCGCCGCGGGCGAGAAGCGCAGCTGGCTGCACGCGCGGGGGATGCGCTGGTTCCCGGTGGTCGGCTGGGCGGAGCGCGGGGGATACACGGCCACCGCGCACGGCAACTCGGTGCCCCGCTTCCACGTGACGTGGGGAACGGGGCCCGCCGTGGTCGATCCGTTCATCCGCCGCGTGCGCGAGGGCGAGACGCGCGGGCTGGTATCGCTGCGCTTCCGCCATCGCGTGACCTCGCTGTCCATCACCGGCGGCACGGTGGACGGCGTGGCGGGCGAGATCCTGGAGCCGAGCGGCGTGGAGCGCGGGGAGAAGAGCTCGCGCACGGTGGCGGGCGATTTCCGGCTCCGCGCGGGGGCGGTGATCGTCACCAGCGGCGGCATCGGCGGCAACCACGAGATGGTGCGCCGCAACTGGCCCAGGCGGATGGGCGATCCGCCGAAGCGGATGCTGAGCGGCGTCCCCGACCACGTGGACGGGCTGATGCTGGGGATCACGCAGGCGGCGGGGGGCAACATCATCAACCCCGACCGGATGTGGCACTACACCGAGGGGATCCAGAACTGGGCGCCGATCTGGACCCGGCACGGCATCCGCATCCTCCCCGGCCCGTCGTCGCTCTGGCTGGACGCGACGGGTAAGCGGCTCCCCGTGCCGCTCTTCCCCGGCTTCGACACGCTGGGGACGCTCGAGCACATCATGCGCACGGGGCACGAGCACACCTGGTTCATCCTCACGCAAAAGATCATCGAGAAGGAGTTCGCCCTCAGCGGGAGCGAGCAGAACCCGGACCTCACGGGGAAGAACATCCGCATGGTGCTGAACCGCGCGCTTCCCGGCGCGCCGCCGCCGGTGGAGGCGTTCAAGCAGAAGGGCGCCGACTTCGTGGTGGAGCGCACCCTTCCCGAGCTGATCCGGCGGATGAACGCGCTCACCCCCGAGCCGCTGCTCGATGCCGCCCAGGTGGAGCGCGAGGTGCTGGCGCGCGACCGCGAGATGGACAACCTCTTCACCAAGGACGCGCAGATCACCGCCCTCCGCGGCGCGCGCAACTACCTGGGCGACAAGCTGATCCGCGTGGCCAAGCCGCATCGCCTGCTCGATCCCGCGGCCGGGCCGCTGATCGCCGTTCGCCTCCACATCCTCACCCGCAAGACGCTGGGCGGCCTGGAGACCGACCTCTCCGCCCGCGTTCTCCGCGCGGATGGCGAGCCCTTCCCCGGCCTGTACGCCGCGGGTGAGGCGGCGGGCTTCGGCGGCGGCGGGATGCACGGCTACCGCGCGCTGGAAGGCACCTTCCTCGGGGGGTGCATCTTCTCCGGCCGGGCGGCGGGGCGGGCGGCGGCGGGAGCGGTGTAGGCGAAAGCGGCGGGGGAGCGGCATCCTCGCCGGCCGGACGACGAAAGCGTCATCGAGAGCGCCGCCGGGGGCGCCCTCTCCCTGGCGTCCAGGCGCCGGCTGGCGCCGGGTCCTGAACGCCTCTCCCTCCCCCAAACTGCTGGGGGAGGGACCTCGGCGCTTCGCGCGGCAACCGCCGGACGGGGCGATGGCGAGCTGTGTCGCGTCGCAGTCGACACCGTCGCCACGGACGAACATCGGAAGAAACGCGGGTGTCGGAGTCCTCCTCGTCTCCGTCTCCGTTTCTCCGCTCCTCCGTGTGAGACCGCAGTTGGCGGCACATCCCCCGCCGCACTCCCTGCGAAGCCTCCCGCGGTTTGGGAGGCGTTTCGTCGTCGTTGCCGTGGGCTTCAGCCGCCCATCAGCTGCCGGCCGCAGCGGACTCGGCTGCGCTGAAACCATCTCCGCGGGCGGAGCGTACGGGCAGCAACGCAGCACCTCGCCTCCCTTCGCTGCACGCATCAGGAGACATCCCCGTGGACATCCCCCGCAAGCCGGCGAAAAGCCGCCGGCGTTGGATATATGGCGTGGCCGCCGTGGCGGCCGTCGCGACGGTCACGCTCGCGCTCACCCGCATCGGGCCGGCCGCGCCCACCGTGGAGCGCGCCTCGCTCTGGACCGACACCGTGCGCAAGGGCGACATGACGCGCCAGGTGCGCGGCCCCGGCACCCTGGTGGCCGAGAACATCCGCTGGATCAGCGCCGTCACCCAGGGGCGCGTGGAGAGCAAGGTGCTGCAGCCCGGCACCCCGGTCGCGGCCGGCGCCGTGCTGCTCACCCTCAGCAACCCGGACGTGGAGCGCCAGGCGCTCG
>Ga0247773_1000136_pt1 | contig 35583 bp, 34 predicted proteins | sample UWRJL092311B6_FD_179934 | JGI IMG/M metagenome (GOLD analysis project Ga0247773, IMG submission 179934) | Plant litter microbial communities from Arlington Agricultural Research Station in Wisconsin, United States - UWRJ-L092-311B-6 | ecosystem: Environmental > Terrestrial > Plant litter >... | reverse complement strand
CGACGCGGGCGATGGATGCGTGGCCGCCGTACCCCGGTTCCGCGTGAGGGATGCGCGCCCGGAGGGCCGGGACGGCGCCGCGCCTGCGCATCAGCGGAGGAAGCGCGGTGATGCGTGGCGCGGCGCTGGCCCGGCGCGGTTGGCAACGGTGGTATCGTTGCCTACCGCGCGCGCAGCCCGGTTCGGCGCCCCGGCGCCGAACACGCCCGGGCCACGCCGTTCGTCCTTTGTGCCGTTTCCCGGAATTCGCCGGACGGTCGCGGAGAGCCCTAGTCCGTGATGCGCTTCAGGGCCGCCTCGGTGGCCGACGGATGCTCCAGGTGATGCTCCTCGTCGCGCACGCCGGCCCGCGCGATCTCGGTCCAGCGCGAAAGGACCTCGGGCGTCTGGATCAGTTCCACCAGCGAGGGATCGAACTGGCGGCCGGAGCCTTCCTCGATCTTCTCCATCGCCTCTTCGAGCGGCATCGCGTCCTTGTAGCTCCGCGGCTGGGTCATGGCGTCGAACACGTCGGCCACGGCGATGATGCGCGCGGCGAGCGGAATGGTCTCGCCGCCCAGCCCGCACGGGTAGCCGCTGCCGTCCCAGCACTCGTGGTGGCTGCTCACCACGCGCTGGATGCCGGGGTGGATCTCCTCGAGCGGGGCCAGGATGGTGGCGCTCCGGTCCGGGTGGTGCTTGATCTCGGCGCGCTGCTCCTCGCTGAGCTTCTTGCGCGAGTGCACGATCAGGAAGAAGCGGTCGTCGATCTTCCCCATGTCGTGCAGCAGCGCGCCCACGCGCAGCGTGGCCATCTCGCGCCGCGAGAGCCGCCCGCACGCCTGCGCCAGGATGTAGCTGAGATCGGCCACGCGCCGGCTGTGCCGCGCGGTGACCGGGTCGTCGGCCGTGAGCGCGTTGAGGAGAAGGTCCACCAGCTTGCGGTGAACGGCGCGCGCCTGCCGATCCCGCCGGAGCGAATCCATCAGCCACGCCGCGCTGACCAAACCGGCCGACGCGAGCGCCGCGCCGGTCACGGTGAGCGTACGTAAGTCGTTCTGCTGCTTTGCCATGCCGCCCGGGTGGTAAGCGGTTGAAGATCGGGTCGTAGCCGGTCGCAGGTGTGCACAACCCAAGCCATGGCGCCCCATCGAGCCGCTCAGCAGCACCATTTCCGCTTTGGCACCCGCTGGAACCCCTCGTCGCCGAACGCCGACACCACCCAGCGGCCGCCCTCGCGGCGCCACTCCACGAAAAATGGCGCATTCGCCGGCTCGTCCGCCGGCACCACGCGGGTGGCGCCCACCCGCTTCCACCGCAGCGGCGGGCTGATGACCTGCCGCGACTTCATCTGGTGCACGAACAGCCCGACCGGCTGGCGCTCGTAGCTCATGTCGAGCACGCCGAGCAGCGACGCGGGCGGGGTGGGCGAGAAGAGGCTCGCCGCGGGATAGGCGCGGACGACCACGCTGTCTCGCCCGTCGAGGTGCTCCGTGTGCACGTAGGTGACGCTGCCGCGCTGGGGAAAGAACCCGCGCAGCCGACCCTCACCGTCGAGAAACGCCTCGGCGAGCGCCCCGGTGCGGGCGATCAGCTCCGCTGTGTCGGCCGAGGCCGCCGTGTTCGCCGCCTGCGCGTGGATCGGGGCGGACGAGAGCGTGGCGGCGACGGTGGCCGCGAGCAGCGTGGGGAGGCGCGAAAGCGAGGAGAGGCGCATAGCTTTGCGGGCGAACGAGGGGGAGCCGGCGGATGGCCGTCCGATGGGCTCCCCGATCGTGCCGATCTCGCGACGAGCGAGCAAGATCCCTCCGGAGCGCCGACCGATGAAGACCGTTCTGCTGCTGATCGTATCCAACGTGTTCATGACCTACGCGTGGTACGGGCACCTGAAGCACCGCGGCACGCCGCTGGTCACCGCGATCCTGGTGAGCTGGGGGATCGCGTTCTTCGAGTACTGCTTCCAGGTGCCGGCCAACCGCCTTGGCTACGGCCAGTTCAACGGCGTGCAGCTGAAGACGATCCAGGAGGTGATCACCCTCGTCGTCTTCGCGGTGTTCTCGGTGCTGTACCTGAAGGAGCCGTTCCGCTGGAACTACGCCGCCGGCTTCGTGCTGCTGGTGGCAGCGGTGTTCGTGGTCTTCCACGAGTGGTGATGGGAAGTGCGAAAGTGCGAGAGTGCGCCCGGAGGATGGGTTTACCCGCGGCGGGCTTCGTAGCCGTGGCGGAGGGCGACAGGTGCGAAGGGCGCGCCGGAATGCATCGGCGCGCCCCTCATCGGTCGTTCTCACCTGACCGATCTCAACCAGTGAACACGGAGCGGCGCAGCCGCCCTTCTTTTTGCAGTTCGTTCCCGCGTCTACGCCAGCACCGGCAGCGCCTCGCCGCGGAACACCTGGGGGATCCCCGCGAGCGGGTCGGCCTCGAGCGCCTCGCCGTCGGGCGTTTCGAGGACGAAGCCGGCGTCGCGGATCATCTCCAGGTCGGCGCGGGCGGCCTGGCCCGGCGTGGTGAGATAGTCGCCGATGAAGATGGAGTTGGCGGCGTACAGCCCCATCACCTGCATCGACCGCAGGTGCACCTCGCGCCCGCCGCTGATGCGGATCTCCTGGCTGGGGAGGATGAAGCGGTACAGGCAGAGGATGCGCAGGCAGCGGCGCGGATCGAGGCTGTCCACGCCCGCCATCGGCGTTCCGGGGATGGGGATCAGGAAGTTCACCGGCACGCTGCGCACCTCCAGCTCGCGGAGCGAGAGCGCCAGGTCGATCACGTCGTCGTCGGTCTCGTTCATCCCGATGATCCCGCCGGAGCAGGTCTTGAGCCCCACCGCCTTCACCGCCTCCACCGTCGCCACGCGGTCGCCGAAGGTGTGCGTCGACACCACGTTGGGGGTGTGCCGCTCGCTGGTGTTCAGGTTGTGGTTCACCTGCGTCACCCCCGCCTCCTTCAGCCGCAGCGCCTGCTCCTCGGTCAGCAGCCCCAGGCAGGCGCACACCTTCAGGTCGTGCCGCTCCTTCACGGCGCGCACCGCGTCCAGCACCTTGCCGAACACGCGCTCGCCGGGGCTGCGGCCGCTGATCACCATGCAGAAGGTCCCCGCCTTCAGCTCGGCCGCGCGGTCGGCGGCGGCCAGGATCTTGTCGCGCGCCAGCATGGGGTACTTGTCGATCTCGGCCGCGCTGATCTTGCTCTGCGAGCAGTAGTTGCAGTCCTCCGGGCAAAGCCCGCTCTGCGCGTTGAGCAGAAAGTGCAGCCGCACGCGGTTGCCGTAATGGGCGCGGCGCACGCGATAGGCGGCGGAGAGCTGCTCCAGCAGCGCCTCGTCGGGCGCGTTCAGCACGGCCAGCGCGTCTTCGCGCGAGATCAGCTCGCCCGCCAGCGCGGCATCGGCCAGCGCGTTCCAGTCGGGGAGCACGGCGGTGTTCGGCATCTCGTTCACACTTCGTACAGGGATGGGGATCGAGCGCCCAAAGCTATCCCTCGCGTTCCCGCCCGGCCAGACGGCGGCGCGATCGGGTGCATCATCTTCATCCTCACGCAACGGCGCGTCACGGTCGATTCGCGCCATGCATCGTCCCCAATCCGCCGCCGCCCGCGCGCGGGGATTCACGGGAGGGCGCGCGGGCGCTAAACTGATGGCCTGCCATCCACTTCCGGATCCTCGTCTCCCCCTTCCCCGCCCTCCCCATGTCATCCAGCATCAGCAAGACCGCCGACCTGCGCGAGCAGGTGCTGCACGAGTGCATCGCCATGGCGCGCTACGCCCTGGCCTCGGGGCTCAACGTGCCGCCCGCGCTGGCCAACGCCATCGAGCAGGCGCGCTTCGCCCCCGCCGGCGAGCCGATGGACATGACGGCGCTGGTGAAGGCGCACGCGCAGCTCGCCCGCCTGGTGGCGCCGGCCACCCCCCGCACCCTGCTGGTGATGGGCGACGAGCACGAGCACGCGGGCCGCTTCCAGTGGGCGGGGTCGGTGGGGCTGGTGCGGCGGATGATGGCCGCGGCGGTGATCTCTGTGATCATCTTCGTGCTGCTGAGCGCGACCGAGGCCACCTCGGCCAGCAACCAGGTGGGGTTCGAGAACGGCTTCGGGTGGGAGGTGCTGGCCAACTCGGTGTTCTGGATGTCCGCCGCGGCGATGGGCGCTTCGTTCGCGCTGCTGCGGCAGGTCAACCAGTACATCGTGGACCGCACCTACGATCCCAAGTACGAGCCCACCTACTGGATCAAGTTCCTGCTGGGGGTGATGGCGGGGTTCATCATGGCCGCGCTCCTCCCCACCGCCATGGGGTTCGCCACCGGCACCGCGGCGAAATCCGACGGGACCGTGTCCAGCACGATGGCGCTGGCGGTGCCCACGCTGGCCATGCTCGGCGGCTTCTCGGCCTCGGCCGTCTTCCAGATCCTCACCAAGCTGGTGGAGAGCGTGGAGAACCTCTTCCGCGCCGCCCCGGGCGACGAGGCCGCCCAGCGCGAGAAGGCCGCGCAGACTCGCGCCGCCGAGGAGCTCTCGCAGTCGCGGCTGAGCGTGGCCGGCCAGATCGTGAAGCTGCAGAACCAGATCGCCGCCGGCGCCGACCCCGCCGCCATCAACCGCGTGCTCGCCGAGATCACGCAGGGCCTCGTCCCCACCAGCGCCGCCGAGACGCCCGCGCCGGAGACCGCGGATGCACCTTCGCCGGCCTCCGCCGCGAGCGCCCCGCAGACCATCGTGCTCCCACCCGACACGCCGATCGTCTCCGCCCCCCAGGCGAGCGCCTCCACCGATGCCGGCGCGGATGCGCCCGCCGGCTCGAGCGCGGGCGATTCCGAGCCGGCCGCGGCGGCGAGCGCCTCTGCGGACGGCACCGCCGCGGGGTGAACCACGGGCTTTCGGGTGATGAACGGCGGCGGGCGAGACAGCAATCTGTCTCGCCCGCCGCATTTTCTTCCGATCCGCACAACGCGTTCGGGGGATGATGGTTACGACGCCGTCCGCCCTCGATCCCGGGGGACGGGCGAGCGCGGGGTGACGGAGGAGAGGGTTGACAGGCGGCGGGGGGCTCGTGTAGACTCGTCGCCTCTTGGGAGTCGCGTCCCGATGTCGAAAGGTCTTCCAGCCCCGCCGGAGGGGGAGGATGGCCACGCCGTGATCGATCACGGCGAGACGTCGGTGGCGCGATTTTGCGTTCCAGGAAGTTCGATCACCCACACGCCGGCGCGTGCCGGCAAGGAAACCGTAGCGAGATGCGGCAAGGCTTCACCCAGCTCCAGCAGAAATCCCCCGCCACCGGCGCCAGCGCCGGTGCGATCGGGATGGCGTGCTCCGTCACGCGGCTGGGCGAGGTGCGCCCGTACTCGCCATTCGGGCTGATGATCCTGGACGGATCGGTCGAGGTCGGCCGCGAGAGAAGCGAGCGGCGGGTGGGCATTCGGAAGGAAATGCGCGGGAGGACCGGGCTGGCGGCGTAGCACGCCAGCAGCCGGATCCGCCGGAGTGATCGAGACACCGATCGCCCCGCCCGCGCAGCAGACGCGGGCGGGGCGATCTCGTTTTCCCCGCCGGACTTTCGGGACAACCACGCGGGAGGAGACCGTATCGGGATACGATGGGCTGGCGGCGCCGGCGGGGCGAGGAAGGCCCCAAGGCCCTGGCGAACGCGACTCCCTGGGCCGACAAAGGCGGACACGACTCCGCCGGCCCGCCAGCCACGCGAACCAGCAGGAACACAGCACACGTGCGCGGCGCGCGCGGAGGTCCGTAGCTCGATGGCAGAGCACCAGGCACTCCTCCCCGGCTCTTCGTCCGCCGCTTACGGCGGCGGGCCGATGGTGGAGGATCATCGGGCCCTGGGGGGTGCGGGTTCGAGTCCCGCCGGATCTCCCGCCCCGCGCCAGAACACGAGACGTGGAAGCCCGTAGCTCAGCGGATAGAGCACCGGACCTTTCCTCCCCGCACCCTTGCCCGTGGCACCCGCCGCGGGCCGATGGCGGAGGATCATCGCTAATCCGGCGGCCGCGGGTTCGAGTCCCGCCGGGCTTCCCGTCTCTCGCAGGCGCGGGCTCGCAGGACCGTTCGTTCGTGGGACCGTAGCTCAGGGGCAGAGCACTATCCTTCGCCATTCCCTCGCCCGGCTGCCCGCCGGGCCGAAGGCCGAAGGTTATCGAATCAAATCGAGGTCGCGGGTTCGAGTCCCGCCGGTTCCACCTGAAGTGCAGTGGCAGCAATGCCAGACGCCGTAACGGCCGCGCGCGGGCCGCCCGCGATCGGTTATCGCACCAACGCACCCGGGAACCGCGACCCCGGGACCGGCGCGGACCTTCGTCCGTGCGCACCGGTGCGGCGTTCGGGACGTGGATGGATGGAGCGGGGCCGGTGGCGGGTGTCTCCCTCGCCACCCACTCGCCCGCCGCGAGGCGGGCCGACGGCCGAGGGTTACCGTCGAACCAGGGGTCGAACCCTGGACCTTCCCCGGCCTTCGCTCCACCCGTCTCACCACGATGGGCGGGGGCCGGGTCGCAGCCAGACCTGGTTATCGCAATCCCTCACACGGATGGGCTCCGGGCAACGGACGCCGGCCTCCGGGCGGCGCCACCTCATCCGGCTCCCGTCCACCCCTCCGCGCCGCGCGCGGGCCGAACCGTGCGGGTGATCGCATACCGGTGAGGCACCGGCATATCCCCGGGGACATCTCGTCCGCGCGCGGCGTATCTCAATCACACTCAGCCCGAAAGGAGGCGAGTGAACGAGGATGGATTTCACCAAGCATTTCGCGACTCGCCTGCGGGCGCTCGTCACGCCGCAGGCCGCACCGATCCCCGGTACCGCGCAGGTGCCCAACTCGGCGGGCGGGTTCACCTGGGCGGTGGACCGCTGGGGCCGGCTCGACCGGTTCCTTGTCCTGGGCAGCGAGGGCGGCACCTACCACGTGGGCGAGCGGCAGCTGACGGTGGAGAACGCCACCGCCGTGGCCGAGTGCATCGCCGGGGACGGCCTTCGCGCCGTCCGCCGCATCGTGGAGGTGAGCGAGGCGGGGCGCGCGCCGAAGAACGATCCCGCGCTCTTCGCGCTGGCGATGGCCGCGGGGCTGGGTGACGAGGCCACGCGTGCCGCCGCGCTCGACGCGCTGCCGCGGGTGGCGCGCACGGGCACGCACCTGCTGCACTGGCTGCGCTACGTGCAGGCGTTCCGCGGCTGGGGGCGCGGGGTACGCCGGGCGGTGGGGCGCTGGTACACGGCGCGGCCCCCGCGCGAGCTGGCGTACCAGCTCCTGAAGTACCCGCAGCGCGACGGCTGGAGCCACCGCGACGCGCTGCGGCTGGCGCACCCGCGCCCGGAGAGCGACGAGCGCCGGGCGCTGCTGGCCCGGGCCGTCACCGGCGCGCTCCCGGCCGGCGCGCCGGAGACCGACGCCACGCGGCTGGTGCGCGCCGTGGCCGAGCTGCACGCCGCCGGGATGGAGCCGGCGCGCGCGGCCGAGTGGATCCGCGCGTTCCGCCTGACGCGCGAGATGGTGCCCAGCGAGCTGCTGCGGCACGCCGTGGTGTGGGAGGCGCTGCTCGAGGAGATGCCGCTCACCGCTCTGGTCCGCAACCTGGCCACGCTCACCCGCGTGGGCGTGCTGGCCCCCGGGAGCGACGCGGCCGGGCGGGTGGCCGCGCGCATCGCGGACGGCGGCGCGCTCAAGCGGGGGCGGGTGCACCCGGTGCAGGTGCTTTCCGCACTCCGCACGTACGCCAGCGGGCGGGGCGTGCGCGGGAGCAACACCTGGGCGCCGGTGGCGCGGGTGACGGACGCGCTGGACGCGGCGTTCTACCTGGCCTTCGGCGCGGTGGAGCCCACCGGCAAGCGCACCATGCTGGCGCTGGACGTGTCGGCCAGCATGATGACGAGCGTGCACGGGCTGGAAGGGCTCAGCTGCCGCGAGGCGAGCGCGGCGATGGCGATGGTCACGGCGGCGACCGAGCCGCGCCACGTCTTCACCGCGTTCACGGCGGGGAGCGCGCCCAGCATGCACGCGGGCTTCAGCACCGGGCTGTCGCCGCTCGGCATCTCGCCGCGGCAGCGGCTGGACGACGTGGTGGCGAAGGTGTCGGCGCTCCCGTTCGGCGGCACCGACTGCGCGCTGCCGATGGTGGAGGCGCGCAAGCGGCGGTGGCTGATCGACACGTTCGTGGTCTACACCGACAGCGAGACGTGGGCCGGCAACATCCACCCCGCGCAGGCCCTGCGCGAGTACCGCCAGGCGACGGGGATTCCCGCCAGGCTGATCGTGGTGGGGATGGCGTCCAACGGGTTCACCATCGCCGACCCGGACGATGCGGGGATGCTGGACGTGGTCGGCTTCGACGCCGCCGCGCCGGCGCTGATGTCGAGCTTCGCGCGGTAGGCGGCGCGGTTCCGGGGCCCGGGCTCCGGCCGCGCCCGCCCGCCGGGTGATGCACGGCCGGAGAGCGTGAACATTCGCCGGCGTGCGGGCCGCGGATCTCCTGGAGATCCACGGTCCGGGCGCCGCAACCTGAACCGAGCATGAGCACGACCCGACAGAAGCAGGGCCAGGCCGAGCGGGAGCAGCCGAACGCGGGCGACTACTTCGTGGTGGATACGCGCCGGGAGTGGTTCTACGTGAGCGCCGCCACCGCCGTGCGGCTGGCGGATGCGCTGGAGCGGCGCTGGCTCCCCCGGTGGATCAAGTTCGTGGACCTGAACGGCGCGCGCGTGTGGCTTCGCACCAGCGTGATCGAGGGGATCCGCGAATCCACCGAGCGCCAGCGCGCGCGAGACCGCGAGTTCCAGTACTTGCAGCGCAAGGAAGAGCGCACCGACAAGCGCTGGGACGACGACGAGTAAGCAGAAACCTTGACCAAGTAAGGCGCTGCAATGTCGAGTGAGCCGCAGTTCCAAGAAAGCGTTGGAAGCGGGCTTGATACGCTTCCGTCCTTTCTACAGGATGTCAGGTCACCCTGTGCATGCGGGCGCTAAGGGGCTCCTCTTTAACTTAGGAGGGGGAACCAGGGATCTGCTTCCAACCGGTGTAAGCAATGGTGGTCTAGCGGACCCTGGACATTCTACAGCGATTTCACTCGTTCAGGTTACAACAGCTTTGCTAGCTTACAAGCCATGTACCCAGCACCTCATCTTTATCCGAGTGATGGGTGCGTTGGTAGATGACATTGGCAGCGCTTTTCTACGGTCACACCGGAGATAGCAAAAGCGCGCCCAGAACACAGAAGAAAAATGAAGATCTTCGGGCAGCATGACGACAACACGATCCAGCAGATGCGGGATGTGGCAAGTCGTGCAGAAAGAACCGCTATCATGGCGGATGGGCATGTTGGATACATCATGCCTATTGGAGGCGTAGCTGCTTACCGGGAAAGGGTTTCGGTTGTTGGCGTAGGCTTCGACATTGCGTGCGGCTGCTGTGCAATTCGGACCGACTTGACTGTAGAGGACGTGACCAGGCGGCTCACGCTCGACGAGGCGCGGCGCAACCCGCACCGGCTGGCGACGGACAAGCGGCTGAACCGCGCGGCCGACGAGATCGCGGAGACGGTGTCGTTCGGCATCGGCCGGCGCAACGAGGCCGACGACGCGCCGGTCGACGACCCGCTCTTCAACGATCCGGCGTGGTACGCCATCCCCAACACGGGCGGCTACCGCGACACCCTGCGCGACAAGGCGCGGCGCCAGCTGGGCACCGTGGGCAGCGGCAACCACTACGTCGACGTGTTCGCCGACGAGAGCGGCGCCGTGTGGGTGGGCGTGCACTTCGGCAGCCGCGGCTTCGGGCACACCGTCGCTTCGGACTTCCTCTCGCTGTCGCAGGGCGGCGACTGGGGGCAGCGCGCGCGGGAGAAGGAGGTGCTGCTCGACATCACCCAGCCCGTGGGGCACGACTACTGGCAGCTGATGGAGCTGGCCGGGCGCTACGCCTACGCCGGGCGCGAGTGGGTGGCGCGCAAGGTGGTGGAGATGCTGGGCGGCACCGAGCTGGAAATGGTGCACAACCATCACAACTTCGCCTGGCGCGAGACGCACCTCTCGCCCGAGGGCGAGCCGGTGGAGTACATCGTGGTGCGGAAGGGCGCCACGCCGGCCTTCCCCGGCCAGCGCGGCTTCATCGGCGGGAGCATGGGGGACGACGCGGTGATCGTGCGTGGCGCCCAGGCGCCGGACGACAGCGACGTGGCGGCGGTGCAGCGCGACGCGATGTTCAGCACGGTCCACGGCGCCGGCCGCGTGATGAGCCGCACCGAGGCCGCCGGCAAGCGCACCCGCCGCGGCATGGTGAAGAGCCACGGCAAGATCCAGCCGAAGATGGTGGAGGAGTGGCTGGGCAAGCGGGGCGTGGTCCTCCGCGGCGGCGGCCTGGACGAGGCGCCGCAGGTGTATCGCCGCCTTCCCAAGGTGCTGGAGGCGCAGGGCCCCACCATCGAGGTGCAGCACGTGCTGCGCCCCCTGATCGTGGTGATGGCTGGCGCCAACGAGATCGATCCGTACAAGGATTGATGTGCAACGGTGGTGGAGTCGGAGCCACGGGGGCCATGGAGTGCACGGTTGAACCGCACGCGGCTCACCGTGTCACCCGTGTTCTCCGTGGCTCCGTGTTCACGCCGGCAGAACGTTGCGCCTGCCCTTGCGACCGGCGTGGAACCTGCTGATTCCGTCCGGCCGTTCGCGTGATGGAGTGACCAGGATTCGAGAGGCGGGGCGATGGCGGAGGAGCAGCTGATCGAGGCGGTGCGGGAGCGGGCGACGCCGCTGCAGGGCGATGCGGACCTGGATCCGCTGATGGAGCGCATCGGTGACGCGCGGGTGGTGCTGCTGGGCGAGGCGAGCCACGGCACCAGCGAGTTCTACACGTGGCGCGACCGCATCTCCCGTCGGCTGATCGCCGAGAAGGGGTTCCGCTTCATCGCCGTGGAGGGCGACTGGCCGGACTGCTACACCGCGAATCTCTATGCCAAGGAGTGGGCGGACGTGGGGAGCAGCGCCCGCGAGGTGCTGCACGCCTTCAACCGCTGGCCCACCTGGATGTGGGCGAACGAGGAGGTGGTGCGGCTGATCGAGTGGCTGCGCGAGTTCAACCATAGCCGCGCGGACGAGGCGAAGGTCGGCTTCTACGGGCTGGACGTCTACTCGCTCTGGGAAAGCATGGACGTGGTGACGCGCTACCTGGAGCGCGTGGACCCGGCGCTGGCCCAGCGGGCGCGCAGCTCGTACGGCTGCTTCGATCCGTTCGGCGAAGACGTGCAGGAGTACGCGTGGGCCACGGCCACCGTGCCGACCGACTGCGAGGACGAGGTGGTCGCCGCTCTCTCGGAGCTGCGCCGCAAGGGGCCGGACTTCCGGAGCGAGGGGCCGGAGGCGTTCTTCAACGCCGAGCAGAACGCCATCGTGGCGCAGAACGCCGAGCGCTACTACCGCGCGATGATCCGCGGCGGCGCATCGAGCTGGAACGTGCGCGACACGCACATGATGGAAACGCTCGACCGGCTGCTGAAGCACCACGGGCCCGATGCGAAAGCCATCGTCTGGGAGCACAACACCCACGTGGGCGACGCGCGGGCGACCGACATGGCGCGCAGCGGGATGGTCAACATCGGCCAGCTCGCGCGCGAGGCGTACGGCGATGACGTGGTGATCGCCGGCTTCTCATCGTACCAGGGCAGCGTGATCGCCGGCGAGGAGTGGGGCGCGCCGATGGAGCGCGTCATGGTGCCGCCCGCGCAGCCTGGGAGCTGGGAGCACGTGCTGCACCAGGCATCGCCCGAAGACAAGCTGTTGCTGCTGGAAGGGATGGACGAGGTCCCCGGCGCCCTGGACCGCCGTGGCCACCGCGCCATCGGCGTGGTCTACCGTCCCGAGCGCGAGGCGTACGGCAACTACGTCCCCACCGTGCTCCCGTACCGCTACGACGCGCTCCTCTACATCGACCAGAGCCGCGCGCTCAACCCGCTGCACCTGGACCCCGTCCCCGAGCACGAGGTGCCAGAGACCTACCCCAGCGGGATGTGATGATCGCGTGAGCGGAGCGAGGTCTTCCGCATTCCTCGGTGCTCTCGACCAGAGAACACGGAACTACAACGGAAGAAACAGGAACAACAACGGTTGAACTGCACTGCTGTTAACCGTGGTTGTCCCCGTTCCTTCCGTTGTGGTTCCCGTGTTCTCTTTTTGACAGCGCCGGGGATCGTGAGATGTCCAGTGGCGTGGAGACGAATCATCCGTAGCTGGTTGAATCCAGAACACGGACAGGTTAGAATTCACCAACTATGAGGGTGGTACCGCATCGGCATCATCAAGCAGCCGCGCGAACTCAGCCCAGCTCACGCGCAGGCCGGCGAGGATGCGCGCCACCACCTTCATCGTGGGATTCCGCTGCCCACGCTCCACGTCACCCAGGTAATTGGCGGTGACCTGCGCGCGCTTGGCGGCTTCCTCGATGGTGAAGCCGCGCTCCTGGCGAAACTGCCGGAGCACGGAACCGAACGGCGGATCAGGGTCGAAGCGGGCCATACGAGACGCTATCGGATTCCTGCGCCATGGTCCACCAACTATCAGGGTGGAAGGGAACGCTGATCGAGTCACACGGATATCCCGATGCCTCACCTGCACGCCTGCTGGAGATGCTCGCCGATCGCTTTGGTGCCTTCGAGGCGATCGCCGAGGCCATGATCAAGCTTTCGAACCACGTCTCGGAGAACGAGCTGGCGGTGGATCCGCGCGTGGCCGATGCGCTGCTGGAGTTCGGCGACGACCTGCGCGCCGCGTGCATCCGTGCGAACGGCTGGACCTGCACGCGAAAGAAACCGGCGGACGATTGACGCGTCCGCCGGATCCTTACCCTTCCGCCGATATCTCGCGGCGCATCACCCCGCGCGGCGCGTCCTCCGGCGGAGGAAGTCGCGCATGATGTACTGGCCGAGCGTCATGGTGCTGGTGAAGTACGCCTTGCCGCGTGCGATCTGCGAAACCTGGTTCACGAAGGCGATCAGGTACGGGTCGCGCGCAAGCATGAAGGTGTTGATCAGGATCCCGCTCTTGCGGCAGGCCCCCACCTCGCGGAAGGTCTCGCCCAGCACCCGCTGGTCCAGCCCCATCGAGTTCTTGTAGATCCGCCCGTCCGGCAGCGAGATGGCGCTCGGCTTCCCGTCGGTGATCATCACGATCTGGCGCATGTCCTTGTTCTGCGCCATCAGCAGCTTGCGCGCGAGCTTCAGCCCGCCCGCGGTGTTGGTGTGGTACGGGCCCACCTGCGCGTGCGCCAGCTGGCTCAGCGGGATCTCGGCCGCCTCGTCGCCGAAGGTCACCACCTTCAGCGTGTCGCCGGGGAACTGCGTGCGGATCAGGTGCGAGAGCGCGAGCGCCACCTTCTTGGCCGGCGTGAAGCGGTCCTCGCCGTACAGGACCATGCTGTGGCTGGTGTCCAGCATCAGCACGGTGGCGCAGCTGGAGCGGTACTCGGCCTGGTGCACGTGCAGGTCCGAGTAGTCCAGCGGGATCGTCCCGTCATCCCGCAGCCCCTCGCGGCCCAGGGCGCTCTTGAGCGTGGCGGGGATGTCCAGGTTCATCACGTCGCCGAACTCGTACGGGCGGCTGGCGGCCTCGGCCTCCACGCCGGTGGCCAGGTGCGGCGTCTCGTGGCTGCCGAACGAGCTCTTCCCCATCGCCCCCAGCAGATGCCGCAGCGTGCGCCACCCCAGGAAGTCGATTCCCTTCCCCGTCAGGCTGAACTCCACCTGCCGCGCCGCCTCGCGCGCGTCGTCGGTCTTGCCGTCGCCGGGCTCCATCTGCTCGTAGCCGCCGGGCATCTGCGGCGGCGCCTCGACGTTCAGGTAGCCCTCCTCCACCATCCGCTCGATCAGCCGGTCCAGCAGCTCGGCGATCTGCTGCTGCACCTCGGCGTTGGGCTCGCCCTCGCCGCGCAGCTCGGCCACCATCTCCGGGGTGAGCATCCCGCTCTCCAGCAGCGCGCGGAGGAGCGCCTCCTTCAGCGCGTCGAGCGAGCGATCGTCATCATCCCCCGTCTCGCCCCAGTACGGGTGATAGTGCGGCCCGCCCGCGAAGCCGGACTGCAGCATGAAGTCCGACAGCTGGTCCAGCAGCGCCTGCAGGTTCAGCGCGTCGGCCAGGTTCCCCGTGTACTTGCCGTATTGCGTGAAGCGCATGGATCTTCGGCTCCCCTCGGTGCGGGCCGCGGCCGCCCTCCGCGCCGTGGCGCGCGAGGGGCCGGTTTTCGTAAGATAAGCCCGCGCCGCGCGCTGTTGAAGGTGCGGGGGGAACGGCGGTGCGGAATTGCTGGGTGCTGGGTGCTGGGTGCTGGGTGCTGGGGGCGATGACGATCCCGCGCGAGGCGGGCATCGGAGCGGCCGTGGCTTCCGCGCTCGACAGGAATCTCAAACCGACAGGAAAGCTGCCGATGGCGATGCGATCCGTGTTCGATCCGGTTGTACGACGGGAGCTGCTCGAGCGGATGGGCCGGCTGAGCGCCGACACGCGGCCGCAGTGGGGAAAGTTCAACGCCACGCAGATGCTGGCGCACCTCAACAACGCGCTGCGGATGGGGCTCGGCGAGCTGACCGTCGCGCCGAAGCCCACTCCCGTCGGCAACGCGCTCGGCCGCTGGCTGCTGATCTACAAGCTGAAGTGGCCGCAGGGCACGCCCACCGCCCCCGAGCTCCTGGCGCCCCCCGAAGGCAACGTGGACGCGGAGCGCGCGCGCTTCGCCGAGCTGCTGGAGCGCACCGCCACCCGCCCGCCCACCGCCGAGTGGCCCCGCCACCCCATCTTTGGCAAGATGAAGGGAAAGGATTGGGCCGCGCTGACTTACAAGCACGCCGACCATCACCTCCGCCAGTTCGGCGTGTAGGCGACGGACGATCCGCGCACCTCCGCAGATCTCCGCAATGGAGACGGACGGAGTGCGCCCCCTTGTGTTGACGATGTAAACCTTGGTAGATTGAAACCGAAGAAAAGCCAAAGGACTGCCGGCGGCGAAGCGGCCCAACCCTTCTCGCCGGGAGCCCTGGCCGGGGTGCGCCACGCGCTGCTCGAGTGGTTCCGCCACAACCGCCGCGCGCTGCCGTGGCGCGGCGCGCCGGGGGAGCCGCGCGACCCGTACCGCGTGTGGCTGAGCGAGGTGATGCTGCAGCAGACGCGGGTGGAGACGGTCACGCGCTACTACACGCGCTGGCTGGAACGCTTCCCCACCCTGCGATCGCTGGCCGACGCGCCGCTGGACGACGTGCTGAAGGCATGGGAAGGGCTGGGCTACTACTCGCGCGCCCGCAACTTTCATCGCGCGGTACAGGAGGTGGCGATGCGGCACGATGGCGTGGTACCCGGCGATCCCGCGGCGTTCGCGGCGCTGCCGGGGGTGGGGCGATACACGGCCGGGGCGGTGATGTCGATCGCGTTCGGCCATCCGGAGCCGATCGTGGATGGCAACGTGCGGCGCGTGTTCGCGCGCTGGAGCGACGATCCCGATCCGTCGCAGGCGGACCTGTGGAACATGGCGGCCACGCTCGCTCCAGGCGCCGCCCCGGGCGAGCTGAACGAGGCGCTGATGGAGCTGGGCGCCACCCTCTGCACGCCGCGCAAGCCGATGTGCGGCATCTGCCCCGCGCGCGAGCTGTGCCTGGCATACCAGAACGGAACGCAGGAAGAGCGGCCGATGCCCAGGAAGGGCAGGCCGCTTCCGCACGAAGACACCGCGACCGCCGTGGTGGTGCGCGACGGCCGTCTCCTGCTGGTCCGCCGGCCGACGGATGTGCGCCTGGGCGGGATGTGGGCCTTCCCCGCCGAGGTGCGCCGCCGCGGCGAGTCCGTCGCCCACGCGGCCGAGCGTGCCGTGCGCGAGGGGCTGGATGCCGCCGTCCGCGCGGGCGGCGAGGTCGGCTCGGTCAAGCACGCCTTCACGCACGTCCGCGCCACCTACCACGCGGTGCTCTGCGAGTGGATCGGCGGCGATCCCGTTCCCCTGCGCTACGATGCGTGGGCGTGGGTGACGCCGCCGCAGGTGGCCGAGTACGCGCTCCCGGTGGCGCAGCAGCGCATCGCCGCGCTGGTGGCGGCGCGGCTGGCGGACGCGCCGGCGTAAGCGCCTACTCGTTGGTGAGGGCTACTCGTAGATGAAGGTGACCTCGCGGGTGATCTCGGGCGCCAGGCTGCGGTGCACGGGGCACCCGCGGGCGGCGGCCTCCAGCGTCGCGCGCTGCGCCTCGTCGAGCGAGGCGGGGAGGCGGATGGTGACGGGCACTGCGTCCACCCGGCGGGGCGGGGCGGCGGTCATGTGCTTCTCCAGCGAGAACTCCGCGCGATCGAACGGGATCCCGTCCCGCTGCGCCACGATGGCCATGGTGGTGACCATGCACGCGCCGAGCGACGCAGCCAGCAGGTCGGTGGGGCTGAACGAGCTCCCGTCGCCCATGTTGTCGCGCGGCGCCGCCGTCACCAGCGGCTGGCCAGACGGGCCGTGCCGCAGCTCCATCTTCAGGCCGCCCGTGTAGCGCCCGCTCATCTCCACCGCCATCGCTCGCCTCCCTCTACGTCTGTCCCCCGGGCCGGCACCGCGCCGTCCACACGTCGCCCAATCTACCGCCGCCCGCCCGGCCGTGCATCGCCCGCGCCCCACGACGGTGCGGCAATCTGTCCTCTCGCGGAGTCATCGCGAACGAGCGGGAGATCGGCTTCCTGCGCCTAAGTCGATGCAACGCAATGTGGTGCGCCCCCGCGCCACACGGGGCACCGCGGTTGCGCTCTGGCGTGGCGGGCGGGCCGAGGCGGCCCGCGCGGAACACCCAACGAGCAAGGCGAGGGACCCGATGCGCTCCCGGACGATGATGATGGCGGCCATGGCGCTGGCGCTGGTGAGCAGCGCGGCCGTGGCGCAAGACGACATGGGCTACGGACACGACCGCGAGTACGACTACGACGACCGGCGGCTACCGCGCAGCTACGTGGGCGGCGAGCTGGCGCTCGGCAGCCCGCAGGGCGAGTTCCACGACTTCGTGAACAACGCCATTGGCGGCGGCGCGCACTACATCCTGCGGCTGGACGACGCCGGCTTGCTGGGGCTGCGCGTGGACGCCGGCCTGCTGAACTACGGCCACGAGCGGCAGTCGGTGCGGCTCAGCAACACCATCGGCGACCGCATCGGGGTGGACCTGACCACCGACAACAACATCGCCTTCCTCGGCGCCGGGCCGCAGATCGGCCTCCCGACGGGCGCCTTCCGCCCGTACGTGAACGGCTTCGTGGGCGTGAGCTACATCTTCACCTCCAGCTCGGTGCGCGACCGCTGGAGCGACGAGAGCTTCGCCAGCACCACCAACTACGACGACGCGTCGTTCGCCTACGGCGGCGGGGCGGGGCTGTACATCCCGGTGAGCCGGCGCCGCAACCCGGTCTCCATCGACGCCGGCCTGCAGTACCGCCACAACGGCCGCGCCGACTACCTGGTGGAGGGGAGCATCACCGATTACCCGGACGGCTCCATCAGCATCGACCCCGTGCGCAGCCAGACCAACTTGCTGACCTTTCACCTGGGTGTGTCGGTGGGCGTGCGGTAAGCGAGTGCGATAGTGCGATAGTGCGATAGTGCGATAGTGCGATAGTGCGATAGTGCGAGAGTGCGAGAGTGCGAGAGTGCGAAAGTGAAAAGCGGGTCTGATGATTTGCTTGATGCGGTGAGAACCGGTGTGTCGCGAGGGCGCCGGTTCGGCGCGTGGATGCTCGTAAGGGAGTCGCGGAGCGACTTTGGGCCGTTGTAGCCGCGGTTTCCAACCGCCTTGCTGGATGCGGGCCCAATGCTAGGCGCGGGCCAATGCTGGGTGCGGCCAATGCTGGATACGGGCCCAATGCTCGATGCGGGGCCCGATGCTGGATGCGGGGCCCGATTCATCCGGCCGTGCCGCACGCACGCTGAAGGTATAGATCGAGAGAGAGCGGGGGCGGCCCACATCGGGCTCGCCCCCGCTCGCGTTTGGGTCGGTGATGCTTCTGTCGGCCGGCGCGAAGGAGGGATCGAAGTGCGCGCCGTGACGGGGGAGGAGCGGGGGCGTAGATTCCGCGGCGGCACCATCTCTCGAATCCCCATCACCGCCCCACGCCCATGCCGCGGTCCGAAGTCGCCGCGCGGCGCGAGATCAGCGCGTCGCACCGGATGATGCAGGTCACCGAACGCGAGCTGCAGCGCATCCTGCTCGACATCCACGACGGCCCCGTGCAGCACATGTACGCGGCGCTCAGCCAGCTCGACCTCGCGCGCCGCGCGCTCGACGCGCCCGGCGGTGTGGGCGAGGCGCGCGGGCGGATCGAGCGCATCCGCCTGCTGCTGGAGGGCGGGCTGAACGAGGTGCGCTCGTTCATCGGCGCGTTCCGGCCGCCCGAGTTCGAGGCGCGCGAGCTGGTGACGCTGCTCGAGGGGCTGGCCCTGCAGCACGAGGCGATGACCGACACGCAGACCGAGCTGGACGTGCGCGGCGCCATCCCCGACGTGCCGCTCCCGGCCAAGATCGGCCTCTACCGCGTGCTGCAGGAGGGGCTCTCCAACGCGTACCGCCACGGCGGCGCCAACCGCGTGATCGTTCGCCTGCGGCGCGTGGTGCGGCGCGGCGAGCCGCGGCTGCGGATGAGCGTGAGCGACAACGGCAACGGCTTCGACCCCGGCACCGTCCCCTTCGACAAGCACTACGGGTTGCAGGGGATGCGCGATCGCGTGGAGATGATCGGCGGGCGCTTTCGCCTGCGCAGCACGCCCGGCCGCGGCGCCATGATCGCCGTGGAGGTCCCCATCGACTCCGAGGCGCGCCGATGAGCACGAACGAGAAGGTCCGCATCATCCTGGCCGACGACCACGAGCTGGTGCTCGAGGGGCTGCGCTCGCTGATCGAGGCCGAGCCCGACCTGGAGGTGCTGGCCACGGCCAAGGATGGCGGCCAGTGCCTGGACGCCGTGCGCCGCCATCAGCCCGACGTGGTGGTGCTGGACCTGGAGATGGGGCCGATGGGCGGCCTGCAGTGCCTGGAGTCGATCCGCGCCGGGCACCCCAGCGTGCGCGTCCTCGTCCTCACCGCCTACAGCGACGGCGAGTCGATGCGCGCCGCGCTAGAGGGCGGCGCCGCCGGCTTCGCGCTCAAGACCGAGCCGCCGCAGCAGACGGTGGCGTCCATCCGCCAGGTGTACCGAGGCCAGCTGGTGTTCCCCCTCGCCGCGCGGCGCTGGCTGCTGCGCACCCCCGCGCTCGCCGAGCCCACCCATCCCACCGACCGGGAGATGGAGATCCTGGCGCTGGTTTCCGAGGGGCTGACCAACGCGCAGATCGGCCACCGCCTGCGCGTGAGCGACAACACCGTCAAGTTCCACCTCCAGAACGTCTACCTCAAGCTCGGCGTGCGCAACCGCACCGAGGCCGCCGCCTACTACCTCCGCACCCGCGGCGCCGCCGCCCGTCCGCGAGGCGTTCCCTGATTCAGAAATCCTTGTGTGGTACGAAATATAACATTATGTTATATTTCGTACTTTGCTCCCCTGATTGAAGATGCCAGGTTTCGCATATCGCTCTCTTCAGGAGCTTGCCGCCGACCAGTATGGGTATTTCACCACGGCTCAAGCTCGTGAATGGGGCGTCACCACCATGTCGCTGGTGATGATGGCAAGGCGGAATGCCGCGGAACGCGTAAGCCATGGGGTATATCGTCTTGTGGGTCACCCCGTGTCGCCGCTCGCTTCGTACATCGAAGCTACACTCTGGCCATGCGGCACCCAAGGTGTGCTCTCCCACGAATCGGTACTCGCGTTGTACGAGGTTTCGGACGTGAGTCCGGCCGCCGTGCATATCACGGTTCCACGCACATTCCGCACGCACCGCGCGGTGCCACGGCGCATCGTCCTGCATCGCGCAGAGTTGAAGTCCGCTGACCTGGACGTATTCGAGGGGATCCCTGTGACCACCATCGAGCGGGCGATTCATGATTGTGCGGCCACCAACCTCGGCCCTGAACTCGTACGCCAGGCGATCCACGAAGCTCGCGGAAAGGGGCTGCTGACCAAGGCCGCGACCGAGCGCCTGCTTGCCACTCTCCTGTCCGAGTGAGGTGATGAACGGCCGCATCCGCACTCCGCCAAAGACAAACCCCATGCTCTCGCGCTGGGTGGATGCCTACGCGAGGAAGATCGGGCAGGACGTCACGCGCGTGCGCCGCTGGGTGGCGTACATGGCGCTCGGCGGAGCGCTCGAGCGCGCAGGGTTCCATGGCGACGGACCACGCTTCGCCATCAAGGGCGGAGTTGCGCTCGAACTGCGACTCGGCGCGCGCGCACGCGCCACCCGGGACCTGGACCTTGTAGTCAACGATTCCTCCATCGATCCAGTCGCGGCTCTCGATACCGCGCTAGAGGAAAGCTTCGAAGGATTCACGTTCCGCAGGCGTGAAGATCCTCACCCGCTGCCACGCGGTGGCGCGCGAGTCGAGGTGTCGGTGGAGTACGCTCACAAGGGATGGTCTCGGATCCAGGTCGACCTCACCCCTCGAGAGGGTGACTCCACCGAGTTCGAGATGGTCGAAGCGCTGGACCTGCGGGAGTTCTTCTTCGACTTTCCCGAGCGTCTTCCCTGCCTTTCGCTGTACGTTCAAGCCGCACAAAAACTGCACGCCATGACTCTGCCGGGCAGGCCCGGCAGACCCAACGAACGATTTCGCGATCTGGTCGACCTTCTCCTGCTCAAGGAGCTCATCACCGACTTCGCCGCCTTTCGCGAAAGTTGCGAAAAGGTATTCGCCTTGCGTGCCATCCACCCCTGGCCGCCATTGATCGAAGCCCACGAACACTGGGTGGCGCCGTTCGCGCGCATGGCGGAAGAGATGGGGCTTCCCGTGAAGGATCTGCACACGGCCGTATATCAGGCTCGTGCGTTCCTGAACGATGTCGATCCCCGCACGCCCCTGTTCCGTGAAGTCCAGGTGCCGGCGGAGATCTCCGCCACCACCTGGTATTATCTCGTTTCCGCGAGCCGGCAGCCCATTCGGCTCGCCTCCGGTAAAGCGGAGGCATTGCTCAAGGGCGACCGTCAGACCGCCCTGAGCCTCCCTGCTTCGTCTCGCCGCGACGCCAACGGGCTCGTGCTCGTCGGGATCGTGATCATCCTTCGCGACCAGGTCGCGTCCTGGATCGAGCGCGTGTCCCTGGTGCCTCTCGCGCTCCAGGATGATCTCATCGGGGCGGATGTCGCGATCGAGCCCGAGTACTGGCGTGCTCTCGCAACGGAGATCCAGCGCCGCACGCGCGCACCCGCCGTGGCCCGGGAGTCCCTGGCAAAATTTCTCTCGACCCAACATGGGTCGTTCCCCTTCCATATCGGCCAGACCATGGGGATCAGTGCCCGGAGCGCTCACGCTTATTTTGCGCAGTTTCTCGCCCAAGGCGTGGGTACCAACACGCTCTGGGATCTGAGCCGGTCAGAAGTCGTGGAAGTCCAGATTGCCTCAGAAGCCCTGGCCGGGGAGCGGGTGGATGGGATCTGACGTGGTGTACCTTCAGCTTCTGCAAGCGATTCCCGCTGGGCCGCCGTTTCCGTGGTGGGTGCTGTACATCGTGGTGCTGTGCGCGGTGTGGAGCGCCTACCAGCTGGGGCGCGGCAAGGGGAGCATCGCCGTGCCGGTGGGGTGCGGCGCGTTCATCCCGGTGGCGATCGTGTCGTTCATGGCGCTGCCGACGGGGGCGTGGTTCCTGGCGCTGCCGCTCAGCTTCGCGCCGCTGGTGGCCGCGATGGTGGGCGCGCACCGGCGGGGCGGAGGACCGGTCGATGCCTCGGGTGTCGAGCGGCTGCCCGGGATGACGCACATCCCCACGCCGCTGCAGGCGGGGCAGCCGCGCCCCGAGGCGGTGCTGCGCAGCCGGGCGATGGCGCACCACTTCTCCGCCGGGATGCCGGGGAACGCGCGGTTCGTGGCGCGCGTGCGCTTCGTGCGGGGGATCGGCGAGATGGCGGCGCAGCCGGTGGACCTGTTCCTGGGTGGCGGCGACCTGTGGGTGGCGCCGCTGAAGACCGAGACGCCGCCCACGCCGATCCCCGCGCGCAACGTGCTGCGCGTGGACGCGTGGCCCGAGCCCGAGGGCCCGCCCACGCTGCGGGTGAGCTGGAGCCCGCCCGCCGGCGACCTCACCGGCGAGGTGGTGATGGAGGCGATGCCCGGCGTCCCCCCCGGGGTGATGCTGAGCCAGCTGCAGGCGATCGCCGGCGTGCTGGCCACCGGCGTGCAGGCGGAGGCGCGCGAGGCCGAGCGGATCGAGATGGATGCCATGCGGCCGCTCACCGCGCCGGCGCCCACTACGCAGCCGATGACGTTGCCGCCCCCACCGCCCGTCGCCCGCCTCCGCGCCTGCCCCAACTGCGGCGAGAGCGTCGACGACCGCGCGATCGCCTGCCCGCGCTGCGCGACGCGGCTCTGAGCGGCGCATCCGGTGACCGGCGGACGGGACACCGCCGTCGCCGGGTCGGTGATCGGCGGACAGGCGTGGACCCGCGGCGGGCGGGGTGCGGCAGCCCGCCGGTCGACATCATCCAGGCCGCGACGATGCCGTTGGTTCTACCTGGTCCGCCGGCGGGATCCGGTAGATGGTTTGCCCCGGTGAGCCCGGCGACGAATCCGTCGAGAGATGAGCCGCCTGCCATCGATCCACCGAAGACTGGAAGCCTTCGCGTGAACGGAGGCTTTTTCATGCGCATTGCGTTCGCCGCGCGGCTGGCACCGCATCTCCCGTGGACCTAGAATCAGCGGCTCGCATCATCATCCGTGGGTGAATACAGGGGAGCGGGGCACGATGAAGCTTTCGGGGAGAACGGTGCTGATCACGGGCGCCAGCGCGGGGATCGGCGCGGCGTGCGCGCGGGCGTTCGCGGCGGAGGGCGCGCGGCTGCTGCTGTGCGCGCGGCGCGCCGAGCGGCTGCAAGAGCTGGCGGACAAGCTGCGTGGCGCCGGGCACGACGTGCTGGCCGTGGAGCTGGACGTGCGCGACGGCGCCGCGGTGGCCGCGACGCTGGGCGGCCTGCCGGCGGAGTGGAGCGCGATCGACGTGCTGGTGAACAACGCCGGCCTGGGCCGCGGGCTCGACAAGCTGTGGGAGGGGAGCCCCGTCGATTGGGACGAGATGGTGGACACCAACGTGAAGGGGCTCCTCTACGTCACCCGCGCCGTGGTGCCGGGGATGGCGGAGCGCGGCCATGGGCACGTGATCAACCTGGGCTCGGTCGCGGGGCACGAGGTGTACCCCGGGGGCGCCGTCTACTGCGCCACCAAGCACGCCGTGGGCGCCATCACCCGCGGGCTGCGGATGGACGTGCTGGGCACCGGCATCCGCGTGAGCACGGTGGACCCGGGGATGGTGGAGACGGAGTTCAGCGTGGTGCGCTTCCACGGCGACCAGGACCGTGCGAACAACGTGTACCGCAACATGAGCCCGCTCACCGCCGACGACATCGCCGAGACGGTGGTGTGGGTGGCCTCGCGCCCGGCGCACGTGAACATCGACGAGGTGATCATCAAGCCCACCGACCAGGCCAGCGCCACCATGGTGCACCGGAAAGGCTGACCCCGATGAGCGTCGACGTCGGCGCGCTGCGCGCCCAGACGCTGGCCGAGCTCGCGCGCGCGGGGCTGGGCGAGCACGCGGAGGCGCTCGTGGCGCTGGCGAAGCCATGCGTGTCGCTGCGCACGGCGCGCGTGGATGAAGGCCAGCTCCCGCTCGGCGCCAGCAAGATCGGCGGCACCCCGGACCTGCCGGTGGAGGCCGCCTGGCCCGAGTGGCGGGGAATGCCGCTGTCGTTCGTCGCGCAGCTCGACCTGCGCGAGGTGGCGCCGCACGCCCCGGCCGGCGTTCTGCCAGACGCGGGGTATCTCTCCTTCTTCTGCGACGCGCGGCTGGAGGCGATCGGGCTGGACCCGGACGACGAGGGCGGGTGGCGGGTGATGTGGCACCCCGGCCGCAGCCGCCTGGTGCGCCGGAGCGCGCCGGCGGTGGAGGGCGTGGAGGTGTTCCCCGCCTGCGCGGTCACCCTGTCGCCGGTGCTCTCCTTTCCGGATTGGGAGAAGCTGAAGCCCGTGCTGGGCGATGGCGACGAGGCGTACGACGCCGGCGACACGCTTCGCGGGCTGAGGAACGGTCCGGCGCACCAGCTGCTGGGGCATCCCGACCCGGTGCAGAACGATCCGGCCTTCGAGTGCCAGTACGCCATCCACGGCCTCTACCAGTCGGGGTTCGACCAGGCGCGGGCGGCGGAGGTGGAGCCGGGCGCGGCGGAGTGGAAGCTCCTCTTCCAGCTCGACTCCGACGACGAGCCCGACATGATGTGGGGCGACACGGGGATGCTCTACTTCATGGTGCGCGAGGCGGACATGCGCGAGTGGCGCTTCGACCAGGGGTGGATGATCTTCCAGTGCTGCTGACCGGCCGAACCGGCCGCGATGCGAAACGAGAGAAGCCTCACGGAGTCCGTGAGGCTTCTCTCGTTCCGTCGCCGCCGGGTCAGCTGCGATCGTCGCGCAGCGGGTCGTCGGTCTGCACCAGGATCGGCGGGCGGTCGCCTGAGTCGCGGAGCGGCGGCGGCGCGTCGTTGGCGTAGCCGCTCTCCGGGAGCGGCGCGTAGTCGGCCGGCACCGGCGGCGGCGCGGCGAAGTCGGCGTCGCGCGGGGGCGGGAGCATCGCCGCGTCACCGGCGCCCTGGCCGAGCGCCGGGGCGCCGCCGCCGCTGAACGCGCGGACGGAGGCCTCTTCCAGGAGCGGATCGACCGGGCCGCCCAGATACGCGGGGAGCGAGGCGATCTCGCGGCCGCTGAGGCCGCTCACCCACACGTCCTGGCTGCGCTCGCGCAGCTCGGCGTTCTCCAGCGGCACCACCACGTGGCGGTCGTCCACCAGGCCGAACAGGTCGTCGTCCACGTCGACGTCCAGGTACTTCACCTTCAGTGCGACGGGGTCCACCAGCATCTGCGTGACCACGCCGACCTTCTCGTTGTCGCCCCCGTAGACGGTCCACCCCTTCAGGTTGGGCGCGCCCTTGGCCAGGCGGAAGTCCTTGGCGTCCTTGAGCGGCACCACCGTGGCGCCGTTCCCCGGCTCGAAGGCCGTGCCCACGTGGTCTCCGTAGTGCCGCGGAAACACGCGCCGCAGCTCGTCGAGCACGGGCGCGGTGAGCGCCACGGAATGGTCGTACGGCGGCAGGCGCTTGACCTCGGCGTCGGTCCAGCTGGTCTGGAGCGAGCCTTCGCCCCACTCCAGCGCCTCGACCGGGAGAAGGTAGGGCTTCTTGAAGAAGCCGGGGTCCACGGCCAGGTAGCGCACCTGCCCGCGCCGGTCGATCAGGATGTCGCTGACGGTGCCCACGTTCGCCCCGTTGGAGCTGGTCACCGCCCACCCGATGAAGTCGCGCGACCGGAGGATCTCCGCGCGCTCGCTTCCACTCGTCATCTGCAACTCCCCGTTGCGGTTGGATCTCCGCCGCCCCGGCCGGTCTCCGTCCCCCGGATGCGCGTTGCCGGCATCCGCGGGAGCTCGATCGTTCGGAAGGGCGGCTGAAGCCACGGCTACGACTACAGGAAGCCTCGCAAACAGCCGCGAGGCCCTAACGCAGACCTTCGTGGAGATCTGTTGCACCTCGCGCGCCGCGAGGTTCGGCCGCGGCCCGGCGGCACCGTGTGCCGGGCGGCTGAACGGCGTCGCGGCAGCGCTGGCAGCCGCCGCGGCAACCCGGCCCGGGCAGCTGAAGCCACGGCAACGCCCATGGGAAGCCTCGCAAACGGCGCGAGGCCGTGGCGGCCGTCTCGCGTGCGAACCCTATACCTCACGCGCGGCTGCATCCCGGGGCCGGGCGGCTGAAGCCACGGCAACGACCACGGGAAGCCTCGCAAACGGCGCGAGGCCGTGGCGGCCGTCTCGCGTGCGAACCCTATACCTCACGCGCGGCTGCATCCCGGGGCCGGGCGGCTGAAGCCACGGCAACGACTACGGGAAGCCTCGCAAACGGCGCGAGGCCGTGGCGGCCGTCTCGCGTGCGAACCCTATACCTCCCGCGCGGCTGCATCCCGGGGCCGGGCGGCTGAAGCCACGGCAACGACTACGGGAAGCCTCGCAAACGGCGCGAGGCCGTGGCGGCCGTCTCGCGTGCGAACCCTATACCTCACGCGCGGCTGCATCCCGGGGCCGGGCGGCTGAAGCCACGGCAACGACTACGGGAAGCCTCGCAAACGGCGCGAGGCCGTGGCGGCCGTCTCGCGTGCGAACCCTATACCTCACGCGCGGCTGCATCCCGGGGCCGGGCGGCTGAAGCCACGGCAACGACTACGGGAAGCCTCGCAAACGGCGCGAGGCTGTGGCGGCCGTCGTCCTCGCCGTCCACCAGCTCCCGCCGCCGTCAGCGCTGCGGGGTGGCGGCCGGGATGGTGAGCGTCTGGCCAGGGCGCACGGTGTCGCCGTCCAGGCGGTTGGCGCGGCGGATGGCATCGACCGTCACGCCGTAGCGCCGCGCCAGGCCGTACAGCGTCTCGCCCGCGGCGACGGTGTGGCGGCGCGCGCGGCCGGCGGCGGGGCGCGTCGTCTCCGTGCGCTCGGCGGCCGTGGCGCGACGCGTGGCGGGACGATCCGCGTCCGTGTCGCGATCGGCGGCGCGGCGCGTGGCGGGGCGATCCGAATCGGCGTCACGATCGGCCGAGCGACGGGGCGCGGGGCGCTCGTCGTCATCCGCGTCGCCGCGCGCGGGGGCGCGGCGGGTCTCGGTGTCTCGCGCGGACGCCGCGGCGGAGCCGGGAACGCGGGCCCCGGCGGGAAGGCGGAGAACGGTGCCACGCTCCAGCGTGTCGCCGATGTCCGGGTTCACCGCGCGGATCTGTGCCGTGGTCACGCCGTAGCGCCGCGCGATGCCGTACAGCGTCTCGCCACCGGCGACGGTGTGCGTGCGCGGGCGAGCCGTGGTGCGGCGTGTCGCCGTGTCGCGGCTGGCGGCGCGGCGCGTGGCCGCGGTATCGCGGGCGGAGGCGCGGCGAGCGGGCGGCGCATCCGCGTCGGCACCATCATCCCGAGACGCGGTGCGGCGGCGCGTGGCGGTGGTGTCCCGGGCGGAGGCGCGACGAGCAGACGGCGCATCGGCATCATCATCCCGAGATGCGGTGCGACGACGCGTGGCGGCGGTATCGCGGGCGGAGGCGCGGCGAGCAGGCGGCGCATCGGCATCATCATCCCGAGACGCGGTGCGGCGGCGCGTGGCGGCAGTGTCCCGGGCGGAGGCGCGGCGGGCAGGCGGCGCATCGGCGGCGTCCGCATCGCCATCGTCCCGAGACGCGGTGCGACGGCGCGGGGTGGCGGCGGTGTCGCGCGCGGTGGTGCGGCGGCGAGGCGCGGGTGCGGAATCGGCCGCGTCGTCCGCGGCGCTGTCGGCGGAGGCGACCTGCTCGGAATCGGCGGCGGCGGCATCGCGGCGCGCGGCGATGCGGCGGGCGCGGACGGTGTCGGCGGGGAGCCAGACGGCCTCGCGCGCGGCCGGGCGGGGCGCGACCTCGCCGCTCCCCTCCACCGCGAAGGGACGCGAGTAGCGCGACGAACGTTCGCCGCGCGCGGGCGCGGTGTCGGCGGGCGCCTCGGCATCGCCCGAGAGACGCACGGTGTCGCGCGGCTCGGCCCGGCCGCCCAGGCGGATGGTGTCGCGCTGGGCGTGGGCCGCAACGGGCGCGGCCAGCGCCAGCGCGGCGAACAGGGCTGCGACCAGGCGCGGCCGCCGCATCAGATCACCCGCCTGGCGCGGCGTGCCTTGATCATCTCCACCACGGCCGGGATCACCGACACCAGGATGATGGCGATCACCACCACCTCGAAATTCTCCTTCACCCACGGGATGTTGCCGAAGAAGTACCCGCCGAACAGGAACAGCGAGATCCACAGCAGCGACCCCGCCACGCTGAAGGTGAGGAAGCGCGCGTACGGCATCTTGCTGGCCCCCGCCACGAAGGGCGCGTAGGTGCGCACGATGGGGATGAAGCGCGCCAGCACCACCGCGCGGCCGCCGTACTTCTCGTAGAAGGCCTCGGTGCGGTGCAGGTACTCGGTCTTCAGGATGCGCGCGTCGGGGCGGAACACCTTCCGGCCGATGCGGCTGCCCATGAAGTAGTTGACGTTGTCGCCCAGGAACACCGCCGCCACCATCGAGGGCCACAGGTACCCTACCTCGAAGCCGCTGGTGGTGGCCGCCAGCGCACCGGCGGCGAAGAGGAGCGAGTCACCCGGAAGGAACGGGGTGACCACCAGCCCCGTCTCGCAGAACACGATCAGCGCCAGGATGGCGTAGGTCCACGCGCCATACTGGTGGATCAGGTCCGCCAGGTGCTTGTCGAGATGGAGGATGAAGTCGATCAGCGTCTGCACGTGCGCTATCTCTCGGTTCCCGGCCGCCGGGGCGTACCAGATGGGGCGGTCGGGGAGAGCGCGCCTCTCCCCGGGCTTGAAGCCTGCCGGGGAACACTATCGGGTGCGGGGGGCGTATTCAAGGGCGCCACTTGGGGTTGCACCCACGCAGGGCTAGCTTTCACGATCGCCTCACGTCCGGCCGGGGCGTCCGCGCATGAGCGGCAAGAGCAAAAAACCGTTGCTCCGTCGTCGTCCGTTGCTCCGTGTTCACTGGTCAGGAACGCCCGCCGGGCAGCGAAGCCGGGGCAGACGGACAGAAGGTCGAGATGATGAACGAACGCGAGGATCTGGCATGACCGTGATGGACATGGAGCGGGCGGCGGAGCTGAGCGCGGAGGAAAGCCTGCGCTACTCGCGCCACCTGATCCTGGATGGCGTGGGCCCCGCGGGGCAGCGCCGGCTGAAGCAGGGGCGCGTGCTGGTGGTGGGCGCCGGCGGGCTGGGCTCGCCGGTGGCGATGTACCTGGCCGCCGCGGGCGTGGGGACGATCGGGATCGCCGACTTCGACGTGGTGGACACCACCAACCTGCAGCGGCAGGTGATCCACGGCACATCCTGGGTCGGCAGGCCCAAGCTGGAGAGCGCGCGCGACCGCATCGCCGAGATCAACCCGCTGGTGCGGGTGGTCCCCCACGCCGAGCGGCTGACCTCGGCCAACGCGCTGGAGATCGTCCGCGACTACGACGTGGTGGTGGATGGAACCGACAACTTTCCCACCCGTTACCTGCTGAACGACGCCTGCGTGCTGGCCGGCAAGCCCAACGTGTACGGATCGATCCTGCGCTGGGAGGGGCAGGCGTCGGTGTTCTGGGCGGGCCACGGGCCCTGCTACCGCTGCCTCTTCGCCGAGCCGCCGCCGCCGGGGCTGGTGCCCAACTGCGCCGAGGGCGGGGTGATGGGGGTGCTCCCGGGGATCGTGGGGAGCATCCAGGCGGCCGAGGCGCTCAAGCTGCTGCTGGGCGAGGGCGAGCCCCTCACGGGACGTCTCTTGCTTTTCGATGCCCTGCGGATGAGGTTCCGGGAGATGCGCCTGCGGCGGGACCCGGCGTGCCCCGCGTGCGGCGAAGACCCCAGCATTCACGAGCTGATCGACTACGAGCGCTTCTGCGGGACCACCCCGGACGCGCCGGCCACGGAGGGCGGAATGGACGAGCAGGGAATCCCCGAGATCACCGTCACGGAGCTCAAGGAGCGGCTGGACCGCGGCGACAAGCTCACCATCATCGACGTGCGCGAGCCGTTCGAGTGGGACATCGGCAACCTCGAGAGCCACGGGGCCCGGCTGATCCCCCTCGGCGAGCTCCCCAACCGCATCGGCGAGATCAGCCCGGACGACGAGGTGGTGCTGCAGTGCCGCTCGGGCGCGCGCAGCGGCAAGGCGCTGGAGCTGCTGCGCGGCCGCGGCTATTCGCGGCTGTGGAACCTGAAGGGCGGCATCCTGGCCTGGAGCGACCAGGTGGACTCGTCCATCCCCAGGTACTGAGGCCGATGCGCGCGCATCTCCCCCACGCTCCTGGCGTGGCGCCCGCGCGCGAGCCGCGCGGGCGCCACCCGGCCGTGAGGGGATGATGCCGCACACCACGCCACGCGGGTTCTTCGTGACGGGGCTCTTCTCGGCGATCTTCTGCTGGACGATGCTCATCTTCCTGCAGGAGCCGCTGGACGGGGGTGACGTGCACGACGTGCTGGCCCACGGCATCGCGGGGCTGCTGGCCGCGCTCTCGGCCGTGACCACCGAGGCGCTGTGGCGCGCGCGCCCCTGGGCGTGGCGGGCCAGCGCCACGTTGGCGGCGGCCTACGTCCTGGCCGTGCTGATCGTAGTCGGAGGGAGCGAATCGATGGATTTCGCGATCGGCGTGCTGCTGGCCAGCTCGGTGATGCTGGCGCCCACGCTGGCCTACATCCACAACCGTTCGGCGAGGCTCTGGCCGGGCGCGGCACGCGGACCCGCGCCCGTGCACCTTCCCGCCGCGTCGCCGTATCCGCCCGCGCACGTGGCCGCGGCGCGCGCGGCGGGGCGGCCCTGATGGCGGCCCGCATCGTCCTCCCCGGCCGCCGGCGGGGAGCGCGCTGGCGCCGCCGCGGCCGGCGCCGCCCCGCGGGGTTCACCGTGCTGGCCGGGTGCGCGGGCGCGTTCGCCCTGCTGATGGCGATGGTGCTGCGCGATCCCGAAGCCGACGCGGTGGTCCGGCTGATGACCGTGGCGTGGGGCGGGCCCGCGCTGGTCACGGCCGAGGCGCTGTGGGGCGCCCGGCGCTGGGCGCACGCGGCCAGCCTCGCGCTGGCGGGGAGCGTCCTGCTCGCGCTCCTGGTGCTCGCGGTGATGGCCGTTGCCGGGGGCGATGGATGGACGGGCGTGTTCCTGGTGGCGACGGCCGGCGTCTGCGCCTTCGGGCTGCACCCGGTGCTGGCCTACATCCGCGACCGCACGCGCACGCTGCACGCACCGCCGGTGCCCTGAGCGGCGGCGGGTCCAGACCCGTCGACCGATCCTGGAGGGGAGATGAAGCCAGAGCGCTTCCCGTTCTCGGGGATGTTCGCGGCGTTCTTCGCGCTGCTGATGACACTCGTGCTGGTCACCCTCCCCGCCGAGGTACCCCTGTCGTCCGTGGCGCGTGGCGCCGCCGGCGTGCTGGCGGCGCTCTCGATCGTCGCCGCCGAGGCGCTCTGGCGCCCCCGGCCGTGGGCCTACCGCGCGAGCGCCGCGCTCGCGCTGGCGAACATCCTCTCCGCGCTGGTGGTCTGCACCCTGATGATGGGGGTGAATGGGCTCGGCTTGGCCTGCGGGTACATCTTCTTCTCCAGCGTGGTGGTGGTTCCGATCCTGGCGGCGGTGTACCAGGGCACCATCGCGTCGACCGGCGTGCCGCCGCGCCCCCGGCCCGTACCCGCGCCCGTGGCCGTTCCCGCGCCGGGGGTCGCGCCGTGACGCGCGGGGCCCCTCTCGCGATGTGGGCCGGTGGCCGCGGCACGGCGCTGGCGGGCGGGGGAATGCGGGCGGGCGAGTCAGAGCGCGCGCGGCGGAGGCGTTCCACCACGGCGCGAGGTGGCGGAGATGAACCCGTGATCGGCGGATGAACAGGCGCGTACCCCTCGGCTTCTATCTTTCCGGCATCGTCTCGGCGCTGTACGGCGTGGGGAATATGCTCTGGCTCTTCTTCATGGACGTGGATGGCGGCGACGTGAAGCTGGTGATGGGGCTGCGGCTGGGGGCCGCGATCCTCGCCGCGTTCGCGGCGGTGGCCACGGAGGCGCTCTGGCGGGCGCGGCGCTGGGCGTACCCGGCATCGCTGGCGCTGGGGCTCGCGTCCGGCGCGGCGCTGCTGGGCATCGCGCTCGCGTTCGGCGGGCTGCGGGGGATGGTGGTGGCGCTCGTGCCGCTCTTTCTCCAGGCCGTGATCGTGGTGCCCATCGTGCTGTACGTGCGCTACCGCTCGCAGCAGCTGTTCGGCATCCCGCGGCCGGCGCCCCAGCTGCCGCGGCCCGCGCCGCGCGTGCCCGTGGGCGCGCGGACTCCTCCGGCAACCTGGTGGTGAGATGAGCAAGCGCCGCACTCCGGCCGGCTTCTACCTGGCGGCCTTCTGCGCGGTGGCGTTCGGCCTGCTGATGGCTCGCGCGGCGCTGAGGCTGGGCTCGCTGACGGGTGACGACACCGCGCTGGTCCGCGCCGCGGCGCTGCTGCTGGCGGCGTTGAGCGCCGTCGTTGCCGAGGCGCTGCTGGCGGCGCGCCCCTGGGCGTACCGCGCCAGCCTGGCGCTGGCGGCGGCCTTCGCCGGGGTGGTGGTGCTCGACGGACTGGGTGACGGTGCCCCCGGCTTCTCGTGGGCGGTCGCGCGGCTGATCGTGAGCGCGATCGTGGTGGGGCCGATCCTGGTGTACGTGCGCGAGCGCTCGGCGGACCTGTTCGGCACCGGCGGGCAGCCCCGCCCGCGCCCCGTGGCCGCCGCCGCCGCGCGCGGCCGCTGGATCGCCTCGCCGGTGAGCGGGGTGAGCGCGCTGTTCGCGCAGCGCGGCCCCGCGACCCGCAAACCCCGCCCCGGCCGTCCGTGAGCGCCGCCGGCCCCCCGCGGCGGCGCGCCGGACGGCCGGCGCTGCCGGAGATCCCGCTCGGGTTCCTGCTGCTGAGCGTGCCCGTGCTCACCACGGGACTGGCGGCGTTCGGCACGATGCTGGAGCCGGCGTGGCGCGACGACAGGATGCACCTGGCGGCCGAGCGCGGCGGGGCGGGGCTGGTGACGGCCGCCGCGCTGCTCGCGCTGGAGGCGCTGTGGCTGGTGCGGCCGTGGGTGTTCCAGGCCTGCCTGGCCTTCGTCCTGTCGGTCTGCGTGGTGCTGGTCCTCATCGTGGGGAAGATCGGCGACGAGTCCATCGGGGGCGCCGTCCTGCTCCTCCTGGCCGCCTCTCCCGCGCTCTGGTACGTTCGCCACCGTACGCGCCGCCTCGCGGTGGCGCGGGGAGGTGGCGGGACGCCCTGAAGCTCCCGGCGCGGAGGGCGTTTCCGAGCGCCGCCGCGGCGTTGGTTGGTTCGGAGGAGGGCTTCGGGTCCTGCTCCCTGAACCGGGTTTGGTCTCCCCCCGGCCCAGGACGAAGGCTGCCGATGTCCACGCTTCCGCCGATCCCGTTCACCGATCCGGTGCTGATCGTCGCCACGGCGACGCTCGTCTTCCTCGTCGTTCCCCTCCTCTTCGAGCGGCTGCGCATCCCCGGGATCATCGGGGTGATCGTGGCCGGCGCCGCGATCGGGCCCCACGGGCTGGGGCTGCTGGCGCGCAGCAACACCATCGTCCTCCTCGGGACGGTCGGCCTTCTCTACCTGATGCTGCTGGTGGGGCTGGAGCTGGACCTGCACCAGTTCGCGCGCCACCGCGGCCGCAGCATCGGCTTCGGCACGCTCTGTTTCGCCATCCCCATGACCGGCGGCGTGGGGATGGCGCTGGTGCTGGGGTACCCGCTCGCCTCGGCGCTGCTGATCGGCAGCGTGTTCGCCTCGCACACCCTGCTCGCGTACCCCATCGCCAGCCGCCTGGGGATCGTGCGCAACGCGGCGGTCACGGCGGCGCTCGGCGGGACGATCCTGGCCGAGGTGCTGGCGCTGCTGGTGCTCGCCATCGTCGCCCGGTCGCGCGGCGGCTCGCTGGGGGTGGCCTTCTGGGTGGAGCTGGCGCTGCCGTTCGCGATCTACGTGGCCGCGGTGCTCTGGGGGCTTCCGCGGCTGGGGCGCTGGTTCTTCCGCCACGTGGGCGGCGAGGGCGGCACCGAGTTCATCTTCGTGATGGCGGCGCTGTTCACGGTCAGCTACCTGGCGCACTTCGGCGGGGTGGAGCCCATCATCGGCGCGCTGCTGGCGGGGCTCGCGCTCAACCGGCTGATCCCCGCGCACGGCGCGCTGATGAGCCGCATCCACTTCGCCGGCAACGCGCTCTTCATCCCCTTCTTCCTGCTGTCGGTGGGGATGCTGGTGGACGTTCGGGCGCTGCGGGGCGGGCGGGCGCTGGGGATCGCCGTGGCGCTCACCGTGGGCGTGGTGGCGGGGAAGTGGGTCGCGGCGAAGGTGGCCGAGCGCGTGTTCGGGTGGACGCCGGCGGAGGGGTGGACGGTGTTCGGCCTGACCGTGCCGCACGCGGCGGGGACGCTGGCGGTGGTGCTGGTGGGCTTCGACATCGGCCTGCTGGACCAGACCGAGGTGAACGGCGTGGTGCTGATGATCCTGGTCACCTGCCTGGCCGGCCCCTGGGCGGTGCAGCGCTACGGCCGCCGCGTCGCCCTGGCCGACGAGCGGCAGCCGTACGACGCCGGCGCGGCGCCGCGGCGGATCGTGGTGTCGCTCTCCAAGCCCGGCACGGCCGACCCGCTGATGGACCTGGCGTTCGCCCTGCGCGGCGCGGGGAGCGACGAGCCGGTGCACCCGCTGATGGTGGTGCCCGGCGAGGGCGACGAGGCGGAGGCCGAGGTGGCCGAGGCCGAGCGCGTGCTCGCCCACGCGGTGGTCCACGCCGCCGCGGCCGAGGTGCCGGTGGTGCCGCTCACCCGCGTGGATTCCAACATCGCCACCGGTATCGCGCGTGGCGTGGCGGAGACACGCGCCAGCCTGGTGATCGTGGGCTGGCCGGAGCGGCGCGGCGGCGGTGCCGCGATCTTCGGCGGCGTGCTGGACCAGCTGCTGCAGCGCACCCGGCAGGCGGTGGTGGCCGCGCGGCTGCCGAGCCCGCTGAGCACGGCCGGAAAGGTGACGGTGGTGCTCCCTCCCGCCGCCGAGCGCCACCCCGGCTTCGGCGAGGCGCTGCGTACGGTGAACCGGGTGGCGCAGGGCGCGGGCGCCGCGCTGGTCTTCGTCTCGGTGGGCGGCGACGCGGAGCGGCTGAAGGCGCTGCACGCCGCGGTGAAGCCCGGCGTCCCCGCCACCTGGGAGCGGGTGGAGGGGTGGGGCGAGCTGCTGGAGCGGCTGCGCGGCACCCTGGGCGAGGGCGACCTGCTGGCGCTGGTGAGCACGCGCCGCGGCTCGCTGGCCTGGCACCCGCGGCTGGCCCGCCTCCCCGAGCAGCTGGCGGCGCTGGCGCCGGGGTCGCTGGTGGCGGTCTTTCCCCCGGAGCCGGAGCTGGCGGTGGACGCGGGCGCGCCGCTGGGCGAGGCCGTGCAGCCGGACCGGGTGGTGCGGCTGGGGCCGATGAGCTTCATCGCGGCCATCGGCCGCCTGGTGGACGACGTGTTCGACGGCGACACCGCGCGGGAGGTGGCGAACGTGGTGGCGCAACGAGGAGCAGTTCTCGTCCGAGCTGGTGCCGGGCGTGGTGCTCCCCCACGTGCGGCTGAAGGGACTGACGCGGCCGGTGCTGCTGCTGGGCGTGAGCCGCGAGGGGATCGCCTTTCCCCGCGCGCGGCACCCAGCCCGCCTCGTCTTTCTCCTGGTGAGCCCCGCCGAGCGCGCCGAGGAGCACCTGCGCACGCTGGCCGGCGTGGCGCGCCTCCTCTCCACCCCCGACCGCGTGCGCGAGCTGATCGACCGCCTGGCCCCCGGCACCGACCTGGGGTGGCTGCGGGTGGACGATTGAGGCGGACCCGGCGCCTTCCTCCCCGCGCCCCGGGGAACGTGGTCCACTGGCTTTTCTCCCGCTCGCTCGCCAGCTTCCGGTGCCGCCGCGTGCCATCGCCCGCCATCTCCGGGCGCGGTTC
>Ga0247773_1000134_pt1 | contig 35772 bp, 37 predicted proteins | sample UWRJL092311B6_FD_179934 | JGI IMG/M metagenome (GOLD analysis project Ga0247773, IMG submission 179934) | Plant litter microbial communities from Arlington Agricultural Research Station in Wisconsin, United States - UWRJ-L092-311B-6 | ecosystem: Environmental > Terrestrial > Plant litter >... | reverse complement strand
CCGATGGAGGCGATCACCATGGGCGTGGCCAGCATCCTGGACGCCCGCGAGATCGCCCTGGTGGCCACCGGCGAGCACAAGGCCGGCATCGTGCGCCGCGCCGTGGAGGGCGAGCCCGACCCCGACGTGGCGGCCACCTACCTCCAGAACCACCCCAACGCCACCTTCTACCTGGACCCGGCCGCCGCCGCCGAGCTTACGCGCATCAAGACGCCGTGGGTGGTGGGCGAGGTGCAGTGGAACCGGAAGCTGGAGACCGAGGCGGTGATCTGGCTGAGCCAGCAGACGGGAAAGAGCATCCTCAAGCTCGACCAGGACGACTACCGCGAGCACCACCTCAGCTCGCTGCTGGCGCGCCACGGCAGCGCGGGGCCGCTGAACGGCGAGATCTTCAACGCGCTGCTCTCCAAGGTGCGCGGCCGCAGCCGGCTGCCGCACGGGAAGCGGATCATCGTCTTCAGCCCGCACCCCGACGACGACGTGATCTCGATGGGCGGCATCCTCAACAAGCTGCACCAGAACGGGAACCAGATCGTGGTGGCCTACCAGACGTCGGGGAACATCGCGGTGTTCGACCACGAGGTGCGGCGCTACATCGACTGGCTGCGCCGCTTCAGCCGCGACTTCGCGGTGGGCGACGGTAAGGTGGACGAGCTGTCGGGGCGCATCGAGCAGTTCCTGGACAGCAAGGCGCCGGGCCAGGTGGACATCGACGAGGTGCTCACCATCAAGCGCCGCATCCGCGAGGCCGAGGCGGTGAGCGGGATCGAGACCTTCGGGATGCGCCGCGAGCAGGCGTGCTTCCTGGACCTTCCCTTCTACCAGACGGGGAAGGTGCGCAAGGACCCCATCGGCCCCGAGGACGTGCGCATTACCCTGGAGCTGCTGGAGGAGCGGCGCCCCGAGATCGTGTTCGTGGCCGGCGACCTGAGCGACCCGCACGGCACCCACCGCATGTGCCTGCAGGCGGTGGAGGCGGCGCTGGAGCAGTACAGCGGCGAGCCGCCCGAGACCTGGTACTACCGCGGCGCCTGGCAGGAGTGGCCGGTGAGCGAGGCCGACGTGCTGGTGCCGCTGTCGGAAGAAGAGCTGCGGCTGAAGATCCTGGCCATCTACAAGCACCAGAGCCAGAAGGACAAGGCGCCGTTCCCCGGGCAGGACGACCGCGAGTTCTGGCAGCGTGTGGAGGAGCGCAACAGCGGCACCGCCCACATCGTGGACCGGCTGGGGCTGCCGGAATACTTCGCGATGGAGGCCTACGTGGTGCGCCGGAACGGGCAGCCGGTGGAGCAGCCGCTCCTTTCCACCGCCGAGTTGGCGGCGCCCCCGCAGCGGCGCCGAGCGACCGACTTTCCCGGGTGGGGCACCGGCACGCAGCCGCGGCTGGAGGGGAGCGGCACCGAGGTGGGCGAGCGCGTCGGGCAAACCGTGGGAGCACGCGGATGACGGTGTTCGCCGGCATCGACGGCGGCGGCACGCGCACCACGCTGGCCCTGGCCGACGAGGGGGGCCGCGAGCTGGCGCGGCGCGTGGGCCCGGCGGGGCTGGTGGACCCGCGCGCCCCCGCCGCCACCGCCGGCATGCTGGCCGCGCTGGTGCGCGAGGCACAGGCCGAGGCCGGGGTGGGCGAGAAGCCGGTGGCGCTCTGCGCCGGGCTGGCCGGCGTGGGCAACGAGGACGAGCGCCGCGAGGTGGAGGCGGCACTGGCCGCCAGCGGCGTGGCCGAGCGGGTGAGCGTGACCACCGACGGCGCCATCGCGCTGGAGGGGGCGCTGGGCGGCCACGCCGGGATCCTGCTGATCGCCGGCACCGGCTCGGTGGGCTATGGCCGCGGCGTGGACGGGCGGGTGGAGCGCTGCGGGGGATGGGGGATGATCGTGGGCGACGAGGGGAGCGCGTGGAGCCTGGGCCGCAGCGGCCTGGCCGCCGCCCTGCGCGCCGCCGATGGCCGCGGGCCGCACACGCCGCTCCTCCCGCAATTCCTGGAGCTGCTGGAGCTGGACGGGCCGTCGGCCATCCCGCCCTGGGCCGGGCGCGCCGACAAGGCGAGCGTGGCCGCACTGGCGGTGCACGTGCTGGACGCGGCCGCCGCGGGCGACCCCGTGGCGGGCAAGATCGTGCGGCGCGAGGCGCGCGAGCTGGCCAGCCACGCCATCGCCCTGGCGCACCGCCTGGAGCCGTGGAGCGGGCCGGTCCCGGTCGTCTTCCACGGCGGCACCCTGCAGGCCGACATCTACGCCGCCGCCGTCACCCGCGCGCTCGCTGACGCCGAGACGCCGTTCGAGGTGCGCCCCGGCGTGGCCGACGCGGTGGCCGGAGCCCTGTCGTACGCGCGGCGGATGCTGGAGGGCGCGGGGCAGGCGTAGGCGGTTCGGGGCTGGGACGAGTTGGGTGAGGTGAGATATGGAAGAGGAGGCTGCGTGAGAACGCGGCCTCCTCCGCGTTTGGCCGGCGGCGCGGACTATCTCACGATCACAGGTTCTCGAGGCCGTCACCAACCGTTGTGTCGAAAGAGCGGTCAATCTCGGCCAGGTAAGCGGAATCGGGTTGCCGCTTCATGGTATGCTTGCCGCAACAACTCTTGGCGATAGGACGGAGGCGGTTAGCGGACGCGGCGGCGTGCCAGCAGAACCCCCATCAGCACGCCGCCGAGCATGGCGGCCGCTACCTTCAACAGATTCGTTCGATCCGTCGGAGCCGGTGTTTCAGGGTGGCGCCTTTCGAGGTCGAGCCGTCCGCGAAGCGCCTTCATCGCGCGGACGAGCTTCATGAACTCGCGCCTCTCGGGCGTATCCTCGGGTGCGCGCGACAACTCGTCGCGGATCTCGCGAGAACCCTGCAAGGAAAGCGGTGGTGTGCGTTTAATGGGCATGTTCGGCTCTGCTGATCCGATGTGGTGCTTCGGGAGCGATTTCGCTGCCTCTTCGATAATGCTTACGCGCTCCATGAGCTTGCGACGCGCCGGTGTGTCCCTGGGCGGCCGCGACATCTCCTCGAGCACCTCGCGTGATCCTTCCAGCGATAGCGGCGGCGTGCGTCTGGAACTCATCCCGGTTTTGATCGTTCGGGGAATCGGGGAACGGTTTTAACGACGAGCCGATGGTGCCGAGTGCCGGGCCGTGCTGCGCGGCCGTTCTGCATCTGCTCGCACACCTTGGGTGCGGTGACGAGAGCGGCCGCGCGGGGTGCGCGGCCGCCAGTCGCGTCGGCCTAGAACGGACCCACCCTGGCCACGCGCCGGCCGCGGCGGGCCAGGAGGGTCGCCGCGACGCCGATGCCCACGCCGACCACGCCGGCCACCACCGCCCGGCCGCGGCCGATCGCCTCCAGCACCTCGGCCTGTCCGGCGAGGAGCGCGTCCAACTCGCGGAACCGCTCCAGCGCCTCGGCCGCGTCGTCGCCGCAGGGCTCGCCCGGCTCGTCCGCTTCGTCGCGGGGCGCCTCGCCGCCTTCCGGCGCGAAGGCGCGGGCGAGATCGGCCAGCACCGGGTCGGTGGCCGCGTGCCGGGAGATCAGGCTCCGCAGCATCTCGGCGCGCTCCGCGACGTCGTCGGGGAGGCGGACCATCTCGATGCGGATCTCGCGGGCCGCGCGGCGCGTGGTGGAGCGGGTCTGTCGTGTGCTCATCATCATCATCCGTGAGGTGAGAGGTGGGTGGGGCAGGATTGGAGGACCCAACTCTCACCTAAACAAACGTCTCGTCAAGGGCTGTCGTCACGGCGTAAATCGTTGTCAGAAGGGTATTTGGCGCTCCGAATCAGCCAGCGTGGAAACAGCGCTTGTCTGTCGTGCAGCGATCTTCCGCGCGGCGGCTGGATGATCCGCATCTCCGCGCATCGGCCCGCGTGCCGCATTGGCCTCGGCGCCGGGCCGGCGCACTTGCGTCCACCGCGGTCGCGGGCGAATCTCCCCGGCACGGGTCCCGGCAATGCACTCCGAGAGCGCGTCGGTTGCCGCTCGCGGCGATGCCGGCCTGCGATTCCGCGAAGCGGACTTTGGCCCGTCGTTGTCGCGGATCCATACGCCTTCCCGGCCGGCCTGGCCCCCTCCTCTCCCCAGCCACACTCGAGATGCCGTCCATCTCCCGCTGCCCCACCGCCGCCTTCGTCCTCGCCGCGCTCGCCGCGTGCTCACTCGCGGCGTGCGCTCCCGGAGCCGTGACGCCGGGGGCGGCGCCCGCGGCGGGCCCGGCCGCGACGCCGGGTCCCGCGTCCACCGCTGCGGCGAGCCAGCCGTCCCCCGCCCCGGCGGGCGGCGTGTACGACCTGCTGATCCGCGGGGGGCGCATCATCGACGGAACGGGGAGCCCGTGGGTGCGCGGCGACGTGGCGATCCGCGGCGACCGGATCGCGGCGGTGGGGGTGATGCCGGGGGCGCAGGCGCGCGACACCATCGACGCCACGGGGCTGGTGGTGTCGCCGGGGTGGATCGACATGCTGGGGCACTCGGAATATCCCCTGCTCACCAACCCGCAGGCGGCCAGCAAGATCACGCAGGGGATCACCACCGAGATCACCGGCGAGGTCACCTCCGTCGTGCCGGTGAACGAGAACACGCTGCGCGAGCTGGGCGACAGCACGCGCGCGCAGGTGACCTGGCGCGACCTGGACGGCTACTTCGCCCGGCTCGACGCCGCGCGACCGGCCATCAACCTGGCCACCTTCGTCACCCTGGGCTCCGTGCGCCGCTACGTGATGGGCGACGCCGACCGCCGCGCCACGCCCGGCGAGCTGCAGCAGATGCGCGGTCTGGTGGCCGACGCGATGCGGCAGGGAGCGATGGGGCTATCCACCGGGATGGCGTACAGCCCGGCCTCGTTTACGCCTACGGACGAGATCGTGGAGCTGGCGAAGGTGGCGGGGCAGTACGGCGGCGGCTACGCCAGCCACATCCGCAGCGAGGGGAACCGGCTGGTGGAGGCGGTGAACGAGGCCATCCACATCGGCGAGGCGGCGGGCACCTGGGTGGAGGTGCACCACATCAAGGTCAGCGGCAAGGCCAACTGGGGGAAGATGCCGCAGGCGGTCGCCGCCATCGAGGCGGCGCGCGCCCGCGGCGTGGACGTGGCCGCCGACCAGTACCCCTACCCTGCGTCGGGGACCGACCTCGACGCCATCCTTCCCGGCTGGGCGCACGCCGGCGGCACCGAGGCCATGCTGGCCCGCCTGCGCGACCCCGCCACGCGGGCACGCATGGCCGCCGAGCTCACGGCGGGCGGCGACGAGAACATCGGCGCCAGCGCGGGCGGGCCCAGCGGGGTGATGATCGCGGGGGTGGGCGAGGACAGCCTGCGGAAATACCAGGGGATGCGGCTGAGCGAGGTGGCCGCGGCGCGCCGGCAGCCGGTGGTGGAGGCGCTGTTCGACCTCATCCTGGCCGACCGCTCGCGCAGCAGCGCCATCTATTTTTCCATGAGCGAGCAGGACATCGAGTACGCCATGCGCCAGCCGTGGGTGAGCGTGGGGATCGACGCCGGCGCGCGGCGGGCCGACAGCACGGTGGTGGAGCACCCACACCCGCGCGCCTACGGCTCGTTTCCACGCATCCTCTGCCACTACGTGCGCGAGCGCCGCGTGATCACGCTGGAGGACGCCATCCGCAAGTTCACCGCGCTCCCCGCCGCGCGCATGGGGCTGGCCGACCGTGGCGTGCTGAAGGCGGGGATGTTCGCCGACCTCACCGTCTTCGACCCCAACACCGTGTGCGACCGGGCGACCTTCGTGAACCCGGTGCAGACCGCGGTGGGTATCCAGCACGTGATCGTCAACGGCGTTCCCGAGATCCGCAACGCGCGCATCACCGGCGCGCGCGGCGGGCGCGGGCTGAGGCGCGGGGGTGCGGTCGGGCGCTAGGTCACGCGGAGGGGTGAATCGATGCCCGATCGGACGATCGACCGTGTTCGACGAGGACCGCTACGGCAGGAGGTCACACGGAGCAACGGAGGAAACGGAGGAACGGCGAGGAGCTCTCCGCCTCACTCGGTGCTTCCTGTTTCTTCGTCGAATTGGTTGCAGGTGGGGTGCCGACACGTTGCTGGCAGCTGCAAATAAAATCTTCAGACCACCGCGATGTCATCCTGAGCCTGTGGGGTAGATACAAGGATGACATTTTCTCGTGATTTAGCCGTCGGGTGAGTGCGTCCCATCACTAATTATAAATCGGCAATGACCCTGCTTTCTCCCCGCGAGGTTCGATGACGGAGCTGGTGATCCGCGAGACGCGCGAAGCGGACGTCGATCGCCTGTTCGAGGTTCGCGCGCGAACGAGAGAGAACCCCATCTCGCGCGAGGAGCTCGCTGCGATGGGGATCACGCCCGCTTCGACGGCGGCCGCCCTCTCATCGGGTGATGAAAAAGGCTGGGTGTGCGTCGATGGTGCGGAGGTGGTCGGCTTCTGCGGCGCCGAGGCGGCGGGCGGCGAGGTGCTGGTGCTGGCCGTGCTCCCCGAATACGAGGGGAAGGGGATCGGGAAGCGGCTTCTTTGCGAAGCCGTGGTGTGGCTTCGCTCGCGTGGCGCAAGCCGGGTGTGGCTCGCGGCCTCGCCCGACCCGGCCGTGCGGGCGCACGGCTTCTACCGCGCGCAGGGCTGGCGGCCCACGGGCGAACGCCAGCAGAACGGCGACGAGATCCTGGTGCTGGATCCGGCTTCCTGAACGGCGGCAGTCATTCGGCGCATGGGCCGACGACCGCACTGCCCTCGCGCTGAGGTCCGCGAACGCGCGGCGAAGGCAGGCCGCGTGGCGTCGCGGCGGCGAGCTCACGCGCATCTCCTGGTAGGTCTCCTGCGGACTCATCCCTGAAATCGCCCCCTCGCATCGCCCGGGTGCGTTTCTACCGTCTTTTTCACGAACACGGGCGGAGGCCGGGCGCGGGACTTATGTTTACGCGCCCCAGCCTCGCCAGATCCGCGAACTTCCACCGCCACTCCATGCGTTCGATGCGATACTCCCTCCGCCCGCTGCTCGCGGCGGCCGCGCTCGCGTGTGCCGCCACGCCAACGTCGGCGCAGGAGATCGTGTTCAGGCAGATCCCCTGGAACGCGCCGCGCGACACGGTGCGCGCGCGCCTCGAAGCGCAGGGATACCGCTACCTGGGCGTGCGCGAGCGCGGCGCCCTGACCTTCGTGCGGCCCGACAGCGCGTACGTGATGGTGATGCTGCGCGGCGTGGAGCACCCGATCGGCTTCGTGACTGGCGACGCGGCGCGGGGCGAGCGGGCCGACGCACGCTTTCGCTCCATGGCCGACTCGCTGGAGCGCAGGCTGGGCAACCCGGTGGACCGCCGCCCCGACGCGGTGCGCTGGGAGGCGGGGCTCACCTCGGTCACGGTGTACCTGCGCACCTACCGAAACGGCCAGCGCGCGGTGGAATCGGTGTGGCAGGGCCCGGGCTGGCTCGACGAAACCGGCGGCGACCCCGACGGCCCGGCCTTCGCCGACCTGCCGGCGGGCTACATCGCCGTGAGCCAGAACCGGGAGCGGCGCGTGGCGGTAGACACGTCGGCGATCACGCGGCTCACCCCCGGCGCGCTGCGGGCCCGCTACCGGGTCGACTACCCCGATCCGATCGACGACGACCTGGGCGGGCGGTACGACGCCATCGTGTACGGGATGGACTTCGACTGCCCGGGAGGCCGCACGCGGATGTACAGCCGCACGACCCTGCTGCGCGGCCGGCGGCACGGCACCAGCTCGGCGCAGGGGCTCCCGTGGCGCAGGGTAACCGGCGGATCGGAGGAGGCTCGCGCGCTGGACGGCGTTTGCCGCGCGCGGGGACGCAGCGCGGCGGTCGCGGCTCGGCCCGCGGCGTCTCGCACGTTCGAGGCGCTGCCGGCGGGGTGGCGGGTGGTGGACCAGGACGAGGAGTCGCGCACGTCGGTGGACAGCGCCGCGATCGCGCCCAGGGGAGCCGGCGTGTACTCGCTGGTCATGCGGATCGAATGGGGGCGGATGGAACCGTCGCCGTACGGCCAGGTCGACGCCCTGCGCGGGGTCACCGAGGTGGACTGCCGCGCTCGCCGCTACCGGATCATGCACTTCATGCTGGAACTGCACCGGCGTGACGTGCACGTTACGCCGGTGCCCCCCGCGCAGGCCGCCTGGAACGCCGCGGCCGACAAGCCGGGCATCGCGGAGGCGTGCCGCCTGGCGGGCGAGCCCTGGCAGTCATGAACAGGCCCCGGATGAACCGCAGTCTCACTCAGCACCGGGCGTCTCCCCATCCGTGCCTCCGCGCCGGTCGCGGCGGACCCTCGTCGTCCCGCCTCAATCGCTGGCCGCCCGCACCCACGGCCGCTTGACCCGGTACGCCGGCACGTCGGTGATCCCCGCGCGCTCGGTTTCCACCAGCGCGCGCGCCGCCAGCCGGGCCACCGCGTCCTGCACCGCGCGGCGCGAGAGGCCGGTCTCCTCGGCGAGCTGGCGGAGGCTGGCCACGGCTTCGTGCGCGCCGCCGCCGGTGAGCCGCCAGAGCGCCAGGTACAGCAGGAACGCCGAGGGGTGATGGTCGTGCCCCACCAGGTCGGGCATCAGCGTCTCGACCACGTAGTCGTCCAGCAGGATCGGCATCGGCGCGGCGGGTGGGTGAGTGGGGGATCTGGATCCGGAGCATCGGTGTCGCCCGGCTATGGCAACGGATGCCATGGTGGCGGGTGCACGCCTTGCAGCGCAAGGGCGCCGCCGTTTTCGTATCCGCCCATGAGCGTCCAACCCCAGCACACACACCGGCGGAGTTCCAACCATGATCAAGGCCGTAAAGTTCATCGGCATCCCCACCCGCGACCAGGACCGCGCGCTGGAGTTCTACACCGGCGCGCTGGGCTTTCGCGTGGTGACCGACCAGCCGTTCGGCGAGCAGCGGTGGATCGAGCTGCGCATTCCCGGCGCCGAGACCGGGGTGGTGCTGTTCACGCCGCCGGGGCAGGAAGACCGCATCGGCGGGTTCGTGAACATGGCGTGGACCACCGACGACGTGCAGAAGACCCATGACGAGCTCGTCGCGCGCGGCGTGCAGTTCGTGCAGCCGCCGAAGACCGAGCCGTGGGGCACCAGCGCCATCTTCAAGGACCCCGATGGCAACACCTTCGTCCTTTCCTCGCGCTAGCCCACCCGGAACGCACGCGCGAAACGAGTGAAAACGGCACGCGCGGAGCGCCGCAATGGCGCTCCGCGCTTTTGCCGTGTATCATCGGTCCGGGCAAACACCTGTGCTCCCGCGGCGGCACCGATGCGGCGAAACGGGCGGATTTTCCGCCCGCCCGTCTATCGAAGTCACCAAATTTGCAAGGCATGGGTGCGTGCGCCAGCTTCGCCACACATGGACGGAGATGCGCAATGTTTGTTCAAGGTGGCCGATGACCGAGCGGTGGAAAGACGGCGAGCGCCGCGGCGCCGGCGGACGGTCGAGCTACGGCGCGCGCCGCGAGGCCGCGGCGTTCGCCGGGTCGCAGGGCACGGGCGGCCTGGTGGCCGAGAGCGCGGGCCTCTACCAGCTCCTGGTGGAGAGCGTGCAGGACTACGCCATCTTCGCCCTGGACATCTCCGGCCACATCCTCAACTGGAACGCCGGCGCCCAGCGCATCAAGGGCTACACCCGCGACGAGGTGGTGGGCCGCCACTTTTCCATCTTCTACCTGCCCGAGGACCTCGCGGCGCACCGGCCCGAGTGGGAGCTGGAGACCGCCGCGCGCGACGGCCGCGTGGAGGTGGAGGGGTGGCGCCTGCGCAAGGACGGCACGCGCTTCTGGAGCAACGTGGTGATCACCGCGCTGCGCGACGACATGGGGCTGCTGGTGGGCTTCGCCAAGGTCACCCGCGACCTCACCGACCGCCGCCGCGCCGAGGAGATCCTGCGCGACAGCGAGGAGCGCTTCCGCCTGCTGGTGCAGAGCGTGAGGGACTACGGGATCTTCATGCTCGACCCCGAGGGCCGGATCGCGAGCTGGAACGAGGGTGCCCAGCGCCTCAAGGGGTACACGGCCGGCGAGATCATCGGCCGCCACTTCAGCACCTTCTACCCGCCCGAGGACGTGGCCGCCGGCAAGCCCGCGTGGGAGCTGGAGGTGGCGGTGGCCGAGGGGCGGGTGGAGGACGAGGGGTGGCGGGTGCGCAAGGACGGCTCGCGCTTCTGGGCCAACGTGGTGATCACCGCGCTGCGCAACGACAAGGGCGTGCTGGTGGGCTTCACCAAGGTCACCCGCGACCTCACCGAGCGCTACCACACCGAGCAGGCGCTGCGCGAGAGCGAGGAGCGCTTCCGCCTGCTGGTGCAGAGCGTGAGGGACTACGGCATCTTCATGCTCGATCCCCAGGGCCGGATCGCCAGCTGGAACGAGGGCGCCCAGCGCCTGAAGGGCTACACGGCCGCCGAGATCATGGGCCGCCACTTCAGCACCTTCTACCCGCCCGAGGACGTGGCCGCCGGCAAGCCCGCGTGGGAGCTGGAGGTGGCGGTGGCCGAGGGGCGGGTGGAAGACGAAGGGTGGCGCGTGCGCAAGGACGGCACGCGCTTCTGGGCCAACGTGGTGATCACCGCGCTGCGCAACGACAAGGGCGTGCTGGTGGGCTTCACCAAGGTCACCCGCGACCTCACCGAGCGCCGCGAGGCCGAGATCCGCGCGCTGGAGGCCACCCGCCGCGCCGCCGAGAGCGAGGCGTCGAGCCGGGCCAAGAGCGAGTTCCTGGCCGCCATGAGCCACGAGCTGCGCACGCCGCTCAACGCCATCGGCGGCTACACCGAGCTGCTGGTGATGGGGCTGCGCGGCCCCGTCACCGAGGCGCAGCGAACCGACCTGGAGAAGATCGGGCGCAGCCAGCGGCACCTGCTCAACATCATCAACGACCTGCTCAACTTCAGCCGCATCGAGGCGGGGCAGATGGAGTACGAGCGCGGCCCCGTGCCGCTGAGCGAGACGGTGGCCGCGGTGGCGCTGATGCTCGAGCCGCAGGCCGCCGCCAAGGCCGTGGCCTTCGTCACCGGCCCCTGCCCCGAGTCGCTGGTGGCGCTGGCCGACCGGGTGAAGGTGGAGCAGATCGTGCTCAACCTGTGCTCCAACGCGGTGAAGTTCACCGGTTCGGGCGGGCGCGTGGAGGTGACCTGCCAGGAGACGGACGGCCGCGTGGTGGTGGAGGTGAGCGACACGGGCGAGGGGATCCCCGAGGAGGACCTGGAGCGCATCTTCGAGCCCTTCGTGCAGCTGGGCCGCGGGCTCACCACCGCGCACGAGGGCACGGGGCTGGGGCTGGCCATCAGCCGCGACCTGGCCCGTGCCATGGACGGCGACCTGGCCGTGCGCAGCACCGTGGGCGAAGGCAGCACCTTCACCCTCACCCTCCCCGCCTTCCAGGCGCCGGCGCACTGAACGCCGGACTCCGGCCACCGGCGACTGCGGCGGTGATACAGATCCCGGCAAAAGACTTGGCACACAGAGTCACGGAGACACGGAGCAACCGCCCGGATCTTCTCTGTGTCTCCGTGACTCTGTGTGATCCCCAGCGGGGCTGGACGCACCCACTGATCGTGCGGATCTGGAACGAGTCGACCGGCGGCTGCGGGGGGCAGGCCGCCTCCAGAGTTGTCCGCGCGGGAGTCCGCGGAGCGGACTTTGGGCCGTGGTTGCTGCGGTTTTTCAACCGCCCCAGGCTGGAGATCCGCGCTACAACATGAAACGGCCGCCCATCACCGGGCGGCCGTTCATCATCCATCCTGCCATCATCCGTCCCAAAGCCGATGCGTCGTTCGTCGAATGACGTCGACAGGTCAGGCGGGGACGGGCTCCCCGGCCTCCACCTCGATCTCGCCGGCCATCGCCACGCCCTTCAGCATCACCGCGTCTTCGTTCCACGTGCGGAAGCAGTTGTAGCCGAACTCGCGGGCGGCGCGGATCTGGTCGGGAAAGCCGAAGTAGTCGGCCCAGGCCAGCTGCTGCGCCTTCCACTTGCAGTCCCAGTGGAAGCTCACGCGGCGCATCTCGGCGGCGGTGTGCACCTCGGCGGTGCCGCGGAAGTACTCGCACCCCGACGACGCGCGCAGGTCGATTGATTCGATGTGCAACTCCGGGTATTCTTCCAGCGCCTTGGTCAGCCAGCGCTCCACCTTCAGCGCCGGGCAGTCGCGGTTGAACGCGATGCGCTCGTTGGGGCGGCCCTCGCGCAGGAAACGCTCGACGGCGTCGCGGAACGCTTCGGTGGCACGGGAACGTTCCAGCATCTGGAAGATCTTCATCCGGATCCGGTTGGGGAGAAGCGGACATGGCGGTGGTGGACCGCCAAAGATAACAGCGTGCCCCAGTTTCGCCAAGCGCTTGCCGTCGCTGCACTTGCGGGCCCGCTTCACCCGCTGCTACGTAGCCCGGAACGCCGTCGGTTACCGTCGTTCGCACACCCCGATCCCGCGCCGCCGTGACCGACCGCACGCCACCCGCCGCCGACACCCGCCCCGACCTGCGCCCGCCGCCCGAGGTGGTGCGCATCGCGCGGCGGCTGGAGGACGCGGGGTTCAGCACCTGGGCGGTGGGCGGCGCCGTGCGCGACGCCTTGGCCGGCCACGGCGAGGGAAAGGACTGGGACCTGGCCACCGCCGCCCGTCCGCGCGACGTGCAGCGCCTCTTCCGCAAGACGATCCCCGTGGGCGTGGCGCACGGCACCGTGGGTGTGCTGGGCGCCGACAACCGGATGGTGGAGGTCACCACCTTCCGCCGCGACGTGGAGACCGACGGGCGGCACGCGAAGGTTTCCTTCAGCGACACGGTGGAAGAGGACGTGCAGCGGCGCGACTTCACCATCAATGCCATCGCCTGGCACCCGCGCACGCACGAGGTACGCGACCCGCACGGCGGCCTGGGCGACCTGCGCGCCGGCGTGCTGCGCACCGTGGGCGACCCGCGCGAGCGCTTCCGCGAAGACCGGCTGCGCGTGCTGCGCGGCCTGCGCTTCGCCGGGCGCTTCGGCTTCCGCGTGGACGCCGGGACGTGGGAGGCGGCGCGCGAGTCGGCCCCCGAGCTGCCCAACCTCTCGGCCGAGCGGGTGCGCGAGGAGCTGCTGAAGGTGCTCAAGGAGGTGCCGCGGCCGTCCGACTCGCTGCGGCTGTACGAGGCGAGCGGCGCGCTGGGCACCCTCTACCCCGAGCTGCAGGCGTGCGTGGGGGTGATGGATGGGGATGAAGACGTGTGGACGCACCTGCTGCGCACCGCCGACGCGGCGCCTGCCAGCCGCATCCCGCTGCGGGTGACGGCGCTGCTGCACGACGTCGGCAAGCCGCACACGGCGGATGGGGCTGGCTTCCCCGCCCACGCCGCCGCCGGCGCCGCGCTGGTGCTGGGGCTGATGACGCGCCTCAAGTTCAGCAACGCCGAGCGCGACTTCACCACCCACCTGGTCGCGCAGCACGAAGACCTTCCCGGCCCGCAAGCGAGCGACGCGGAGGTGCGGCGCTGGCTGAGGGTCGTGGGACGCGCCTACGTGCACGACCTGCTGCGGCTGGAGCTCTACAACGCCGAAGGTCGCTCCACGGTCGACGCCGAGCGCGTGCGCGCCGCCGAGGCGCTGCGCCGCCGCGCCGACGCGGTGATGCGCGCCGGTGCCGCGCTCGACATCGGCGACCTGGCCATCGGCGGCGCGGAACTGCGGGCGCTGGGGATCCCCGCCGGCCCGCGCATGGGCCGCATCCTGCGCGACCTGCTCGAGCGCGTGACGGAAGATCCGTCGCTCAACACCGCCGACGCGCTGCAGGAGATCGTCCGCGGCGAGCTGGAGGGGGTGGAATGAGACCGGGCCGGCATCCTCGTGTGGGATGCCGGCCCCGGTCGTGGCCGCGGGGGGCTACGCGTTCAGCACCCGCACGTGGGCCCGATGTAGGTGCAATGGTATGCGCAGGTGTTCACCGGGTCCGGGTAGCTGGGCCTCAGGTCGTGGGCGAGCACCGTACCGGCCGCGTGGCCAGGGGCGGCGGTCGCGAACGAGTCCACCTTCAGCGCGTCGAGGTCGATCTTCAGCTTCGTCATGGAGCTTCTCCGGCGTGGGTGCGGATCGAAGCGGGGCGGCACCGGCATGGTGGTGCCGCCCGGTTGGCGGCGGGCCGGGCACCGGAATGCCCGTCCGCCGCTCACCCGCTCAGCACTGGTTGAAGCAGGTGGGGCCCTGGTACGTGCAGTGGTACGCGCAGGTTTGCAACGGCGACGGGTAGGTGATCGCGGCCGCGTGGGCGGCCACGGTGCCCTTCGGCTCGGCCACGGTGCCGGTCCCGAACGATTCGACCGACAGGTTCTCGAGGTTCAGCGACAGCTTCTTCACTTGCAGCTCCCGGTGGAAGAAATGCGGTTTCTGGGCGGCGTGTTGAAGAGCCGCCATCCTCTTGGTGCCTTGAAAGGTAGTTTGAGTGGATGCAGATGTCTACCCTTTGGCGAAACTGACACGAGGGTGGACGTGCGGCAGTCCCCATCGTGTGAAATCGTGTGATTTCTAGGTCGAGGAGGAAGGATGAGCCAGCCCGAAGCGTGGATGCGCGGCCCGGTGGACGGGATCCCGCCGCTGCTGATGCCCGCCGCCCACGCGCTGATCGGCGCGCGCGAGGACGTCGAAGCCGCGCTCGCCGGCCTGTCGGCCGACGAGCTGTGGGCGAGCCCCGGCGGCGCGGCGTCGGCGGGCTTCCACGCGGTGCACCTGGCCGGCTCGCTCGATCGCCTGTTCACCTACGCCCGCGGCGAGCAGCTGGGCGACGCGCAGCGCCAGGCCCTCGCGGCCGAGAGCACGCCGGCCGACCCGCCGCCTTCGCCGTCCGAAGTGAACGGGATCGTCCACGCGGCGGTGGACAAGGCGCTGGCACAGCTCCGCGCCACCGACCCGGCCACGCTGCTGGAGCCGCGCGGCGTTGGCCGGTTGCGGCTGCCCAGCAACGTCCTGGGCCTCCTCTTCCACGCCGCCGAGCACACCCAGCGCCACGTGGGCCAGCTGGTCACCACGGCGAAGGTAGTGCGGGGGCTAGGCGGGGCGGCGTCGTAGATTCGACCCAAAATCGACATTGACGGAGTTCGTGCAGCGGCCCGTTCCGCAAACCGCATGAACACGGAGCAGCGGAGAAAGCGGAGGGAGCGGAGAGATGCACGGTCAGCCTCCGCTTCCTCCGTGCTCTCCGCTGCTCCGTGTTCATGCAGTTGAAGAACGCCAGCCTAGAATGGGAGCTCGATTGGCTGATTCCGCATCAGTACCGGATCGCCTCCAGCGGGCGCTGGCCGGGGAGGGGGAGGATCACGCCGGGGTTGAGGATGCCGGCGGGGTCGAACGCGTCCTTCACCGCGCGGAAGCACGCGACGATCTCGGGGCCGAAGATGGTCTCGATCAGCGGCGCGCGCAGGCGGCCGTCGCCGTGCTCGCCGGCCATCGTCCCCCCCAGCGCCGCCACGCCCCCCGCCACCTCGTACACGATCGCCTCGATCTCCTCGCGCCAGCCGGGCCTGGCCACGTCCACCAGCGGGTTCACGTGCAGGTTGCCGTCGCCCGCGTGGCCGAAGATCACGGCGGGCAGCTCGTGCTCGCCCAGCACGCGCCGCAGCAGGCGGATGTAGTCGGCCAGGCGGGGGACAGGCACCACGCCGTCCTCGATGAACTGCATGGAGATGCGATTTCCGGCCAGCCGGGCGATCAGCGGGCTGGCCGCATGGCGCACGTGCCAGAAGCGGTCGCGCTGCGCCTGGTCGGCCGCCACCGTCACCCGATCGGCCACGCCGGCCACCTGCGCCCCCAGCGCGGCGAGCGACGCGGCCACCTCGCCCTCGGTGGCGGCCTCGAACTCCACGAACAGGATCGCCTCCAGCCCCTCGCGCAGCGGGTAGCCGGGGTCCTCGGCGCCCTTGCGCACCAGGTCGATGAAGGTGCGGTCGATGATCTCGCAGGTGGCGGGGCGCAGCTCCAGGATGCGCTCCACCGCCGCGCCCGCGGCGGCCAGGTCGGTGAACTCGAGCAGCGCCAGCCCCCGCGCCGCCGGTACCGGCGCCAGCCGCACCACGGCACGGGTGACCAGCCCCAGCGTTCCCTCGCTCCCCACCAGCAGGTCCACCGCGTCGCCCGTCTCCAGGTAGTCCCGCAGCGCATAGCCCGACGAGTTCTTCCGCACCGCCGGCCACTTCGCCACGATCGTCTCCGCGTGCGGCGCCAGCGCGGCATCCACCCGGGCCAGGATGGCGGCGAGCCGCGGGTGCCGTTCGCGCTCGCCGCGCACGGTGCGCACGCGGGTGCCGTCGGCCAGCACCACCTCCAGCGCATCGACCCAGGCGCGCGTGGAGCCATGGCGCACCGTGTGCGAGCCGCCGGAGTTGTTGGCGATCATCCCCCCGAAGGTGCAGCGCTCGCCGCTCGACGGGTCCACCGGAAAGTGCAGGCGATGGGCGGATGCGGCCACGTTCAGTTCCGCCAGCGTGGTGCCCACACTCACCGTGGCCGTGCAGCCATCCGCATCCACCACGGCCGGCTGGTGGAAGTGCGACATCAGGTCCACGCTCACGCCGTGGCCAACGTTTCCGCCCGGCATCCCCGTCCCCGCGCCCCGCGGGATCAGCTTCACGCCGTTGGCCGACGCCCAGCGCAGCAGCGCCGCCACGTCGTCCGCATCCACCGGCACGGCCACGGCGTCGGGCAGCGTGCGCAGGATCCCCGACGCCTCGCCGAACGGCCCGCGCCGCGCCACGTCCGTCTGCAACTCGCCGCGAAAGCCCTCGATGGGCCCGAGCGCGGCCCCCGCCACCACCTCCGCCAAGTCGGTCGAGGGAGTTGAAGGGGGTGAGGGGAGGCGCGACAGCGGCCATGCGGCGGCGTCGGGCTTTGCTTCGTGCTGGCGGGGTGGCTGCGTCGGCATCTCGTCCATCACGGCATCCAGGTCCTTGTAGATTCCATCCGGCATCCGGGCATTCGGCACCCATCGAATCTACACCTGATCACCACGCACGGCGCGACCTCCCGGCACCGCGCGAAGCCGAGTGGCGTCATAATGTACCATTTTGACCAATGAAATGGCCGCGTCGTGAAGGCTAAGTGATTGTAGGAGAGCGAGATGATTAAACCGATGGCGCGGGGGTGAGCGCCTTGACACTGGGCCGACGGAGCATCAACGTTCTGCTCAGCGCTGACTTGAATCGCTTTACGCGAGGTACCCCATGAAGCACCCCGGCCAGGTACAACCAGCGGCGGAAGTGGTGCGAGGCCCCGAGCCGCCTCCGGCCGAGTACCCCGTTCCGATCCGCTCGGAAGATCAAGATGCCTTCAACGAATCCCTCCGCGCGGGGATGCGGAGCATGGCGGCGCTGATGAAACGCAGGCGCAAGCAGAAGTAAGACCTCGCGGTTCGGAGTTGATGAGCGGGTTGGACAGTAATCCAGCCCGCTTTCCTTTTCCCCCAATCATCATCCCGAGGTATGCCGCACCCGGGTGAAGTGTTCTACCTGCCTCCGGACCGCGCGAACCTGCGAGCAAGGGCGCCCGTCCACACGTTCTGGTGAGCATGGAAACCGTGGAGACCGAGCCTTCGACGCTCGCCCATGGGAGCACCAGCGGGAGAGACGCGGCATATGGTGCCCGCCATGTCCTGATCGACCCGCGGACAGCCCCGTTTCGGAGAACGGGCTTCTCCCGCCCGACTTACGTGTACACGTCGCGGCTGGTCAGCGCGGCACGGTCCGAACTCGGGACGGCAGCCGGCCAGATCGTCGCCGAGATGCCGGAGATCCGCGTGAGCCTCGCTCGCGCGCTTGGTCTGGGCACGGGAGTCACGCGTGAGGGCAATGTTCCGGGGAGCAACCGCAGGGGCCGGCTGATCGAAACGACTGCGGACGTCGTGGCGGATTGGGATGTTCGGCACGCATTGGTGCTGACGGAGCCCGAGTATTCGCGGCACGGCTACCAACAGACCGTGGTGCCGCTTCTGGACGAGGGCTTCGAACCGGGAGATTTCGATGTCCAGCCAGCGGACAACAGGTGGCTGAAGACGTTGAAGTGGCGCTATGGAACTGCGATCCTGGCGGTGCCGATGGTTTCTACGTTGTACCTCCCCGACCACATCGCCCGCTTCCTCGACATCGTCGTTCCGAACGAGGTCATGGACCACGTCGAGCGCGCGCTGGTGGCGCACTTCGGGCTGGAGGGGTACGTCTGAAAACAAGAACGCCCCCCGGCGCGGTGCCGGGGCGCGTTCGATCTGCCGAATCTATGGCGCCCTACTCCAGCGCCGCGGCGCAGGCGAGGCAGTAGCCCACCACCTCCACGCGGAAGCCCTCCACCCGGAAGCCCTCGCCCACCTCCACGCGCGGCATGGACACGGCCTCGCCAGCCACGTCGCGCACGATGCCGCAGCGCAGGCAGCGCGAGTGGTAGTGGTCGTCGGTGCGGGCGTCGTAGCGGGCCGAGTCGTCGCCGTAGGTGAGCTTCACGGCAAGGCCGCAGCTGACCAGCGTCTCCAGCGCCTTGTAGACGGTGGCCAGCGAGATGTCGGCGATCTCGCCGCGCACCGAGGTGAACACTTCGTCGGCAGATGGATGCTCGCAGGTGCCCATCAGGAAGCGGTACACCGCCGCCCGCTGCTCGGTGTAGCGCTGGCCGTGGGCTTCCAGCGTCCGGCGCAGAACGGCCTCGGTGGGTTCTGGCCGAGGGCTCGCGGTGAGTGGCATCATCGTGTTCAGGGTGGCGCGTAAGCAGCGGAATTCCGCCGGGTACCGTTGTCGAAGGTAGGGATATCGCCATATCATGTCAACTCTTGGCCCCCCTGCGCGCATGCCCCGGCACGCGTCGTGCGCGGCGGGCGCGCAGTGCGTCGGAACTTCAGCGAACCCATTGGGACCCTGTGACGAGACGGCCGGTGAGACGGATCCATGCGGTGCTGGCGGTGCTCGCGCTGCTGGGCGCGGCGGCGTGCAACGAGGCCAAGGCGGACGTGGAGCCGCTGCCGCCGCTCCACCGGCCCACGCCCGAGGAGCGCGCCGGGCTGCCCGTGCTGTCGGGGCGGTGGCTGTTCACCGGCTTCGAGTACCCCGTGCGCGACACGCTGCGCGTGCGCGAGCAGGTGTACCGCCTGGTGCCGCCGGGCGAGTTCCGCATTGCCACCCAGCGGCTCGACTCGGTGGCCGGGCAGTACGTGCGCGACAGCGTGCCGTTCAACCTGACGGGCGAGGTGCGCCGCGACGGGATCTTCTCGTTCGTGGCGTTCGAGTCGGGGGGCGTGGGGCAGTACGTGGCCGGCCGCGTGGCGCGTGACACGATGTGGGTGGAGCTGACCGGCTTCCCGTCGGCGGCGAGCTGGCCGCCGGGCACCCGCGCTGCCTTCGTGCGGCGGCCCCGCGGCGCGCCTTTCGTGCGGCTGCGCGGCTACGTGCCCCCGCCCCCGCCGCCCGCGGACAGCACCGGGGCGAATGCCGAGGGTGACGGCGACGGCCAGCCGTCCGCGCCGCCGCCCGGCGCCGCGCCTGCGCCCGCCCCAGCGCCGGTGATCGAGCGGCCGCGCGAGCGTCCGGCGCCTCCGCCGCCCCCACCGCCTCCACCCATCGACTTCCCGGTGGACGAGCAGCCGGTGGTGCCGGTGGATACCTTCACCCCGGCGCCGCCCGTGCAGCAGCCGCGGCAGCGCAACCGCCGCCAGCCGGTGGTGCCGGTCACGCCGCCCGCCCCGCCGCCCGCGGACGACCCGCGCTACCAGATGCCGCGCGACACCATCCGCATCGGCAATCCGCCGCGGTAAGGCTCGCGGTCACGGAAGCATAGCGGTCGACAGATGAAGATCGCGCAGCCCTGAGCTTCGGGGCTGCGCGATCTCGTTTACATCCTACCAATTCGGCTGACTGAATGCGCATTCATCCAGCTTCCTGCAGACGAACTCACACGGAGGAACGGAGGAAACGGAGGACTGCTTGTGTTTCCTCCGTTCCCTCCGTTTCTCCGTGTGACATTCTGCCGTGGCGGTCCTTCTGAATGCACGATTGATTGGCCAATCTCGTAGATCTGTAGATCTATAGTTCTAGTACGACCCTACACCCCCGCCAGCTCCTCGCCCAGCCGCTCCCACGCCGCGTAGGCCTCCGCCAGCTCGGCGGAGAGGGTGTCGCGCTCGCCCGCCAGCTTCTTGGGGACGGAGGGATCCGCACCGGGGGCGTAGATCGCGGGGTCGCCCAAGGCGGCCTCGATCTCGGCGACGCGCGCCTCGATCTGCTGGATGCGGGCTTCCACGCGCTGCAGCTCGGCCTCGCGGCGGCGTTGCTCGTTCTTGGAGATGCCTGCGGATCCGGGCTTTGCCGGCGCCAGCGCGGCCGCCTTCGCCTCGGCCGCGCGCGTGGCGGCCTGCGCCGCGCTCGCGGTGTCGACGCGGCGGCGCTCGCTCCACTCCTGCCAGTCGTCGAAGCCGCCGGGGTAGTCCTCGAACTTCCCGTCGGTCCAGCTCCAGATGCGCGTGGCCGTGCCCGCAAGGAAGGCGCGGTCGTGCGAGATCAGGATCACCGTGCCTTCGTGCCCGGCGATCGCGTCTTCCAGCACCTCGCGGCTCTCCAGGTCGAGGTGGTTGGTGGGCTCGTCCAGCAGCAGCAGGTTGGCGCGCTGCAGCGTGATCTTGGCCAGCGCCACGCGCGCCTGCTCGCCCCCCGACAGGTCGCCGATCTTCGCCTGGATGTCGTCGCCCGAGAAGAGGAAGCGGCCCAGGTGCCCGCGCAGCTCGGGCATCGTCCCCTTCGCCCCGTCGCTCACCTCCTGCCACACGGTCTTCGCGGGGTCGAGGTAGGCGAAGTCCTGCCGGTAGTAGGCGCGCACCACGCCGGTGCCGGCGATCACCGAGCCGGCGCAGAGCGCGCTCTCGCCCGCCAGCGCCTTCATCAGCGTGCTCTTGCCGCAGCCGTTGGGGCCGATGATGGCGATGCGCTCCTCGCGCGACACCTCGGCGGTGAACGGGGCGAAGAGCCTGCGCGCGCCAACCGAGCAGGTCACCCCGTCCACCCGCAGCACCGTGCCGCCGCTGCGCCCCGCCTGCCCGAAGCGCAGCGCCATCGCCCGCCCTTCGTCGCTCACCGCGGATACGCGGTCGAGCCGTTCCAGCAGGGTGCGGCGGCTCTTGGCCTGCTTGGTCTTCTGCCCGGCCAGGTTGCGGCGGATGAAGTCTTCGGTGCGGGCGATCTGCGCCTGCTGCTGCTCGTACTGCTTGCGCTGCAGCTCGCGCCGGGCCTCGCGCTGCTCCAGGAAGCTCTCGAAGCCGCCGGTGTAGGCGAAGGCCGTCCCCTCTTCCAGGTGCAGCACGTGGTCGGCCAGGCGCTCCAGAAACACCCGGTCGTGGCTCACCAGCATCACCGTGCCGGGGTAGCCCTTGAGGTACTGCTCCAGCCATTCCGTCGACCGCAGGTCGAGGTGGTTGGTGGGCTCGTCCAGCAGCAGCACGTCGGGCGCCGAGAGCAGCGTCTGCACCAGCCGCACCCGCCCCAGCTCGCCGCCGCTCAGCGCGCGGATCGGCTTGCTCCAGTCGCCCGGGGGAAAGCCCAGCCCCTCCAGCGTGGCCTCGGCGCGCGAGTGCATCTCGTAGCCGCCGCGGCGGCGGAACTCCTCCACGTGGCGGTCGTAGCTGGCCAGCAGCCGCACGCCCTCGTCCGAGTCGTGGCCGATGGACGACAGCTGCTCGAGCTCGGCGTGCAGCCGCGTTTCCATGGCCACCAAGTCGGCGAAGGGCTCCAGCGCGGCCTCGGCCACGGTGGCGGCGCTCCCCTCGCCGCGGTCCTGGCGCATGTGGGTGAAGCGCAGCCCCGGGTGGCGCCACACCTCGCCCTCGGTGGGCTCTTCCTCGCCGGTGATCAGGCGCAGCAGGGTGGTCTTTCCCTGGCCGTTGCGGCCCACGATCCCCCAGCGCTCGCCCTGCGCCACGTGGAAGCCCACGTTGCGCACGATCCAGCGGTCGCCGTACTGCTTGCCCGCGTCCTGCAGCCGCACCAGCGTCATGCTGAGCCCGTCGTTCTGTTTGTCGGATTGAGTCGATGCCGCGAGACGGCGGCGGGGAAGATAACGAAGCGGGCGGCCCGGGGGGACCGCCCGCCTCGTTCACCCCGCGTGCGGACGTCTGCGCGGGTTGGCCGTCAGCCCGCGCAGAAGTTGCACTCCTGCATCGGGCCGGCCGCGGTCACGAACGTGAAGCAGCCGGCGTAGCACGTGTTTCCGTCGCACGAATAATCCCACGTCCCGCAGTTGCACGAGTCGCCACAGGTCCCGTTGCACGACGCGGCGCACGTTCCCCCGCAGGTGCCGCCGCACGAGGCGTCGCAGGTGGGGCAGCCGGGACAGGTGCAGGCGGTGGGGCAGGTGCACTGCTCACCGTAGACGGTTCCCTTCGCCGGCTTCACCGGCGTGGTGCTGAAGCTGTCGATCACCAGGTCTTCGAGCTGTAGCTTGAGCTTGTTCATCGGGTCTCTCCCTGGTTTGGTGGTGAGTCCGGGGTCGCGTGGCGTGCCGGCGGGTGCCGGTCAGCCGCATTCGATGCACATCTGGTTGGGACCGGCGAACGTCTGGAAGCCCTGGCACGTGGGATCGCACGAATAGCCGCCGCACGAAACGTCGTACGTGCCGCAGCCGCCGTCGCACGACGCGTCGCAGGTGCCGTTGCACGACGCGGCGCAGGTGCCGCCGCACGTGGCGTCGCAGGTTGGGCAGCCGGGACAGGTGCAGGCTGTGGGGCAGGTGCACTGCTCGCCGTAGACGGTGCCCTTCGCCCTGCGCACGGGGGTTGTGCTGAAGCTGTCGATCTGCAGGTCTTCGAGCGTGAGCCTGAGCTTGCGCATGCGATCCTCCTCGGGCGTGGGATGGATGAAGGAAACGGGCAGGGCCCCATTCGCCGGCCGGTGCCTGCGAATGGCCTGCTCAGAGCCGGCACACGCGTCTCCGCACCGTCACCCGGCAGCGCAGAGCTCGCAATAGCCCTGTTCACCCCGCGTCTGGTAGGTGTAGCAACCGTAATAGCACGAGTTGCACGAGTTGTCCCATGTCTCGCAGCCACACGACTCGCCACAGGTGCCGTTGCACGACGCGTCGCACGTTGCCCCGCAGGTGCCGCCGCACGAAGCGTCGCAGGTGGGGCAGCCGGGACAGGTACACGCCGTGGGGCAGGTGCACTGCTCGCCGTACACGGTTCCCTTTGCCCGCTTCACCGCCGTGGTGGTGAAGCTGTCGATCACCAGGTCTTCGAGCTGAAGCTTGAGCTTGTTCATCGGGTCCTCCAGGTGGGTAGAGTAGATGGGGGTTGGGCCGATGCCAGACCGGCCCGGAGCGCGCCGCCGCGGCCCTGCGGCGCCCGGTGTCAGCAGAGCACGCAGTCCATGTGAATCCCGCCGTACGTCGCGTAGCCCTGGCAGGTGTAGTCGCACGACTCGCCGCCGCAGCTTCCCTCGCAGGTATTGCACGAGAAGTCGTACGTGCCGGGGCAGTTGCAGGTGCCGTTGCACGAGGCGTCGCACGTCCCGCCGCAGGTGCCGCCACACGAGGCGTCGCAGGTGGGGCAGCCGGGACAGGTGCAGGCGGTGGGGCAGGTGCACTGTTCACCGTAGACGGTGCCCTTCGCCCTGCGCACGGGGGTGGTGCTGAAGCTGTCGATCACCAGGTCTTCGAGCTGCAGCCGGAGCTTGTTCATCGGGTCCTCCAGGTGAGTGGATGGATGCGGGCCGATGCGGAGCCGTCACGGGGGCCGGAATCCTGGCGTACGGGCGTTCTCCGCACGTGTCACCGGGGCCGCGGCACGTGCGAGCGTACAGGATGGGATTTGGCCATGGCTCGGCGAAATTCGTCCGCACGCAATTTCCTTTCCCGTCCATCTGCAAACAAACTGCGTAAGTCGTGTGGGGCGCCGAATGCCGACTGAGACCCGAGTCCCCAATATCCTCATCAACCGTTTGATGACGGCGTTGTGCCGAAAATGCGAGGCCCAATCCGGCGCTTGTCAGGAAGCAGCAAGCAAAGGCGCCCGAACCATCGAGCTGGTTCAGGCGCCTTTCTGTTCCGACGATCATGCGAGGGACGCTGTGACCCGCACACCGTACGCCGTCGCGCTGCGGATATCGACACCCGCCCCGGACCGCCTCACGGCATCGAGGGAAGGACGAGCGTACCGCGACGGATCCGCTGCGTGGCGCGGCCGTCAGCAGACGTAGCACAGGTTCTTGGGCCCGGCATACGTCTGGAATCCGTAGCACGTATACGCGTTGAAGGTCTCGTAGGTCTGGCAGCCCCCCATGCATGTGTCGCCAAACGAATATTCGCACGTCTCGGCGCAGGTGTCGTGGCACGACCCTCCGCACGAGCCGTTGCAGGCCGACGCATCGCAGGTGGGGCAGCCGGGGCAGCTGCAGGCGGTGTCACAGCTGCACTGCTCGCCGTAGACGGTGCCCTTCGCAGCCCGCACGGGCGTGGTGCTGAAGCTGTCGATCACCAGGTCTTCGAGGTGCAGCTTGATCTTGTTCATTCGGTCCTCCTGCGGATGGGGTGATGGATCAGGAAGTTGATGAAATTTGGCCCGGAATGCGTTGTGCTCAGCGCCTGCCGGTGGCACCGCCGTCGTCTCGGGCGGCGGTGCTCCGGGGAAGCGTTTCGTCAGCGCATCATCCGCAGAAGATGCACGGGTCCCACGGCCCCTCGTTGGTCTGGTAGCCGGAACACGTGTAGTAGCAGCTGTCCCACGTATCCTGGGCGCCGCGCACGCTGCCGCGCCGGGTCTCGGCCGGGGTGCTCGCGAAGCTGTCGACACGGAGCTCGTCCACCTGCAGCTTGATCTTCTTCATGCGGCTTCTCCGGGTTGTCGATGAAGTTCTCGAATCGCGCCTCATCAATAACGTTTGACGCCATCTAAATCAACACAGACGAGTTTGGCACTCCGGAAGACCGGGCGATCTGCGGTCCACGCACGCAGGCGCCCGGACCAGCTGGGGTCCGGGCGCCTGCGATCGTCTTCGGATTCCCCGGGAGGTTACCGTCCGGTCGATCCCATCATGAACGTGCCAGTCTTGCGGAACGGCACCTGGCGCGTGCCCACGGGGGTGCGCACGTCCACGGTGCCCTGCGCGCGGTAGTCCACGCGGCCGTAGTCCATCAGCGAGCGCCCGGCGCCGGCCAGCTGCCCGAAGCCGAACGACACGGGGATGCCGAAGGTGCGCGTCTGCCCGGCGCGCACGTTCAGCGTGTCGCCGTAGGTGCCCTCGGCCAGCGGCGTCCAGGCGCTGTCTTGCGCGGTGGCGCCGGTGCGGCGCAGGAACAACTGGTAGCGCAGGTCGCTCGCGCGCAGGTTGAAGCGGTTGGGGTTGTGCACGCGCACGTTGGCGATCAGCGTGCCGCCGGTGAGGCCGATGCTGCCCAGCGTCACCCCCTCCAGTTCGATCTCGGGGCGCTGCACGGCGCCGCCGCAGGCCGAAAGCGCCATCGCGGCCGCCATCACCAGGGCCGGGAATCGAATACGGTTCATTTCGCTCGTCTCCTTGCAAGAACACGCGGCCAGGCTTCGGTGCCCGCCGCAACCCACGGTTTCCTTGCGACAGCCGTGCCGCGCCGTCGATGCAACCCCGGCGCGCGCGATTTGTCCAGCAGGAGACGGAGGATTTCCCCCTTCCCACCCGTGATCCCCACGCCGCCGCTCCTCACGTCTGTCCCCGCACGTCGAGCGCGAGCGTCGCCGCACGGGGACGGGCAGGGACCGCGCGCGCGGCAGGCTCTCCCCACACCAACGGCGATGCCTCACGCAGAGTCAGCAGAGCCAGCAGAAGAAACGGCTGTTCTCTGCTGACTCCGCTGACTCTGCGTGAGGCAAGTCTTTTCCCGGGCCTGGCCCGAGATCAGGCCCCTCCACTTCGCCCCCGGACGGCTATCCCCGCGGCGGCGGCGAAGTGCGCGGCGGACACGGTGCGTCGAACTTGTAGACCAGCAGCATGAGCCCGGGCGCCTGGAAGGGGAGGGAGGTTTGCAGCGAAACCTGGCGCCCGCCGAATTCGCACTCCATCCAGGTGACGTGCCCGGGCGCATCCGGCATTCGGAGCTCGCGCCAGCCGGCGGGGATCACGGCCGCGATGCCGCCGGCCAGCCGCTCGAGCTCGGCCTGGGCGGCCGTGCGGTCGCCCGCCACGCCCAGCGAGGTGACGTGCAGCACGTTCCACCCCGGGTTCACCCACAGCTCCGACCGCGCGTCGCTCCCCCCGAAGCGCATGGCGTGGCGCGAGGCCACGATGGTGCTGGCGAGCGTGGTGCCGGACGCGGTGATCAGCTCGCCGCGCACGTCGCGGAACCCGTTCAGCGCGGCGTCGAGCAGGTAGGCCACGTGCCGCGGGACGGCGGCGTCGGCCGCCGGCTGGGCCAGCAGCGGCTTCGCGGCGAGGAGGAGCGGGAGGAGAAGGACGGCGATGCGCATGGGCGGGTTGCGTCGCGGGTGTGGGGAAAGGATGAAGGGAAGGGCGGACCGGCACGCCGGCGCGGGCACTCGGGCCGACGGGTGAGGAGACGGGCGGCTACAGCTCGCGCCAGTCCACGTCCAGGATGCGGCGGTACGCCTGCGTGTCCACCAGCAGCTTCACCAGGTCGCCGTCGAGCAGCCCCTCGCGCGCCTCGCCGGCCAGGATGTCGAGCGCGCGCTCGGGCGGCAGGGCGCGCTTGTAGGGGCGGTCGGCCGCGGTCAGCGCGTCGAAGATGTCGGCCACCGTCATCAGCCGCGTCTGCACGGGGATCTGCTCGGCGGTGAGGCCGCGCGGGTAACCGCGGCCGTTCAGCTTCTCGTGGTGGCCGTAGGCGATCCGGGCCACGTTGCGCAGCTCGCCCGTCCACGGGATCTGCACCAGGAAGCGGTACGTCTGCTCCACGTGGCTCTCGATCTCGCGGCGCTCCTCGTCGTTCAGCGTGCCACGGGGGATGTGCAGGAAGCGCATCTCCTCCTCCGTGACGTACGGCAGCGGCCGTCCCTCGGGCCCGCGGAAGGTGAGGTGGCCCACGCGGCCCAGCGTCTCGGCCGCGCGCTCGGCCAGCACCGACGGCTCGTTGGCCGAAAGGACCAGCGCCCGCACCGCGTCCAGCTCCTCCAGCCGCAGCCGGTGCTCGCCGTCCAGCTCGGGCCCGGGCCGCACCCCGCGCTCCAGCAGGTCGGCCCGCGCCTGGTGGTAGTCGGCCTCCAGCGTGCGCCGCACCAGCTCGAAGCGCGACAGCACGCGCTCCAGCAACAGCGGCGGCAGCTTCTTGGCCTTCACCAGCACCTCCTCGCGCACTCCCACCTTGCCGAAGTCGTGCAGCAGCGCCGCGTAGCGCAGCTCGCGGATCTGCTCGGGGGTGAAGCGGACGCCCCGGTAGGCGGGCGACGGCGCGCGCTCCAGCCCCAGCGCCAGGTCGCAGGTGAGCGTGGCCACGCGCACGCTGTGGCCCGAGGTGGTAGGGTCGCGCGAGTCCACCGCGATCACCGCCGCCTTGACGAAGCTCTCGAACAGGTCCTCGATCTGCCGGTAGAGGCGCGAGTTCTCGATGGAGACCGCCGCCTGCCCCGCCAGCGCCTGCACCAGCACCAGCTCGCGGTCGGTGTAGGGGAGCACCCAGCGCGCGGCGTCGTCCTCATCGGTGATCCGCGCGCGGTCGATGCGCTTGCGGTTGATCAGCTGCAGCACCCCCACCACGTCGCCGGCGTGGTCGATCATCGGCACCACCAGCAGGCTCTTCGTCCGGTAGCCGAAGCGCTGGTCGAAGCTGCGGTTGAGGGTGTACGGCGCGCCGGGCGGAAGCCGGTAGGCGTCGTCCACCCGCAGCGTCTCGCCGGTCACCGCGGCGTAGCCCGCCAGGCTGCCGGGGTCGATGGGCAGGGTGAAGGAGACGAAGGGCGCGTCGGGGAGGGTGTCGTTCTGCGCCAGGTTGAAGCGCAGCCGCGGGCGGGCGTCGTCGCCCGGGCCCGGCTCCACCAGGTACAGGCTGCCGGCGTCGCTGTCGGTGATCTGGCGCGCCTTGGTGACGATCTTCTCCAGCAGCCGGGCCGGGTCGCGCTCGGTCATCAGCGCCATCCCCACGGCGGCCAGCTCGCGCAGCTCGCCGCGGGTGCGCGCCAGCTCGGCCTCCATCCGCGCCGCGCCCAGGCGCGCGGCCGAGAGCCGGAAGGCCATGCGCAGCGTGCTGGCGGCAGTGCCGGGGTCGGCGGGGAGGACGGCGGCCACGCGGTCGCACCCCGCCGCCAGCCGCTCGGCGCGCGCGCTGGCGGCCAGCACCGTCACCGCCTCGGGAAGGTGGCGCAGGACGTCGGGGAGGCCGGGGGTGGCCCGCGCCATCGCCTCGTCCAGCAGGAAGACGCTGGGCCGCGTGCAGGGGTCGGCCGCGTCGTCCACCGAGTCGGCCTCGCGCGTTTCCACGGCGTCGGCGGCGAGCACGGCGGCCAGCGGCGCCAGGTCGGCGCCGGGGGCGTGCAGCAGCAGCGGGCGCGCCCCGCGCGGGCGTTCGACGGCTTCGACCACGCCGTCGGCGGTGGACGTCACGCGGCGTCCCCGCCCAGCGCGATCTCCTCGCACTCGGCCGCCAGCCCCAGCGCCAGCTGCGACCCCAGGGCGAAGGCGCCGTCGCGCATCTCGTGGAGGATGCGGTCGAGCTCGGTATCGGTGCGGTCGGGGGCGTGGTGGAACATCTCCAGGCGGCGGACCCCGGCGTCCTCGGCCAGCCGCACGGCCTGCGAGAAGGTGCTGTGGCCCCAGCCGCGGTAGCGCTCGTACTCGGCGTCGGTGTACATGGCGTCGTGCAGCAGCAGGTCGGCCCCGCCGGCGAACTCCACCAGCTCGCCGTACCACGCCGGGTCGGGGTTCTCGCCCAGCTCGTCGTCGGGGATGTAGACCAGCGACGCGCCGCCCGACTCGATGCGGTAGCCGTAGGTCACGCCGGGGTGGTTCACGCGGCACGCGGTCACCCGCACGCCGTCGGCCTCCCACGGCGTGCCGTTGGCGCGCGCGAAGCCCACCTGGGCCGACAGCGCGTCCATGGGGATGGGAAAGTAGAGCGGCGACATCTGCCCGGCGAAGGCGCGGTCGATGGGCACGGCGCCCTGCCGCGGGCCGTGCACGCACAGGCGGCTCTCGGGCTCGTAGAGCTGGGCCAGGAAGGGAAAGCCCTGGATGTGGTCCCAGTGGTAGTGCGTGACGAAGAGCTGCGCGTGGAAGGGCTCGCCATTCACGCTCACCTGCCGGCTCAGCGAGCGGATCCCCGTGCCCGCGTCGAAGATCAGCCGCTCGCCCACCGGCGTGCGCACCTCCACGCAGCTGGTGTTGCCGCCGTACCGCACGGTGGAGGGGCCCGGCGACGGGATGGAGCCGCGGGTCCCCCAGCAGGTGACGCGAAGCGCCGGAGCGGCGGCGTCGGATGCGCGCATGTGGAACGCGGATGAGGTGCGGCGGGGCATGGAGCGGCGAGCCGGGCGGCCCGCGTTGCAACGGAGAATGTGCGCAAATTACGCCAACCGCGCACGGCGGCGCAACGGAGCCGCGGGCCGGGGGCTTCCACGCGGCCTTGGAAGAGGATCGCGCGCCGTCGCCGAACCCGGTGCTACGGTTCGTTCCCCAGCCGCTTCCTGCGGATGGGGCTGATGGTCGTCTCGCGGATCAGGTGCAGGTAGGGACGTTCGAGGGTGCCCGCCAGCCGCTTCATCTCGGGCCAGTGGCGGTAGACGGTCCGCGAGATCTTGCAGAGGCCGCGGATGGTGTCGTTGAAGAAGAACGCGCCCATGTTCATCTCCTTCAACACCGCGCGCTCCAGCGGCTTGTGCAGGATCTGCCGGTCCGACCCCACCACCACCCACTCCCGCTCGCCCGCGTAGCGAAGCACGTCCTGGTCGGGCGCGCCGCGCAGGTCCACGTCGTTGACGTGAACGGCGTCCTGCCCCAGCTCGCGCAGCGAGCGGACGAGGCGCCACGGGGTGTTCTCGTCGAACAGGAAGACTACGCCCGAGCCGTCAGCCACCGTCGGAACTCCAGGGCGGTCTCCACGCTACGCGGGGTGATCTCGTACATCCAGGCGACGCGGTTCACCGCGTCGCCGCCGTGCTGGCCCAACTCCGCGTCGTAGGCATCGCTCAGCGTGCTGGCGCGGATCGCGGCTTCCTCCACGACCGGCGCGCCGAACGCGAAGCCCGGATCGATGCTGACACCGCCCTCCCTGCCCAGCGGCCACCAGCGCGTGGCCACGTCGTCCAGGCCGAAGTCGATCTGGTCGAGGTAGGGCCTGACCAGCTGCGGGAAGGCGTGCTGCCCGTGCCCCTGGAGCAGCACCACCGCCTCGCTGCCCTCGCTCTCGCCCAGGACCACGTAGAGCAGCCCTTCGGGATCCACGAAGAAGCGCCGCATGGCGAACGGATGGCGGTGTCCCTGGGCGTGGCCGTGCTCCGCGAGCTCGCGCGCCGCCACGTTCGCCGCCTCCTTGATGATGCCCCACGACGCGCCCGCCGATTCGAAGGCACGGATGTACAGCATCTCGATCAGCTCCACGAACGAGATCGCCTGCTTCCCCTCGAGCACCGGGAGATCGGTGTTGATCAGCGGCGCATGGTGCACGGGCCCGGTGGGACGCATGCGGCCGTAGCCGAACGCCCAGCGGCGCACGGTGGCGGGCTTCTCGTGGAGCAGTGCGGCGGCTTCGCCGGGCGTGTAGATGCCTGTCCCCAGTGCGACCATGTTGGCGGGAGCTTCTCCTTCGGAAGGGTGTACGTGCCGTCCCGGGAGAACGGTAATCAACTGGACAGCGCTTGTGAAGGATCCGGACGGAAATGCTACAGCGTGAACAGAGTGGACACCGCCGCGCATGCCCCGGCCTGGAGCGTAAGCGAAGGGACACGCCCGGTCCCGTCTTTGTCGTAATCGTAATCGCAGATCCGCATGGATCGTCGCGGCGGCAACCTGCTGACGTGTCACACGGAGGCACAGAGGCACAGAGAAAACCGTATTTCTCCGCGGCTCCGTGCCTCTGTGTGAGAAGCAGTTCAGCCGGATCCGGTACCAGCTCGGCGGGCCGCGCGGAAAAACGAATCGCGGGGCCCGCTTGAGAAGCGAGCCCCGCGATCCGGGAAGGACAACGATGCGTCCCTCGAAACTACCGCATGCGGCGCTCGCGGATGCGGGCGGCCTTGCCGCGCAGGGCGCGCAGGTAGTACAGCTTGGCCCGGCGCACGCGGCCCTCGCGAACCAGCTCGATGCTGGCCAGCATGGGCGAGTGCAGCGGGAAGGTGCGCTCCACGCCCACGCCGCCGCTGATCTTGCGGACCTTGAAGGTCTCGCTCACGCCGCCGTTCTTGCGGCCGATGCAAACGCCCTCGAACGCCTGGATGCGCTCCTTGTCACCCTCGCGCACGCGCACGTTCACGCGGAGCGTGTCACCCGGGCGAAAGCTCGGGATGTTGTCGCGCAGATACTCCTGCTGGGTCTCGATGAACGGATGCATGAGAGCCCTTCCTTCCGTTTTGACAGGTTTGAGAGAGGTTGGGCGGGCCGCCAACCGGCGGCTCCGGTTCGGGTCCCAACGTCAGCCTTGCTCCGGATGCTCCGCCAGGAGCTCCGGGCGCCGCTCGCGCGTCAGCCTTTCGGACTGGTCGCGCCTCCACGCGGCGATCTTCGCGTGGTCGCCAGACAGCAGCACGTCTGGCACCCGTAAGCCCCGGTATTCGGCGGGGCGCGTGTACGACGGGGGAGACAGCAGCCCGTCGTAGAAGCTGTCGGTGCTCGCGCTCTCGTGGTCGGAGATCGCGCCCGGCAGCAGCCGCACCACCGCGTCCAGCACCGCCAGCGCGGCCGGCTCGCCGCCCGAGAGGATGAAGTCGCCCAGCGACAGCTCCTCGTCGGCCAGCCCCTCGGCCACGCGACCGTCCACGTCCTTGTAGTGCCCGCACAGCAGCGTGAGCTCGGGCTGCACCGCCAGCCGCACCGCGTCGTCGTGGGTGAACCTGCGCCCCCGCGCCGACATCAGCACGATGCGCCCGCGCGGGCGCTGCTCGCCCTCGGGCGCCAGCGACTGCACGGCTTCCCAGAACGGCTCGGGCTTCATCACCATCCCCGAGCCGCCGCCGTAGGGCAGGTCGTCCACGGTCTGGTGGCGGTCGTGCGTGAACGCCCGAAGCTGCACCAGCTCGTAGCTCACCAGCCCTGCCGCCGCCGCCCGCGCGGGGATCGAAAGCCCCAGCGCCCCCCGGAAGAAGTCGGGGAAGAGGGTGACGACGTTGATGCGCATCAGAGGTCGGTGAGCCCGGCGGGAAGCTCCACCTCCACCACCCCCTCGGCCGGGCTCACCCGGCGCACCATCTCGCGCACGAAGGGCACCAGCAGCTCCTTGCGCCCCTCGCGGCGCACGCCCAGGTACCAGCCGGCGGGCGCCTCGTACACCTCGTCCACCCGGCCCAGCACCTCGCCGCCGTTGACCACGCGCAGGCCGATGAGCTGGTGCACGAACGACTCGTCCTCGTCCAGCGGCGCGGCGTCGGCCGCGGGGAGGAGCAGCGAAACGCCGCGCAGGGCCTGCAGCGCGTCGTTGAGCCCCGTGTACTCGGCGGCCTTCACCAGCAGCCCGCCCTTGAAGGGGCGGGCACGCTCGATGGTGATCTGCCCGCCCGTCACCCGGCCCCGTGCGTCGCCGAAGCGCAGCACGCGGCCGGGGGTGAAGACGGCCGCGGGGTGGTCGGTCTCCACGCGCACGAACAGCTCGCCCTTGATGCCGTGCGGCTTCTGCACCGCGCCGACGATCAGGAAACCGGCCTCCCCGCCCACGTCGCTCAAGCGATCACGCCTCCGCGGGCTTGTCGCCCTCGGCCACGTCGGTCGACTCGGCGGCGTCGTCGGTGACCTGGCTGTTGACGGCGGTGTTCTCGGCTCCGGCGGTCGCCGGGGCGTCGACTTCGGCCGTCGCGGCGGCCGGGGCGTCGGTGGTCGAAACCGGCGCCTCGTCCTCGTCGGCAGTCGCGGCAGCGGCCGGGGTCTCGGCGTCGTCGCCGCCAGTCACCCGGTCGGCCACCGCGCCGGCGGCGTCGCTCACCGCGTCGGCCACGGTCCCGGCCGCATCCTTCACCGCGTCCACCACGCTCCCGGCCACACCCGCCACGGCCGAGGCCGCGCCGCTGGCGGCACCGGCCACGGTCGAAGCCGCGTCGCTCGCCACGTCGGCCACGCTCGAGGCGGCGCTGCTGGCGGCACCGGCCACGGTGGCGGCGGCACTGCTCGCGGCGCCGGCCACGCTCGACGCGGCATCCTTCGCCACGCCGGCGGCCTTCGAAGCCGCGCCCCGGGCCGCCTTGCCGGCGGTGGAGGCGGCGTTGCTCACGGTCTCGGTGACGGCTTCCAGCGCGCTCTCGGGCTTGAACACGCCCGCCTTGCGCAGGAGCGAGCGCACCGTGTCGGTGGGCATGGCGCCCTTGGCGATCCAGGCGTTGGCCTTGTCGCGGTCGACCTTGAGGGTCTCGGGCTGGGTGGTGGGGTTGTAGTGGCCAATGGTGGCCACGAAGCGGCCGTCGCGCGGCATCGAGCTCTCGGCGATGACGATGCGGTAGTGCGGGGCCTTCTTACGGCCCATGCGACGGAGACGGATCTTGAGTGCCATCGGACCTCCTCAGGTCGATCAGCGGTGGCGTCCAGCCCGAGCCCCGCGGAACCGCTCCGCGGGTGGACGGACGATCAAAAACCGCGAGTGCCCGGTTACCCAGTGCCCGGTTCCCAGGATCGTTCGACCTGGGCACTTGGCACTGGGCACTTGGCACTTGCAGTTCTACATCCGGGGCATTCCCCCGAATGGAAGCTTGGGCATTCCGCCGCCCTTCGGCATCATGCCCTGCATGGCCTTCATCTGCTTCATGAACTTCTGCATCTCCTTGAACTGCTGGAGAAGCTGGTTGATCTCGGACACGGGCCGGCCGCAGCCGCGCGCGATGCGGGCGCGGCGCTGGCCGTTGAGCATCTCGGGGCGCTTCCGCTCCTGCTTCGTCATCGACAGGATGATCGCCTCGATGTGGCTGAACCGCTTGGGATCGACCTTGACGTTCTTCAGCATCTTGCTGTTCACGCCCGGGATCAGCTTCAGCAGGTTCTCCAGCGGCCCCAGGTTCTGCATCTGCCGCAGCGCGACCAGGAAGTCTTCCAGGTCGAAGCGGCCGGCGCCCATCATCTTCTTCTCGAGCTTCGCGGCCTCGTCGCTGTCGAAGGAGCGCTGCGCCTTCTCCACCAGCGCCACCACGTCGCCCTGCTGCAGGATGCGGCCGGCCATGCGGTCGGGGTGGAACTCCTCCAGCCCGTCCAGCTTTTCGCCCACGCCCAGGAACTTGATGGGCTTGTGGGTCACGCCGTAGATGGAGAGCGCGGCGCCGCCGCGGGCGTCGCCGTCCATCTTGGTGAGCACCACGCCGGTCACGTCGAGCACGTCGTCGAACCCCTTGGCAACGTTGACCGACTCCTGGCCGATCATGCCGTCGGCCACGAAGAGGATCTCGTGCGGCCCCAGCGCGGCCTTGAGCGCGCGGAGCTCGCTCATCATCTCTTCGTCGATCTGCAGCCGGCCCGCCGTGTCGATGATCAGCACGCGGTCGCGCTCGCTCTTCGACAGCTCCAGCGCGCGCTTCGCGATGCCCACCACGTCGGTGCTGCCGGGCTCGGCGTAGACCGGCACGCCCACCTGCTGGCCCAGCGTCTGGAGCTGGTCCACGGCGGCGGGGCGGTACACGTCGCAGGCCACCAGGCGCGTCTGGCGCATCTCGCGCTTCATGCGGCGCGCGAGCTTGCCGGCGGTGGTCGTCTTACCCGAGCCCTGCAGCCCGACCATCATGATCACGGTGGGGGGGATGGGCGCCAGCGCCAGCGGCGAGCGCTTCTCGCCCAGCATGCTGGTGAGCTCCTCGTGCACCACCTTGACCAGCTGCTGGCCGGGGGTGACCGACTTGAGCACGCGCTCGCCGAGCGCCTTGTCTTCCACGCGCTTCATGAAGTCGCGCGTGACCTGGTAGTTGACGTCGGCCTCGAGCAGCACGCGGCGGACCTCGCGAAGCCCTTCGCGGATCATGGGCTCGGTGAGCACCCCGCGCTGGCGGAGGCCGCTGAGCACGCCTTCGAGCTTTTCGCTGAGCTGGTCGAACAAGTGGTCGCCCCGGAAAGACGAAAAACGCCGCCCGGCCGCGGAGCGCGGTGAGGCGGGAGCAGCAAAGCCAGTGATTATAGCGCGGATGGCCGGTTTCTGCAACCGCACGGCAGGGGACAGGTTACGGGGGACAGGGGACAGCAGGCACGTCATCGCTACTGCCTCGATGCCACGGCCCGTCCTTAGTCCCGCTCTGCGCCAGAGCCGCTCCAGCGGAAATCCCATCACTGTATCAGCCGGCGATCCCGCAGGCGATGGTGCTGGAGTTCGACTGAGGGCGCGGGGATTGGAGCACTCCGGCATCCATCCGGCATCCATCCTCTTCGAATGGGTGGACGCCGGGCGTTCCGTCTTCGGCACCCCCCGGACCGGCGGCTGAAGCCGCAGCAACAACGACGGGAAGCCTCGCAAACTGCGCGAGGCTGTGAGTGCCGATATTCTGCGCTGGCTTAAGATTTCGTGACGCCGCTTGCCACCTGGCGGATGGAATCCGCAGCAACGACAACGGGAAGCCTCGCAAACGGCGCGAGGCTGTGGCCGCGGCATCGGTGCGAGCGGTAGGCCGCCGGGCACATGGATGCACGCGAGCAGTCCGCGAAGGCGCAATACCGTTTACTTTGGTTACTTGATGAAATAAAATACATCCGGACTCTAGCTTGGGAGGTCTGGATGGCGCGTGTAAGCAAGGTGCGGCTGGAGGGAGAC
>Ga0247773_1000133_pt1 | contig 35909 bp, 24 predicted proteins | sample UWRJL092311B6_FD_179934 | JGI IMG/M metagenome (GOLD analysis project Ga0247773, IMG submission 179934) | Plant litter microbial communities from Arlington Agricultural Research Station in Wisconsin, United States - UWRJ-L092-311B-6 | ecosystem: Environmental > Terrestrial > Plant litter >... | reverse complement strand
GCACCCACCGCCGCGCCGTGGAGCTGGCGCGGCGCTTCGCCACCGAGCGAACGCCGGTGCGTGTCGTCGAGTCGGCCGGCGAGGTGGGCGGCGGCACCTTCGACCTGGCGGTGAACGCCACCTCGCTGGGGCTGCGCGAAGGCGACGCATTGCCGCTGGACCCCGCCGCGCTTCCGCCGGTGGACGCCGCGCTCGACCTGGTCTACAGCCGTGGCGGCGAGACGGCGTGGGTGCGGGCGATGCGCGAGCGCGGCGTGCCGGCCGGCGACGGCCGCGAGATGCTGCTGATGCAGGGCGCCGCCGCCTTCCGCCGCTGGTGGGGCGTGGACGCGCCGCTGGAGGCGATGCGCGCCGCCCTGGCCTCCTCGTCCTAGCGATCGCGCCAGCCCGAGCGCCGTCGTTCTGGATGCCGGTTCTGCCGACTGGGTGTGCGTTGCCAGCGGGATCCCTGCGGGCGTCTGGCTCCAGAACGGCGTTTCACACGGAGTAAACGGAGTTAGCTGAGTTCACAGAACAACGTCCGCTGACTCCGCTGACTCCGTGACCGTGTGATTATGAAACGATTCTTTACTGAAGTACGCTTGGCGCCTGGATCGACTTCGGATAGGCGCCCTCCGTGATCCAGTGACGTCCTCAGCATCGAGATATATCGGCTGTCGAGCCTCGCGCAGTTTGCGAGGCTTCCCGTTGTCGTTGCTGCGGATTCCATCCGCCGGATGGCAGGCGGCGTCACGAGATCTCAAGGGTCAGCCCAAGAATCGGCACTCACAGCCTCGCGCCGTTTGCGAGGCTTTTCGTCGTTGTTGCTGCGGCTTCAGCCGCCGGACCGGGATCAGCGGGACCCGCTCCCGGCAGACCGAACCTCACTTCGCTCTCGTCCGAGAAACGAAACGGTCCCGCCCGTCAGCCGAATAGCGGTGACGGGAGCGCCGTGCCAGCCGCGGCGGCGGGCTCAAGGCGCGGGCCTTGTGCGTCGGCGGGAAGCTCCTCGATGAACAGCAGGTGGTCGGCGTTCAGCACCAGGTAGGGGAAACGCTCGCCCGACGCCGTGCACTGCGCGTCGGTCACCGAGATGTAGCCCTTGAGCGTGGACAGGTGGTCGGCCAGGCGGGTGGTCGGCGCGCGGTGGAGATTGCCTTCCAGCACCCGGCCGGTGGTCAGGTGGAAGCGGTGCGCCTGCGGGCGGCGGTTGCCCACCATCGCCGGGGTGGACGGCGGCGCCGGGCTCGCGGCGGCAGCTGCTCTAGCGATCATCGTGCGCTTGTCGGAACGTGGGAGATGCGGGAACGGTCGACGCACGGCAAGGCAAGCGCCGGTCCCGCCGCGCGCGCCGCGTAACACCTGTCGTATCAAGCACCTGGATGATGGTGAACGAAGCGGCGGGGCGTCCACCTGCTGGACACCCCGCCGCTTCGTTGCCCGCCAAACCCCGGCGTTTCGCCGGGATCGGGGATGATCGTATGGAAACCGGCCGCGTACGAAAGTCGGACACCGCCTCAGCGGCGCCCCTGCCCCTGGTCGCGGAAGACGTCGGCGAAGCGGCGGCCCTCGGGGGGGCGGCGGCCGCCGCCGGGGCTGTCGTGGCGGGCGATCACGCGGTTGGTCACCGTGGCCGACACGTGTTCGTCCATCGGCAGCATCTCGGAATACAGCTCCAGCGCGCGGTCCGAGTCCACCTCGTCGCCCAGCATGTCGATCATGTCGAGGACGTTCGACACGTGCGTCTCGATGATGGCCTCCTCCGAACGCGCGGCCACGATCAGGAGCTTGCGCTTCGCTTCGGCGCTCAGGCGGCGGCGGCGCAGGAAGTCGAACATGTCTTCTCCGGGCAGGGTGGTATCAGATCCAGCGACCGATGAAATCTGCCGGTGACCGGCGGCGCTCGCAAGGCCGGGCGCGCCGCTCCTTTGGGGGTGGATGCGCGGTGGCACCCCGTGTATATTTGACCGGGCCGCCGAGCGTCTCCACGCGCGGCGTTCCCGCCGCAGGCCCCCGCTCCCGGTGCGGGGCTCCTCCAATCCCCGTGGTCAGCAGCATGGGAACGCAATTCCTCAGCGCCGAAGAGTTCGACGAGCAGGCACACCGGCTGTACGAGTCGGGCGAGTACGACGACGCCCTGGAGGTGCTGCGCGAGGGGCTTCGCCACCACCCCGACTCGGCGCTGCTGCACGTGGGCCTGGGCTACGTTCGCGTGGCGCGCGAGGAGTACGCGTGGGCGCGGCAGAGCTTTGAGACGGCGCTGGACCTGGACCCCGAGTACGAGGACGCCTGGGTGGGCCTGGGCGAGACGCTGCTCAAGTTCGGCCGGGTGGACGAGGCGCTCAAGTGCTTCGCCACGGTGGACGCTATGGGGCTCTCGGACGACCTGGAGCTGGGGCTCACCATGGGGCGAGCGCTCTACCGCGAAGGGCTGTTCGCCGACGCGCGCGGCCGCTTCAACGCGCTGGCGGCGCACCACGGCGACAGCGCCGAGGTGGCGGCGGCGCGCGGCTACACCCTGCACGCGCTGGGCGACGACGTGGGCGCCCGCCGCGAGCTGCGCCGCGCCCTGCGGCTGGACGGCGCCCTGCACGAGGCGCGCATCTACCTGAGCCACCTGCTGCACGACCGCGGCGACATGGCCGGCGCGCTGCGCGAGCTGGAGCGGGTGCCCCCCGCCGAGCACTGGGACACGCTGTCGCTGTGGCGCTACGTGGAGCTCAAGTGCGCGGTGGACCAGGCGCAGGCCGACGACGCGGTGCTGCAGCCGTGGAAGGCGCGCATCGCCGAGCTCGAGGCCGAGCCCGACGTGATCGACCACCTGCTGGCCGAGGTGGAGGCCGCCTTCGAGGGCGCCGACGACGACGGCGCGCCGCTGGAGCTGTCGGCGCAGATCGACTTCATCATGCGCATGCTGAACCCGGCGGGCGAGGCGCGCGAGACGGAGGTGAAGTCGCACCGCATCCGCACCGCCGAGGGGACCACCTTCGAGGGCACCTGGGATGAGATCGTGGGCGGGATGCGCGACCACGCCGACCCCACGCTGCCGCTGAGCGTGTTCATGCGCCGCGCGGCGCGCCAGATCCGCGAACGCACCGGCCGCTCGGTGCCCACCGACAGCGCCGAGGCGTTCGTGAAGGCCGGGGCGCGGCTGGGGCTGCTGCACATCGAGGCCTGAACGCGGGCTGTGCGTCGCGGCCGATCCACGGCCGTGCTTGAAACCAGAGGCCGTCCGGCCGGCGCAGCGCGCCCGTGCCGGACGGCCTGTTTCATGCTGGAAAGCGACCGCATGACACACGATCCGGAGAACACCCTCAAGCCGCTGCGCGCCGTGGAGGGCGACGTGATCGCCCTGCGTACGGGGCAGGCGGGCGCGGCCGCGGTGGTGCGCATCGCGCGCGCCGCCGAGACGGTGCTGCGCCGCATGCTGCGCGACGACCCCACCGCCCAGGTGGAGCTGCGCCTGCGCGCCCTGTCGCCCGACGACGTGAGCACCGGCGAGCTGCTGGCCGAGCTGCGCCGCCGCGACCGGCTGCCCATGGAGCTGGCCGCCACCTTCCACGAGCTTTCCGCCGCGGCCAACCGCCTGGCCACCGAGGGCGGCGACGCCGCGCCGCGCGACGTGGAGGTGGCGGTGGCCGCCGCCGACGGGCTGGAGCGCCACGTCCTCTCCAACCCCTACGAGGCGCGGCTGGAAGACCCGGTGCTGGCCCTCCCCGAGGAAACGCTGATCCCGCCGGCGCCCGGGCACCCCGACACGGTGCACGCCGTGCCCGCGTCGCGCCGCACGCCGCCGTGGCCGCTGGTGGCCGCGGGCGCGGCGGTGCTGGCGGCGATCCTGCTGGGCATCTTCCTGCTGCGCGGCCGCGGGCCCGACGCGCTCCGCCAGGGCGAGGCGGCGTTCAGCCGGGGCGACACGGCCACGGCGTTCCGCCTGTTCATGGACGCCGCGCGCGAGAAGCCGAAGGCGCCCGAGCCGCACTACTACATGGCGCAGATCTACCGCACGCGCGGCCGCCCGCAGGAGGCCGCGCGCGAGCTGCGCGAAGGGCTCACGCTGGCCCCCGACGACCCGCGGCTGAACACCGAGCTGGGCTACCTGATGCTGGACCAGGGGCGCGCTCCGCAGGCCGCCGAGCGCTTCCGCAGCGCCATCCTCCTCGACTCCACCTCGGCGCGGGCGTGGGCGGGGCTGGTGAGCTCGCTGCGGCGCGCCGGCCGGCCCGACCAGGCCGAGAAGGTGCTGGCCCGCGCGCCCGTGGAGGTCCGCTCGCTGATCACCTCGGTGCGCGCCGACACCGGCGTCTACGCCCCGCCGGCCGGTACCTTCGCCCCGGGCACCGTGGCGCCGGGCGCGGTGGCACCGGGGACGATGGCGCCGGGCGCCATGCCGCCGACGGGCACCTATCCGCCCGACACCACCGGCACCGTGGCCGTCCCGCCGCTCACGCAGCCGTAGGTGTCGGCCGAGGCGACGGGGGAGCGCGGCGGGTCGCGCTCCCTTGCGCCCGGTGCTATCGTACCTGCCGTTCGTCGTCTCGCGATTCCCAACTTTTCGACCTTTCCCAATGGATTCAGTCGACCGCCTCTACCGGCGGATCGCCGACGTCCTCCTGCGCGAGCCGGGGACGGCGGTGACCGTGGGTGACATCTACCAGCACCTGGTGCCGTACCGCACGGTGCGCTCGGAGCTGGGCTTCGGCGAGCTGGCCGAGTACGAGCACGCGCTGCTGCGCCTGCTGAGCGGCGAGCGCGACTACCTGGTGGTGGAGCGCGCCGACGTGCAGGAGGAGTTCCAGCGCGAGCTGCGCACCCCCAACCCGATCCTGGGCATCTACCGCGACTACGCGGACGTGGGGGTGTACATGAACCCCTACGCCCCCGAGCCGTCCGCGCCCGACCTCACCGCGCCGCCCCTTCCGCCAGCCGCCCCCGTCGCATCGGCCGCATCGCCGCAGACGCCGCGCAGCCGGCGCGGCACGGAGGGCGACGCCGACGAGGCGGGCGTGGTGCTCGACCTGACGGCGCCCGAGCGTGCGCCCGCCTCGCCGCCGCAGCGCCCCCGGCCCCGGGCGTGCACCGGCTGCCGCTCCACGCTGCCGCCGGGGCGCGACGTGCGCTTCTGCCCGTTCTGCGGCAAGTGCCTGGCGCCCATCCCCTGCCCGGAGTGCAGCACCACGGTGGAGCCCGAGTGGCGCTTCTGCATCACCTGCGGCTGGCCGCGCGACGGGCAGCCGCTGCCCGCGCTCCCGGAACCCCGCGCGCGCTGACTCGAATTCTCGCGATTAACCCGCGCCTCATGGAGCCGCGGATTTCCCATAGGTGGCTGAGTAGCCGCCCGTCCGCTCGCGACTCCTCGGTTTTCACCAACGACGAACGGCGATGGTTCACGCAGAGTCAGCAGAGTCAGCAGAGAGTTAGCGGAGCGATCGCTGCGTGAGCGGAAGCGTCGTTCTCCGTTGACTCTGCTGACTCCGCTGACTCCGTGTGCCAGTCCGTTGCCGATCCTGGACGTGCGCTGCAGCCCGCGTCACCCGTTTCTAGCGCCCTCCGCGCCGCCCCGGTATCTTCCCGCCCTCCTGATCCACCTCGGAACCCAACACGGCACAGGCACATGGCGCGGATTGCGGTGATCCCCGGCGACGGCGTAGGCAAGGAAGTGATGCGCGAGGCGGTGAAGGTGCTGCGCGCGCTGGAGGCCGCCGGCGGCCCCGCGCTGGAGTTGGTGGAGTGGCCGCACGGCGCCGACCGCTACCTGGAGACCGGCCAGAGCATCACCGACGCCGAGTTCGCCGACCTCGAGCAGAACTACGGGGCCATCCTGCTGGGCGCGCTGGGCGACCCGCGCGTGCCCGGCAACGAGCACGCCCGCCAGATCCTGCTGGGGATGCGCTTCCGCCTCGACCTGTTCATCAACTTCCGACCGGTCACCCTGTACCACGAGCGCCTGACGCCGCTCAAGGGCAAGACCGAGCGCGACGTGAACTTCGTGATCTTCCGCGAGAACACCGAGGGCGTGTACGTGGGGATGGGCGGCACCTTCAAGCAGGGCACGCCCGACGAGGTGGCCATCCAGGAAGACGTGAACACGCGCAAGGGCGTGGAGCGCGTCATCCGCGCGGCGTTCGAGTACGCGAAGGCCAACGGGCTGGAGCGGGTGACCATGAGCGACAAGGCCAACGCCATGGAGAGCGCGGGCGGCCTGTGGCGGCGCGTGTTCAAGGCGGTGGCGGCCGAGTACCCCGGCATCGAGACCGAGGCGCTGTACGTGGACATGCTGGCGATGGACCTGGTGCGCCGCCCCGAGCGCTACCGCGTGATCGTGGCCGGCAACCTGTTCGGCGACATCCTGTCCGATCTGGGCGCCGGGATCGCCGGCGGGCTGGGGCTCACCGCGTCGGGCAACATCCACCCGGGCCGGGTGTCGATGTTCGAGCCGGTGCACGGCTCCGCGCCCGACATCGCCGGGCAGGACAAGGCGAACCCCTTCGCCGCCGTGCTCACCTCGGCGCTGATGCTGCGCCACCTGGGCCACGCCGAGGCGGGCGACCGGCTGGAGAACGCCGTGCGCGCGTGCATCCTGGCCGGCGAGACCACCGGCGACGTGGGCGGCACCCTGGGCACCCGCGCGGCCGGCGACGCCATCGTCGCGCGGATCCAGGCGGCGGGCTGAAACCTGCCGGTCTTCTGTCGACGTAGGGAAGCGCGGGCCGCGGTACCGGTTGGGTGCCGCGGCCCGCGTGCATCGCCGCTCACCCCACATCTCCCACGGTGTTCGATGAACCGTTCCGCATACGCCGCCGCCCTGCTCTTCGCGAGCGCCGCGGCGGCCACCGCTCCGCTGCGCGCGCAGGCGCCCGACCCGGCGCGCCTCGCCGCGCTCTACGACCGGCACGACTGCTTCACTGCCCGCGACGCGCTGAAGACGGCGCCGCCCGGCGCATCGGCCGGCCTGGCGTTCTACCGCGGCTGGGTGTCGGCCGCGTTCAACCAGCCCGCTCGCGCGGCCAGCGAGCTGCGCGCCTACCTGGCGTCGCCCGCCGCGCGCGCCGACGAGAAGCACCGCCGCGCCGCCGAGCAGCTGCTGGCCGACGTGCTGGTGCGCGAGTTCCGCTACGGCGAGGCGGCCGACGCCTACGCCCGCGTGGCCGCCGCCACGGCCGACAGCACGCGCGAGGACATGGCGAACAACGCCACGCTCTTCGCCGCGCTGCGCGCCGTGCCCGCGCAGACCGTGGCCTTCGCGGCCGACGTGGACGTGCCGCTCACGCGCGACCGCGCCGGGCTGATGAACGTGGCCGTCGAAGCGGGCGGCGTGAAGCAGGACTTCGTCTTCGACACCGGCGCCAACCTGTCCACGGTGATGGAATCGGTGGCGCGCGAGCTGGGCTTCCGCATCATCGATCAGCGGGTGAGCGTGGGGACGGCCACCGGGGCCCGCGCGCAGGCGCGCCTGGCCGTCGCCCCCGAGCTGCGGATAGGGCGGGCCACGGTGCGCGACGTGGTGTTCCTGGTGCTGCCCGACTCGGCGATGTCGTTCCCGCAGATCGGCTACCGGATCCGCGGCATCGTGGGCCACCCGGTGATCGCGGGCTTGGGCGAGGTCACCCTCACCCGCGACGGCCACCTGCGCGCCGCCGCCCACGCGTCTCCCGTGGCGGCCGGGGCCGAGCCCAACCTGTGCCTGGACGGACTCGACAACCTGGTGCGCGGCGAGGCGGGCGGCGAGCCGCTGCTGCTGGGGTTGGACACCGGTGCGGCCCGGACGCAGCTCTTCCCGCCCTACCACCGGCGCAACCGCGCCGCTGTGGAGGCGGGGCAGGCGACGACGCTGCGAATCGGCGGCGCGGCGGGTACGCAAACGCTGAAGGCGTATTCCATCGGTCCCGTGGCGCTCACGGTGGGCGGCGCCACCGCCACGCTGCCGCAGGTGTCGGTGAGCACCGAGCCCAGCGGCGCCCGCAGCGACTACGCCGACGGCGACGTGGGCCAGGACGTGATCACCCACTTCGCCGAGATGACGCTGGACTACCGCGCCATGCAGCTGCGCTTCCGGTAGCGCGGGGAAGGACGAAGCTCGGAAGCCCCGCGGCCAGCGCCGCGGGGCTTCTTCCGCAGGGGCAGCATTGTGCCGTGCAAGTCGATGAAAGCGGTAATATTCGCAGCCGGCGGTCCGTCCTGAGGCCAGCCGCCCTCACCGTTGGCGTCGGGCACACCGGAAACCCAGCTACTCGGAGGTTTCCAAGGCATCTGCGGTTCGAAGCAGCCGGGCTGCGTCGAGGAGCACCAGCGATTTCTGGAGCCTCTCTACCCACTCCGGCATATCGCGGATCTGAACCACCCATTCGTCGTCTCTCTGTTGGTCGTGCGGCACCAAGTAGTCGCGGATCTGCAGCAGGATCTCTAAAGAATCCCGGAGGTGGGGACGCGTAGCGAGCACTTCGTCATCCGGGCGGTCTTCAAGCGCGGCCGCCAACAAGTTGATCCCTTGCTGGAGATCAGTGCTGAGGTGTTCGCTCTGGGCGGCAACGTACGTTTCTGCGATATCCTCTCCGACGCTGCTCAATTCTTGGTGCAACCGGCCGAGATCCGCGACGTGCGCGGCCCGCACGGATATGGTGGCGATCATCTCCTGTAGTTGAAAGATGGTTCGTGTCTGCGGGTGTCGTAGGATTCGGACGCCAGTGGCGATTTCGACCGCGTCCGGAAGTGGCTGTGGGACGAACTTCCACCATTCCTCAACGTTCATCTCTTCGTTACCGAAGAAGTGGTGCAGTGGTAGCCTCCACATCGCACCCTCGAGGTTGTGCCCTATGACGACAGGCACAATCAAGACGTTCGGCCAAGCGAAATCGATCGCAGCCATCTCCAACGTGCGGGATTCCACCTTCCCGAAAACCTCCTGAAGTGCTCCTAATATGCGCTGAAAGGCAGGGTAAATCTCAATAGGGCTACCCGCCTCGTACCGGAGCCATAGGGCGGGCCGGTCGTCGTACTCAATCGTTTCGGAGAAAACGGCTGCTACAATTCCCTCGTTCTGCAACTCGCCAAAGTGCCGAATCAACTTACCCCGGAATTCTTCCAGCACGTTGTGGAACGCGGCATCCGCTTGGCCTTGGGGGTCCCGTGCACGCTGGCTCGGATGGGTGGCGAATTGGTACCAGAGCCGCCACACTTGAGGCAACAGGTTCGCCTCTTCACGTTCGATGTGGAAAAGCTCGCGCTCCTTGGCCAAGTGGCCTACGTGCTGCCGGAACTGGCGCTGAAACGGAGTTAGGCCTTTCAACGCTTCGCCGAGATTGTGCGCGGAGAGGAAACCGAGGTCCGTCCGAACTCCGAGACGCTCAGCCATCCGGCGCAGGCGCTCCGCTACCTCAGGTGAAGCCGCTCGGCCCGCCGGACTATTCACGGTCAGCACCGACGTGGCGTGATTGAGGAAAACCTGTAAATGCCAGGTGTAGTCTCGTCGCGTGCGGAGATAAGCTTCGTGTGCATCAAGTACGGACGCACTGCGAGCCTGTTTAGGGCTCGTTTGCTCGCCGTTCGAGCTATCTGCCGACTGCGAAGTGCGAATGTCCTCGGCGGAGAAGCCCCATTCGTCAACGGCGGTGCGTGGGAGCTTCGGGGCACGCTGAATCCGCACTTTTGCCTGGTCCCATGCCGCCGAATTGATCTTCTTCCACGGATGGAGCACCGCGTCGGTACGGAAGTATCGGATCAGGTACTCGCGTAATGCCTGCAAACTCCTGATTGCGGACCGGCGGAGATCAATCATTGACCTCACGTGTTCTCCCCACGTAACTGGGCGACGTCTCCAGTCTGCGAGGACTCGAAACGTGGCATTCACGCGGGGGAGCCAGCGCGGTGGAAGAGCCTCAACCATGACGCCCGGCTGGTTCGTCTCGTCGCGTGGTAGGATCAAATTGCCCAAGTGATGCCCATACCCTTGCGAGCCATACCGCTGACGTCCAGGCATGAGACAGCGCAGCAACTCTATACGTCGAATTGCGGCACTATGGAATGGGTTCCGATCGGCGGCACTGCGACGACTGGCGTCCTCAGAATCGTTCAACAGCGTCAAGGGAACGATAAAATGCGACCGGAGCGCGTCCCCAGTGTCTTCTACGTACAGCGTTTCTGTCTCCCGCAGATACCGCTCTAGAATACGGTTTCGGTGCGGTCCAACTTGGGCCTCGAACTCCTCCTCCGCACCATAAGACAATGCAAGTACAAGGTCTGCGATGACTGGTAGTGGAACTTCTAGAACAGCCCTGCCGAGATCCACCTCGCGTGCCCAATCGGTGAGCCTCGAATCGATGCGAAGATGCGCAGCCCAGAAATACGTTTCGGCGAGGGACATCCAATCTGTAACGCCTTCGGGCGCACGGGGCGGGTTGGGCCCCAACGACTGTATCCACGCCACCAAACGCGAGAATGCGCGCGAGGGCTCTGTCTGACGGGCCCTATAATCCTCGAGTTCTTTCATCGCGCCAGGTTTTGCCATGTGTCCAAGTGCCGAGAGCATTGACCCCGTGTTGTGATTCACGCGAGCGAGGTCCATGTCGAGAGCAGTCCACCACCCATCGCCAAAGCGTTCGGACAGTTCGCGGATCAACAGATCGTTCTCATTGATGTACTGTCGCACTCCGAGCCAGAGTAGTGCGCGCGCAATCCCTCCTATCCCGGTCCAAGAGTGAATCGTCAGAGTTTGTACAGCCGCGAGAATCCGCTCCACGTCGGCAGGATGACGTGCGAACGAGTGTAAAAGAAACGATTCGAGATCCGCTTCCACGATGTGCGACGTGACCTGTATCGCCCCCGAAATCCACGGGTAGAAGGCAGGATCTGACAACTCCTCTGCTAGGATGGAAGAGCGAATTGGATGAAGGCCCTCTACAACGCGTCCATCGGCGGAACGGCGCAGGAGGTACTCTCGCTCGAGCAGGTCTAACGTAAGGGCGGGCTCGATGAGACGCAGTTCCGTGGCAAGACCAACGACATCCACTCTTGCTTCGTATGCGTTTGCGACACTGACGGCGCGCAGGAACTGCAATGCCTCGGGCGCCAGTTGCCTCTCTCGCACCTCGCCCTTCAGCCGCCGAATCTGAGCCGCCAGCCGGTCACGAAGCGACTCGCTTTGAGTGACCAGGTGAATGAACTCTAGCAATGGCCCCTCGCCACCGAATCGTCTCCACGCATCATCGAACGACAAATAACGGTCGGCAGGGCGTTGTTCTAAGAGTCGCTTATAGATTGCGTTGGCCTCCTCGTGCTCGAGAGACAGAGGAATGCTTTTCGGGAAACGGAGGTCAGCGCCAGCGAGGCTGAGACGCGCAAAATCCTCCTCTCGGATCGTGATGAGTACCCGGACGTTTTCGTGCTGGACGAGGGCACGAACCAACTCCGGCCAGTCGAGGTCTCGCGGAGTGACATCGATGTAGACGTACATGGGCGCGTTGATTGCCCTCAGGTGGCCCGACAAAGCGGTGGCAACCTGCAACGCGTGGGTCCGGCTCTCGACTGCGACGACTACGAAGCGCCACGCCTCCGGGATAAAGTCATGTAGGTAGCGATATGCGAGCGTGCTCTTCCCCTGTCCGGATGCACCGTGAACGATCACGGCGTGTGCCCCGGACTCGAACGCTTCGTGGATCGCGGTTAGCTTCTCCGGACGCTCAACGTCATTGCCCGCGAGTATGTCCACATAGCGTGCCGAAATCCCACGATAAAACTCTTCCGCAAGCAACTCTATATTTGCTTCCTCGGGAAGTTCATCGAGAAGCGGCTGCACCGTGGTAAACCACTCCTGATGGTAGGCTGCGCGTTCAGCAAGGTAACGGCCGACATCAGTGATCTTGCGGATCAAAGTACCATGCGTGATCTGCTGCTGTCTTTCCGCAGCCACGTAGAGCCACGCGACGAGAAGGTCGAAAGCACTCTCCGGCTCTCCGCCGACGAGACTTTCGCGCAACACCCCAAGCACGTATCCAAGCAGTTCATCCTCATTGACTTGTTCCCACTCGACACGTTCGTAAAGGCGGGCCGCTGCGTTTTGCTGAAGACCTGCATCGGTGAGCTTGCGAGTGACTTCCTCTCGGTGCTGGCCAGTTCCAGCCCATGCTCCGCGGAGTTCAGCCCCAACAGGACCGAAACTCGCTACCCGAACGGTCACACCAAGTCGGCTGGTAAGGTCTGAAGCACGCTTGAAGAAGGAGTCAGCTTGTTTGAGTTTGAAGTTCGAAAGCACCAATGGCTCAGCGTACGACTTCACCTGCACTGATTCGATCAAGCGTTCGTCTTCACCAAAGACTGCCAAGTCCTCGCTTCCTTCAGGCTGAAACACGAGGCCAGGGCCGTCGCGCAGGATGCGCGCGAGCGTATAAAGTGCTTGGCGGCGATAGCCCTGCAGTGCGGCTTTGGCTCCAGAATTAGACATCTGTGGTGATCAGCGCGGGTAGTAAATGGGTTGATGGATCAATAGTTCTCGGTCACCGGCAGAGATGGGCGCTCATTGCGCTCCTCAGTGGCCGGCCCGGCCTCGCCGCGGGGCCGGGCGCGCGGGAGATCCGCCGGGCGGCGCGCTGCTCGCGGCGCCGGGGAGGCGCGCGATGCGCTCTTCCACCAGCGCCAGGAACACCGGCAGACGGCGGTTCCAGAACTCCCACGAGTGGTTGCCGGGCACCTCGTGGTACTCGTACGCCACCGGCCGCGCCTGCATCACCTCCACCAGCGCGCGGTTGGAGGGGAGCACGCGGTCGGCGGTGCCCGTGTCGATGTAGAAGTACGAGGCGGAGACGCTGGCCGCGCGCGCGAGCGCCAGCAGGTCGTTGGCCGCGCGCGACGGGTTGCCGACCGGCCCGAACGCGTCCTGCAGCGTGCGGTACGACGTGTCGGTGGCCGCGGTGAGGGCGCCCGAGAAGCTGCCGGCCAGCGAAAAGCGCGCGGGGTACTTGAGCCCCAGCTTCAGCGCGCCGTAGCCGCCCATGCTGAGCCCCGCCACGTAGCGCGCTTCCCGGAACGTCAGCGTGCGGAAGTGCAGGTCGATGAAGGCGGGGACGTCCTTCGCCACGTAGTCCTCGAACTTCTCGTCGGGCCGCGCGGCGCTGTTGGTGTACCACGAATCCCCAGCGTCGGGGAGCACCACGATCAGCGGGAGAGCGGCGGTGTAGTCGAGCAGGTTGGTCCGGTCCATCCAGTTGAGGTGCCCGCCGTCGTGCCCGTGCAGCAGGTAGAGCACCGGGTAGCGCCGCGCCGACGCTCCGTAGCCGGTGGGGAGCACGACCACCGCCCGCCGCGGCTGCGGGAGCGATCCGGGTATCGACACGACACGCACGCGCGCGGTGTCGGGGATGAAGGCGGCCTGCGCCCGGGCCACCTGGGGCGCGGCGGCGAGGGCGGCGAGGAGGCAGAGGGCCGCCCGCGGGCGGCGTGACGCGCGAAGTGCGGGCATCGGGCAGGGTCTCCGGACCGGGCGTGGGCAGGCGAGTGGATGCCAATAGAGAGCGTGGCCCGGGTCCGTGCAACGGCGGGTGCGCCCGAGGGTTTCGTGGGCGCGGCGGGCGGCGTATCGTGAGCCATCCTTTCCCCACGACACGAGAGACGATGAGAGCCCTGGTTCCCGCGCTGTTCCTGCTCGCCGCGTGCACGCCGGCGCCCGCCCCGGCACCATCGCGCTCCGCCGCGACGGTGGTGGATTCCGAGGCGGCGGTCCGGCCGGGGATCGAGGTCTTTCTCGCGGACGTGCCGGTGGCGCTGCGGGGGAAGCGCGTGGGCCTGATCACCAACCACACGGGCATCGACCGGGCGCGGACATCCGACATCGACCTGATCGCGCGGCACCCGCAGCTGCGGCTGGTGGCGCTCCTCGCGCCCGAGCACGGCATCCGCGGCAACGTGCAGGACGGCGAACGGATCGCGGACGAGCGCGACGCCGGGACGGGCGTGGCCATCCATTCGCTCTACCGCTCGGAGGATCGCGGCCCCACGCCCGAGATGCTGCGCGACGTGGACGTGCTGGTGTACGACCTCCAGGAGGTGGGCGGCCGTACCTGGACCTACGTGTCCACCATGGCGCTGTCGATGCAGGCGGCGGCGCGGAAGGGGATCCCGTTCGTGGTGCTCGACCGGCCCAACCCCATCGGCGGCGAGATCGTGGAGGGGGCGCTGCTCGATCCGCGCTTCAAGTCGTTCGTGGGGATGTACCCGATCCCCGCGCGCCACGGGATGACGGTGGGCGAGCTTGCCACCTTCTTCAACCGGGCGCACGGGATCGGCGCCGAGCTGATCGTGGCGCGGGTGGCCAACTGGCGGCGCTCGCAGTGGTTCGACCAGACCGGGCTGCCGTGGGTGAACCCGTCGCCCAACCTGCGCTCCCTCACCGCGCTGAAGAGCTATCCCGGCTCGGTCTACTTCGAGGGCACCAACCTGTCGGAGGGGCGGGGCACCGACCGGCCGTTCGAGCAGATCGGCGCGCCGTGGCTGGACGCGCCCGCGGTCGCGCGGGCGATGAACGCCATGCGGCTCCCCGGCATCCGCTTCGAAGCCATCACCATGCCGGTGGAGCCCGCCGCAGCCAAGTTCGGCGGCCAGACGATCCCCGCGATCCGCTTCGCCATCACCGACGCGCAGGCGTACCGTCCGGTGCGCACGGCGCTGCTGCAGATCGACGAGATCCACCGGCGCCATCCGCGCGACTTTGCCTGGAGCCGTACGATCGACCGGCTCACGGGGTCCGACCGGGTGCGGCTGGCCATCGAAGGCGGCCGGCTCCGCCCGCTGCTGGACGCGTGGGACCGCGAGGCCGCCGCGTTCGCCGAAAGCCGCAAGCCGTTCCTGCTCTATCCGTGAATCAACAGGGGGAGGCTCGTCATCGTCCTCGCTCCCCGGATCTACAGCCCGATCCAGCATGCGTCTCCGCGAAACCCGAGCGATTTCATCCCGCAGGAGCCGCTGCACTCAACCCCTGCTCAGCAAAGAACCTATGATGGCGACTGAAGGATCTGTGTCCGGCCTCCGAGCGAATGGCCGGGTTTCGCTCGGGCCCATGCCGTAGATCCTTCGGGCGCCGCCAGAAGCCGGTGTAGACGACGGGCGCGTGCAGCGGCGCCGCTCAGGATGACAGTTTCAGGATGATAAGTTTCTTCTCTTGCGCCCGAGATCACCCGAGTCCGATTCTGATCTTCCCGCATCATCGCAGGTGAACCGCGTGTCTTCCCAGCAGCCAGCCGACGTCCCGCTCCCAGGGCTGTCCACTGCCAAGCGCGCGCTCCTGAAGGCGCTGCGTGAGGAGGCTCGCGTCCCCTCTGCCCCCGTGCGCCGCGCCCACGCGAGCGACGTTCCGCTCTCGTTCGCGCAGGAGCGGCTGTACTTCCTCGACCGGTTGCAGCGGGGCGGCACCGCCTACGGCATCCACCCGCTGCTGCCGCTGCCGGGCGCCATCGACGAGGCGGCGCTGGAGCGGGCGCTGGGCGAGGTGGTGCGCCGCCACGAGGCGCTGCGGACCATCTTCCGCGAGGTGGACGGCGTGCCCGCGCAGGTGGTGGCGCCGTTCGCCGGCTTCGCGCTGCCCGTGGCCGACCTGTCGGGGCTGGGCGCGGCGGAACGCGACGCCGAGGTGAAGCGGCGTGCGGCCGACGAGGCCACCCGTCCCTTCGACCTGGCCGCGGGCCCGCTCTTCCGCGGCACGCTGCTGCGGCTGGGCGCCGGCGAGCGCCTGCTGCTGCTGGGGATGCACCACATCGTGGCCGACGGGTGGAGCCTGGAGGTGCTCCGCCGCGAGCTGGCCGCACTCTACACCGCCTACGCCGCGGGCGGCGAGTCGCCCCTGTCCGAGCCGGCGCTGCAGTACGCCGACTTCGCGGTGTGGCAGCGCGGGGCGATGCGCGGCCCGGCGCTCGACCGGCAGCTGGCGTGGGGGAAGGCGCGGCTGGCCGGTGCGCCCGAGCTGCTGGCGCTGCCCACCGACCGCCCCCGCCCGGCCGTGCGCACGCAACGTGGCCGCTCGGTGGCCGCCGTGCTCGGTGTCGGCGTGTCCGCGCGGCTCGACGCGCTTGCGCGCGACGAGGGCGCCACGCCGTTCATGGTGCTGCTGGCCGCCTTCCAGGTGCTGCTGGGCAGGTACGGCGCAACCGACGACGTGGTGGTGGGCACCCCCGTGGCCGGGCGCGCGCACCGCGAGACCGAGGGGGTGATCGGCTGCTTCGTCAACACGCTCGCGCTCCGCACGGACTTGGGTGGCGACCCCAGCTTCCGCGAGCTGGTGCGGCGGGTGCGCGACGCCACGCTGGCGGCGTACGACCACCAGGAGGTGCCGTTCGAGCGGCTGGTGGCCGAGCTGCGGCCGGAGCGCTCGCTGGCCCACTCGCCGCTCTTCCAGGTGATGTTCACGCTGGACGACGCCCCCGGCGACGGCGGCATCCAACCACCCTGGCCCGCCTTCCACGCAGGCGAGAAGCGGACGGCCAAGTTCGACCTCACCCTCGCCTGCACCCGCGGACCGGATGGCATGGCCACCGTGCTGGAGTACGACACCGACCTTTTCGACCGCGACACGGCCGGGCGGATGCTGGCGCACTTCGGCCGGCTGGTGGAGCAGGTGGCGGCGAGCCCCGGCCTCCGCCTCGCCGCGGTGGAGCTGCTGGCCGGGGCGGGGCGCGAGCGGGTGCTGGGGTGGGGAAGGGGAGCGGAGCGGGCGTATCCACTGGAGCGCTGCGTCCACCATCTCGTGGAAGCGCAGGCGGCGCGCACCCCGCACGCCGTGGCCGTGGTGCACGGGGGCGGGCGGATCACCTACGCGCAGCTGAACGGCGGCGCGAACCGGCTCGCGCGCGAGCTGCTGGGCCGCGGGGTGGGGCGCGGCGCCTTCGTTCCCATCCTGGCCCGGCGCGGCCCGCACGTGGCGGTCGCGATGCTGGCCGTGATGAAGGCGGGCGCGGCCTTCGTTCCGCTCGACTCCACGTGGCCGGAGGAGCGGCTGCGCGGGGTGCTGGTCGGCCTGCGCGCGCCGCTGCTGCTCGCGGGCGCTGACGTTCTCGACCAGGCACGCTCGCTCGGCGTCAGCTCGATCCTGCCGGTGACGATCGGTGGGGGAGACGAATCGGACGGCGCTGCGTCCAACCCCGAGAGCGGGGCCGGCCCGGGGGATCCGGTCTACGCGATCTTCACGTCGGGCTCCACCGGCGTGCCCAAGGCCGCCGTCGTCGCGCACGGGGGCATCGCCAACCGCTTCCACTGGATGACGGAGTGTTTCGGCGCGGGCTCCGCCGCCAGCGTGCTGCAGACCACGCCGCATGTGTACGACAGCGCCGTCTGGCAGCTGTTCTGGCCGCTGGCGATGGGAGGACGGACGGTGATCCCGCGCGACGGGGGCGAGGCGGACGCGGGTCACCTGGCGGAGCGGATCCACGCCCAAGGGGTGACGATGGCCGACTTCGTCCCCTCCGTCTTCGACGCGCTGCTGCCGGAGCTGGTGGCCGACGCGGGCGCCTGCGAGCGGCTGGCGTCGCTGCGCACGGTGATCGTGGGCGGCGAGCAGATCACGGCCGGCACCGTGCACCGCTTCATGGAGCGCTTCCCGGGCGTGCGGGTGGTGAACCTCTACGGCCCCAGCGAGTGCAGCATCGGCTCCATCCACCACGCGGTGAGCCGCGCCGACGGGAGCCGCATCCCCATCGGCCGGCCCATCGCCAACACCTCGGCGCGGGTGCTGGACCGCGGCGGCAGGGTGGTGCCGCCGGGCGTGACGGGGGAGATCCACCTGGGCGGCGCGTGCGTGGGCCCGGGCTACCTGGGCGACCCCCGTAAGACGGCCGTCGCATTCATACCCGACCCGTACGCCGCGGCTGGCGGCGCGCGGCTCTACCGCACGGGCGACCTGGGCCGCTACCGGGCGGACGGCACCATTGAGTGCCTGGGGCGCGTGGACGAGCAGGTCAAGGTTCGCGGCTTCCGCATCGAGCCGGGCGAGGTGGAGGCCGCGCTGCTCCTGCACCCCGGCGTGCGCGGCGCGCTGGTGCTGGCCCGCGACGCAGCGCCGGGCGAGCGGCGGCTGGTGGCCTACGTCGCCGCCGCCGAGGCCGAGACGATGCACGCCGCCGCGCTTCGCGCGCACCTGCGCGGCCGCCTTCCCGAGCCCATGGTCCCCGCCGCGTTCGTGGTGATGGCGGCCTTTCCGCTCACCGCGGGCGGAAAGGTGGACCGGGCTGCGCTCCCCGCGCCCGCGTGGGAGGCGGGCGCGGCCTACGTGCCGCCGCGGACGCCCGGGGAGGAGATCCTGGCCGGCATCTGGGCCGAGGTGCTGGGGGTGGAGCGGGTGGGCGTGCACGACGGCTTCTTCGACCTGGGCGGCCACTCCCTGCTGGCCACCCGCGTGATCTCGCGCATCCGGCGCGCCTTCGGGGCCGAGGTGCCGCTGCGGGCGCTGTTCGAGCATCCCACCGTGGCCGGGCTTGCAGGGCGCGTGCAGGCGGCGCTCGCGTCGGCGGAGGGCGACGCGCCGCCGCGTCCGCTCCAGCGTCTGCGATGCGAGGGAGAACCGGGGCTCTCGTTCGGACAGGAGCGGCTGTGGAGTGCGTACCGCGCCAACCCCGCCGACACCTCGTTCAACCTGCACTACGGCGCTCGCCTCCGTGGTGAGCTGGACGTGGCGGCGCTGGAGCGGGCGCTCACCACGCTGGTGCGGCGCCACGAGGCCCTGCGCACCACCTTCCGCGCCGCGGGCGACGGTGCGGATGACGAAGCGGTGCAGGTGATCCACCCCGCCCGCCCCATTCGCCTCGCCCGGGTGGACCTGGGCGGGCTCGCCCCGGCGGCGCGCGAGGCGGCCCTCCACGCTCTGGCGGCGAGCGAGGCCCTCCGCCCGTTCGACCTGGAGCGCGGGCCGGTGTTCCGCGCCGTCCTCGTCCGGCTGGAGCGCCGGGAGGCCGCCGTGCTCCTCACCGTGCACCACGTGGCCACCGACGGCTGGTCCACGGGCGTGGTGGTGCGCGAGGTGGCGGAGCTGTACGGGGCATATGTCCACGCGCGGGAGCCGGCGCTCGCCGAGCCGGAGGTGCGGTACGCGGACTACGCGGCGTGGCAGCGCGAGTGGTTCCGCGGCGAGGCGGGGCGGCGGCAGCTGGCGTACTGGGAGGCGCGGCTGGCCGGGGCTCCCGCCCACCTCGACATCCCCGTCGGCCGGCCGCGGCTGCCGGGTGCGCGCGGGTGGGCAGCGGTGCGTCCGTTCGAGCTGGGAGATGATCTCGCCCGCGCCGTCCGCTCGCTCGCCAGGGAGGAGGGATGCACGCTCTACATGGCGCTGCTCGCCGCCTTCGCGGCGCTCCTGGGCCGCGCGGCCGGCCAGGACGACGTCTGCATCGGCACGCCGGTGGCGGGGCGCACGCGGCGCGAGGTGGAAGGGCTCGTCGGCTTCTTCACCAACACGCTGGTGATTCGCGCCGATCTGTCGGGGGCGCCGGGGTTCCGCGCGCTGCTGCGCCGGGTGCGCGAGGCCACGCTCGGCGCGTACGCGCACCAGGACTACCCCTTCGCCCGGCTGGTGGATGCGCTGCGGCCCGGCGCCGGCGCCGAGGAGATGCCGCTCTTCCAGGTGGTGTTCGAGCTGGAGCATGCGCGCGACGGTCGCGCAACGCCGTTGCCGCCGGAGCTGGAGGTGAGCCGCCTGCCGCGCCCTTCGCTGGCGGGGCGAACGCTCCGGTCGGAGCTGCGCCTGACCATGGTGGACCACGGCGGCCGCATCGACGGGTCGCTCCTGTACCGCAGCGAGCTGTTCGGCGCGGCGGCGATCGACGGGATGATCGGCGGCTACCTGGCCCTGCTGCAGGCCGCCGCCGCCGAACCCGACCGGCCGCTGGCGGATCTCCCGCTCCCGCCGATCTGAATCGGACTGATTATCAGATGTCCCTTCGCCATCGATCAGCACTCCGATACCAGATCCGGCTGAACTGCTTTAATCACACAGAGGCACAGAGACACAGAAAACTGCGGGTTTTTCTCTGTGTCTCTGTGCCTCTGTGTGACATTCAGAAGGTCCTGCTGCGGCAATGACTCAGGCGGACGAGCACGCGACACTTGCGACGGGAATTGGCCACGGTTAACGTGGGCGTCACTCCTTCAACGACATAACGCTCTGGATGCGATTCCGTTGTGTCAGCTGGCGCCGCTCATCATCCCACACACCCGGAGGGCGAGATGAAGAAGCTCAGGCTGGACCTGGACCAGGTAGCGGTGGAATCGTTCCCCACGTCCACCATTCCCGGCGAGCGGCTGGGAACGGTGGCCGGTGCCGCGACCGGCAACTGCAACCCCTCCAACAACTACGGGCTGGACGGCTGCACCGTGGACGGGTGCTCGGGCGACGGGAATTGCTCGTGGAACCCGGACTGCTCGGTGCAGTTCTGCTCGGATGCGTGCACCGGCTACCCCGGCTGCTCCAACGACGGCAACTGCTCACGGCTGGCGCGCTGCACCGGGCTGACGGTGTGCTTCTGGACGCCCTGACGCCCCGGACGGACTCCCCCTGACGCCCCGGCTCCCACGATCGCGTCGTCATCCTGCACAAAGAACGGCCGCGGCTCCCTCGTGGGATGCCGCGGCCGTCGCCGTGCTCACCCGACCCGGCGGCCGGAAGCCGTGGGGCTCAGCCTTCCACGTCGCACAGGCAGGTGTTGAGAAAGCGCGTGGGGCCGCAGCCCTCCGGTGTCGAGTGGGCGTACACCGTCCCCGCCTCGACATCGGCCGAGTCCTTCGTCACGAACGACGCGACCGCGAGCTCGTCGAGCTCCAGCTTGATCTTCTCCATCCCCGTGCTCCTTCGGGTGGATGGTCCCGCGGCATCCCCGCGGACGAGGGCCGGACGGCGTCACCGCCCGGCTGGGCAGCCGCCGTCCGACGGCTGCCCGGCTGGAGAAACAGCGATCAGCCGGCGTTGCCGCGGCAGAGCGAGGTGGGGCACAGGTCCGGGTTCTGGCTGTTGCGGCAGCCCACCGGGAAGGTGATGGTGTAGCCGCAGCCCTCGATGGTCGAGTGCGCGATCACGGTGCCCTCGTTGTCGCCGGCGGCGCGCTGCATGGCGAAGCTCGTGACCTCGAGCTCGTCGAGCTCCAGCTTGATCTTTTCCATCGTCGTGCTCCTTCGAGGGGTACGTGGGCCTCCGCGGCAGATCCGCGGAAACATCCGGGAGCGGCCTACGCCGTCCCGGTGAACGCGAAACGGCCGTGCTTCCCCCCGCGGGAATGCACGGCCGCCGTATTTCCATCTCCCGCGGGACAACAGGTACAGGCGCACGTGTGGCCCATTCCGCTCAGCGGATCAACGCTCCAGGGCTGAATACGATCGTATTCCACGGCGTTGTTCCGGCGTAGCCGAGGGGATGCGGGAGCGGATTCCACCCGCGATATCTGCGATGCTGGACCCATCTACCTTAAACGGAATCGCTCTGCTTGGGAAGAGGGTGAATGAATTTTAATGTCCGATTGAGTTTGTACTACGGTGAGGAAGAGACTGTCTTTCATCAGGAAAAGCCGGTTTACTCATCAAATTCAACCTTCCTGTTGAACACACCGAAATTTGGTCGAAAGAGCACACAACGGAGCGAAGGGGGCGGGGAATCCATCCGCGGGTGGACCGCATGCGGCCGCCTGGGCGGGGGGATGCCGATAGTGTATGGAAATCGTACACCGTACAGAAACTCGACAACTCATCCGGATGACGGCGCGGTTCGGAGCATCCGGTGGGGCTGAGCAATGGGGGCGTACGGAAAATGGGCGGATCAAGAACGGGCGTCTGAACCCTTCACGGCGCCATAATCTGTTGCTGCATCGAGCGTTGGGACGATAGAGAGCTCGCGGCGCGGGGCTCGCAACGTGCGCGGTGTTTGATCCTTATCCCACCCGCACGCCCGAGCTCGCACGGTATGCTCCTGGACCTCGTGCACACCCCTAACCGCATCCACGGGATCTCCATGGCCGGTGGCGCACCGTCGGCAGTGCCGTCACCCTGGCCGGGAAGCGGCGAGGCGGCCGACACCCTGCGCGCCGCCGACTGGAGCGCCACGCCCCTGGGTCGCCCCGACGACTGGCCGGGCGAGCTGCGCGCCGCCACGGAGATGGCGCTGGGCTCGCGCTTTCCCATGGGCGTGCTGTGGGGCGCCGAGCTGGCGCTGGTGTACAACGACGGCTTCATCCCCGTGCTCGACGCGCGGCACCCCGCCGCCATGGGCCGCCCCGCCGCCGAGTGCCTGGCCGAGGCGTGGCCGGTGCTGGGCCCGCTGGCGCGGCAGGTGATGGAGACCGGCGAGGCCGTGTGGCTCGAAGACGCCGAGCTGCTGCTGCACCGCCACGGAAGCGTGGACCCGGCCTTCTTCACCTTCAGCTACAGCCCCATCCGCAGCGCCTGGGGGAGCGTGGCGGGGATCTTCGTGGCCGCGGTGGAGACCACCGCCCAGGTGGTGGACCGGCGCCGCGCCCGCACCGTGGCCGCCGTCCTTTCCGAGGCCGCCGGCGTGCACGACACCGGCGCCGCCCTGCGCGCCTGCGCGGCGGCCGCGCTGGGCGCCGACCTGGCGTGGGTGGCGGTGTACCACAGCGCGGAGAACGGCTTCGGGCGCGCCGCCTTCGCCGCCGCGGCCGGCGCGCCCGAGCCGCGCGCCACGGTCACGGCGAGCGCCCTGGCCGCCGTGCTGCGCACCGGCCGCGTGCTGGAGGTGCAGCCCGGGGCGGTGCTGGGCCGCGCCGCCGCCCGCGCGTGGAGCGGGCCGGTGCTGGCGTGCCGCGTGGCCGCGCAGGGCGAGGCGCCCACGGTGCTGGTGGCCGGCACCGCCGCCGGGCGCGTGGTGGACGCCGGTCACGCCGCGTTCCTGCAGCGCGTGGCCGACGGCGTGGGCACCGCGCTGCAGCGCGCCCACCGCTCCGAGCGCGCCGAGCGCGAGCGCATCGCCGTGCTAGAGCGGATGACCGACGGCTTCTTCGCGCTCGACTCGGGGTGGCGCCTGCAGCACGCGAACCCCGTGGCCGAGCGGGTGGCGAAGCGGGGCCGCGGCGAGCTGGACGGGCGCGTGCTGTGGGACGAGTTCCCCGAGCTGCAGGGCACCACCTTCGAGCACCGGCTGCGCGCCGCGCTGCGCGACCAGGAGCCGGCCCACTTCACCGCGCGCCTCCCCGGCGGCGGCGCCTGGCTCGAGATGCACGTGTACCCCGGCCCCGAGGGGCTCACCGTGTTCCACCGCGACGTGACCGACGCCGTGCGGCTGGAGAAGGGGCGCGCCGAGCTGCTCGAGCGCGAGCGGGTGGCGCGCGCCGCCGCGCAGAGCGCCGAGCGCCGCCTGCGCGAGCTGGTGGAGGGGATCGACGCCGTGGTGTGGGAGGCCGAGGCCGACCCCTTCCGCTTCACCTTCGTGAGCGACCACGCGCGGGCGCTGCTGGGCTACCCGGTGGAGCAGTGGCTGGACGACCCCGGCTTCTGGGAGAGCATCGTACACCCGGAAGACCGCGAGTGGATCGCGGGGCTGGGCCGCTTGGCCGAGGGCGACCACGTGTTCGAGTACCGCCTTCGCACGGCCGGCGGGAGCACCGTGTGGGTGCGCGACCTGGTGCGCGTGACGCACGGGCCCGCCGGCGGCGTGCAGCTGCGCGGGGTGATGGTGGACGTGACCGCCCGCCGCCGCAGCGAGGACGAGGTGCGCCGCCTGGCCGCCATCGTGGAAGGCACCGACCACGCGGTGATCTCCAAGACGCTCGACGGCACCATCCTGAGCTGGAACCCCGGCGCCGAGCGCACCTTCGGCTGGCGCGAGGGCGAGGTGCTGGGGCGGCCGTTTTTCGACTTTCTCCCCCCCGAGCTGCACGACCAGGAGCGCGAGCTGCTGGCGCGGGTGGCCGCGGGCGAGCCGGTGGCGCCCTTCGAGACCGAGCGCGTGGACCGCGCCGGGCGCCGCGTGGCGGTGTCGGTCACCGTGTCGCCGATCCGCGACGCGTCGGGCGCGGTGGTGTGCGTGGCCACCATCTCGCGCGACGTGACCGAGGAGCGGCGCCTGCAGGCGCAGCTGCGGCAGGCGCAGAAGATGGAGGCGGTGGGGCGGCTGGCCGGCGGCGTGGCGCACGACTTCAACAACCTGCTCACCGCCATCAAGGGCAACGCCGGCCTGCTGCTGGGCGACCTTCCCAGCGGCAGCCCCTGGCGCGAGGACGTGGAGGAGATCGAGCGCGCCGCCCAGCGCGCCAGCGACCTCACCCGCCAGCTCCTGGCCTTCAGCCGCCGCCAGGTGCTGCAGCCGCGCGTGGTGGACCTGAACGCCGTGATCGCCGAGACGCAGCGCATGCTGCGCCGGCTGATCGAGGAGGACGTGCACATCCGCGTGCGGCTGGGGCCGCAGGCGGTGCGGGTCAAGGCCGACCCCGGGCAGGTGGAGCAGGTGGTGCTGAACCTGGCCGTGAACGCGCGCGACGCCATGCAGGGCGGCGGCACGCTCACCATCTCCACCGGCCACGCGCGGGTGCCGCCCGAGCCGCGCCAGGGGTGGCCCTACTACGTGGCCGAGGGCGACTACGTGCGGCTGGACGTGGAAGACACCGGCAGCGGGATGGAGCCCGAGGTGATGCAGCACCTGTTCGAGCCCTTCTTCACCACCAAGGCGGCGGGGAAGGGGACGGGGCTGGGCCTTTCCACCGTCTACGGCATCGTCAAGCAGAGCGGCGGCTACGTGTGGGCCGAGAGCGTGCCCGGCAGCGGCAGCCGCTTCGTGGTGCTCCTCCCCCGCGCCGAGGAGGACGCACCCGCGCCCGCCGCCCCCGACCGCCCCGAGCCCGGCCAGGGCGCCGGCGCCACCGTGCTGCTGGTGGAAGACGAGGAGACGGTGCGCTCGCTCACCCGGCGGGTGCTGTGGCGCGGCGGCTACCGCGTGCTGGAGGCGGCCGACGGCGAGCAGGCGCTTGACCTGGCCCGCGGCCACGAGGGCCCCATCGATCTCCTGCTGACCGACGTGGTGATGCCGGGCGGCGGCGGGCGCAAGCTGGCCGCCGCCATGCGCGCCCTGCGCCCCGAGACGCCGGTGCTGTACATGAGCGGCTACCCGGGCGACGCGGTGGCCGAGCACGGACTGGAGCCCGGCGTGAACCTGCTCCAGAAGCCGTTCTCGCCCGTGGCGCTGCTCCACCGCGTGGCCGACGCGCTCCGTCCGGAAGGCGAAAAGCGGGAGGGCGACTGACGCACGCGTCATCACCCGCCCGCCCCCCGCGCCGCCGTACCTGGCGCCCCCGACTGCGTCACGTCGTACCGGCCCGCGCCCGGCGTCCGCGGTCCGAGCCGCGCAGCATCAGCGTGCGCTGTGGATCAGTTTTTTTGAAAATGGACACCACTGCCCAAAATCATCCCGACCGAAGCGTATCCCCGCTCCATGGGGATCCGTGTGGGTGGATGGCGGCGAATCTATGCGTCGACTCGCCGCTGCACGACACGCACGCCGCCTGCGCACCCCTTGGCGGCTCCGCTGTCGTCGTCTGGCGGCGCCTCCACGCTCCGCCGGACGTCGATCCGTCCAGCCTCCTTCCAGGGATCCACGCTGCTCGCACCAGGGTCCGTAGTGTGGACAGGTCCCCCTGATCAACGCAGTTGACGATGCCGGGGTGGGCGCGGGCATCCATCGAGCACCACGTGCCGACGAGGGCAGGCGTGAGCGCGGCAGCTGCTAACTGCGGGGATCAGGGGGCACTCTCCACGCCTGGAACGCATCTCGAAGCGACGAAGATGGTGGTGGTGTCCAGTTTCAAAAAAAATTGATCCACACCGCACGCTGAGACGTCGGCACCATGCGGCCGGGGGGATCGAGCGAGCGGATGGTTGGCGGGCGCGCGGTCCGGCGGAGGAGATCCGGGACCGGAGCAGGGCGACGGGATGGTTCGCCATGGATCTGCGAAATCCGCTGACTCCGCTGTAGACGCCGGGGACGACGGGCGGGAGAGGGGGCCACTGCCGGCGAGCGAAGGGCCCGAAACCGCGCAGCTCCGCGCCATCTCCGCTCGCCGCTTACGCCGCGCGGTCCACCAGCACCGGCTCGTCGGCGACCAGGCGCAGCAGGGCGTGCGCGGCCTCGGGGTCGAAGTGCGAGCCCAGGCCTCGCACCACCTCGTCCACGGCCACGCGCGGGTGGAAGGCGGGGCGGTAAGGCCGGTCGTGGGTGAGCGCGTCGTAGAAGTCGGCCACGGCCACGATGCGCGCCTCGCGGGGGATCTCCTCGCGAGCCAGGCCCCGGGGGTAGCCGGTGCCGTCCCAGCGCTCGTGGTGCGCGGCGGCGATGCGCTCGGCCATGGCCATCAGCTCGCTGTGGCCGCCGGCCAGGATGCGCGCGCCGATCGCGGCGTGCTCGTTCATCCGCACCCGCTCGTCGGGCGTGAGGGGGCCGGGCTTGCGCAGGATGGAGTCGGGGATGCCGATCTTGCCCACGTCGTGCAGGGCGGCCGCGCGGCGCAGCATGGCGGCGAAACCCGCGTCCAGCCCCATCGTGTGCGCGATGCCGGCGGCCAGGTCGCCCACGCGGCGCACGTGCTCGCCCGTCTCGTCGTCGCGCAGCTCGGCGGCCTGGGCCAGGCGCTCCAGCATCTCGGCCTGCGCCAGCTCCAGCTCGCGCGTGCGCTCGGCCACCTTGCGCTCGAGCCGGCGGTTCTCGTCGCGCACGTGGCGGTGCAGGAAGCGCATCTCCAGCAGGTTGCGAATGCGCAGCACCGCCTCGCCGGCGTCGTAGGGCTTGGCCAGGAAGTCCTTCGCGCCGTTGGCCAGCGCGCGCTGCCGCGCCTCGCTGGTCAGGTCGCCGCTCACCATCAGCACGGGGAGCCACCCCTCGGCGTCGAGCGCGGGGCGCAGCTGCTCCAGCACCGCCATCCCGCCCAGCCCGGGCATGTGCAGGTCGAGCACCACCAGGTCGGGGCGGGTGGCGCGGAAGAGCGGCAGCACCTCGGCCGGGTCGGTGGTGGTGGTCACGTCGGTGTAGCCGGCGCGCTCCAGCACGCGGCGCAGCAGGCGCAGGTTCGCCTCTTCGTCGTCGGCGGCCAGGATGCGCGCGCCGTGGAGCAGGGTGTCGTCCATCTCGGCTCTCAGCCCGTGGGGTGGGTGCGTCCGTGGTCGGGCAGGGCCGCGCATGCTTGCGCGCGGAGCGTATCGTCACTAACTAGCCGGACCGTTCCGGCTTCATTCCGCTGGAACACCAGCTTCCGCAACACCGAGGCCCGATGCCCCGTTCCGTCCTGCTGATCGACGACGAGCCATCCGTGGTTCGCGTCCTGGCGCGCTTCTTCGAGCGCCAGGACTGGGAAGTGTACCAGGCCCTGTCGGGGGAGGACGGGGTGCGCACCTTCGACGCCCAGCGTCCCGACCTGGTGGTGCTCGACGTGAACCTCCCCGGCCTGTCGGGGCTGCAGACGCTGGAGATCCTGATCTCGCGCGGGGCCACGGTGATGATGCTCACCGGCCACGCCGAGGTGGACACGGCGGTGGAGGCCATGCAGCTGGGCGCCGAGAGCTTCCTCACCAAGCCGGTCGACTTCGCGCACCTGCAGCAGGCCGCCGACCGCGCGGTGGAGAAGGTGGAGCTGCGCCGCGCCAACGAGACGCTGGCCGAGCGCATGGAGGAGCGCAGCCGCACCGCGGTGCTGGGCACCAGCCCGCGCATGCACGAGCTGGCGCGGCAGGTGGAGCTGGTGGCGCAGTCGGCCCACACCTCCGTCCTCCTCCTGGGCGACAGCGGCACGGGGAAGAGCTTCGTGGCGCAGATGCTCCACGCGCGCAGCCCGCGCGCCCGCGGCCCCTTCGTGGAGATCAACTGCGCCGGCCTCAGCGCCACCTTCCTCGACAGCGAGCTGTTCGGCCACGAGAAGGGCGCCTTCACCGACGCCAAGGAGATGAAGCGCGGGATGTTCGAGGTGGCCGGCCACGGCACGCTGTTCCTGGACGAGATCGGCGACCTGGCGCCCGAGCTGCAGCCCAAGCTGCTCAAGGTGCTGGAGACCCGCACCTTCCGCCGCCTGGGCGGCACCCGCGAGATCGAGGTGGACGTGCGCCTGGTGGCCGCCACCAACCGCGACCTGCAGGGCGACGTGAAGGCGGGCCGCTTCCGCGAGGACCTGTTCTACCGCCTCTCCGTCTTCCCGCTCACCATCCCGCCCTTGCGCGAGCGCTCGCGCGACGACGTGCTGGAGCTGATCCACGCCTCCCTGCGCGACCTGCACCGGCGCCACCCGCAGAGCCCGTCGGAGATGGGGCCCAAGGCGCTCGACCTGCTGGTGGGCTACGCCTGGCCGGGCAACGTGCGCGAGCTGCGCAACGCGCTGGAGCGGGCGCTGGTGCTGGCGCGCGGCGCCGACCGCATCGGCCCCGAGCACCTTCCCGAGAACCTGCGCGCGCCGGGTGCTCCGCGGGCGCAGCGGCAGGACTGGGAGGTGCTCACGCTGGACGAGGTGGCGCGGCGCCACATCGAGCGCACCCTGCACCTGACCGGCGGCAACCGCACGCTGGCGGCCGAGAAGCTGGGGATCTCGCGCGCGACGCTGCATGCCAAGATCAAGGAGTACGGTCTTCAGGACGTGGGTCGGGACGGGTGAGCCCGATCACCGCGTCCACCGCCGCCGGGCAGAAGCGCGTGCCCGCGCCGCTCACCAGCGTCTGTTCCAGGTAGTCGCGGGTCACGGGCCCGCGGTAGCTGCGCGGGCTCAGCATGGCGTCGTAGGCGTCGGCCACGCGCAGGATCCCGGCGAGGCGGTACTCGGGGGTGCCGGGCGCCAGGTGATCGGACAGGTCGGCGTGGTCGGTGCCCTGGTGCAGGATCACCGGCGCCGCGCGCTTCAGCGCCGGCACCCCGCCCACGATCCCCGCGCCGATCGCGGCGTGCCCGCGGATCTGCTCCAGCTCGCTGGGGGAGAGCGGCGAGGTCTTGTGCAGCAGCTCCAGCGGCACGCTGGCCTTGCCGATCTCGTGCAGCACCGCGGCGGTGTCCAGCAGCTCGCACTGGTCGGCGGGGAGCTCCATGGCCTCGGCCACCTGCGCGCACAGCTCGGCCACGCGGGTGGCGTGGCCGTGCATGTACGGGTCGCGCGCGGCCACGGTGGCGGCCAGGGCGTTCACCGTCTCGCGCTGCATCTGCCGCATCGACTGCTGCATCCGGTGCAGCTCGCGCCACATCTCCCCCCGCAGGGCGCGCAGGTCGTGGTCCACGCGCAGGATCGCCTCGTCGATCTTGCGCGTGGTGTCGGCGCGGTGGAAGGGGCGGGGGAGGGCGGTGAGCTCGGGGAGGCGGCCGCGGGCGGGGATGGTGTCGCCCACGGCGAAGGGGGCGCCGTCCTCCACCACGGCCAGGTGGCGGCCCACGCGGTTCAGCTCGCGGAAGCGCAGCACGTAGTCGATGTCCTCGAGCGAGCGGCGCGAGCCCAGGTCGCTGATCACCACGTCGGGCACCAACCCCTCCTCCAGCGTGCGCAGCGCCTCGGCGCCGTCGGCCACGGTGAGCGCCAGGTGCTGCCCCGCGCGGATGATCGGCTGCAGCTCGGCGATCACCTCGTTGCGATCGCTCACGATCATGATCCGTCCGCTCAGCATGGCCGTGGGCCTCGGGTAGATGGGGTGATGGATGAACGTCGAACGGCTCCGGGATCCGTCCGCGTCTGCCCTGCGGACACTGTCCCTTTAGCCAGATGCAAGCCAAGCCGTGAAAATATGTAAGTGTTTATGGCACAATGGTTTAGCCGATACGACGGATTTGCCCGGATGTAGCGAACCCGCCCGGCGGGACGGCGGGCAGGCTCGTAAGTGCATGAGGTTGCGGCAGATACGCGGACCGTCGCGATTCCGGACGGTGTCAGGTGCGGAGGGTGGTGGAAAACGCGACGGGGCGCTCCGGAATTCGGAGCGCCCCGTCGGGATGATGACGATCGAGGCCGGGGTTTCGACTCGGCCAGCGGTGTGGGCGCCGCGGCCTCCTGCGGGGCCCTCTTCCTGGCGCCCGACGGCGCCTGTCCCTCCCCAAAACAGCTTGGGGGAGGGACGGTCTGCGTGGCCTGCCGAGGGTCGGGCGGCGGCGATTTCCTCGCGCCGGGCTTCGTGACTCCGCGCGGATGTCCGCCAGCAGTCCGCGCAGGCGGACTTCCCGATTTCCAGCCGCCGGTTTCAACCGGCAGATGATATCGGCGGATGATATCGGCGGCCGCGTCCACACTCCGCATCCCGCTGTGATGCCCGCGCGGGAGTCCGCGAAGCGGACTTTGGGCCGTTGTTGCCGCGGATTCATCCGCCCGTCCCAGCGATACCTTACCCTGGCGGCAACTCTGATCGTCCAACCCGCTCCGCCTTGGCGGCTCCGCCCATCACCCCCGCGGCAGCGCCCTCGCGGCCTTGAACACGAAGCGCTCCGGCGGCATGGGGAAGTAGTCGAGGTAGCGCTCCTTCTCCTGCTCCTGCGCGATCCACTCGTCGAAGGTGGAGGGGATCAGTCCGCCGCTGTCGAGCTGCTTGGTGGCGGCCATGATGGCGCGGAAGTTGGCGTACTCGTTCTGCGGGTGGCCGGCGTGGCCCTTCACCCAACGCCACTGGAGCTGGTGGCGCGAGGCGACGGGGAGCAGTGCCTTCCACAGCTCCAGGTTCTCCACCGGCCCGGTCTTGCGCTGCCAGCCGCGCGCGGCCCAGCCGTGCACCCACTCGCTCATCGCGTCCACCAGGTAGCGGCTGTCGGTGGTGAACACCACGCGCGACGGGCCCTTGAGGGCCGCCAGCGGCACCAGCGCGCTGCGAATGGCCATGCGGTTGTTGGTGGTGTCGGGCTCCGACACCCAGAAGTCGCGGCGGATCCACCCCTTGTCGGGGTGCCAGAACTCCACCAGCCCGGCCGCGCCGCCGGGGCGTGCCCTGTTCTTGAACTGGTTCCCCAGGCAACTCTCGTCGGCGTAGACGAACACGAGCGGAAGGTCGGACATGTACGATCGATGCGAAGTGCGAGAGGTGCGGAGGCAAGCCACGAACGGGTTGCGGACGAACGGGTGCGCGAGTGAACGCCGGTGCGGGTGGGCTTCGGTGCGGTTGAAGTCCGCGCAGGCGCCGCGCAGGCGGACTGCGTGCCTTCGTAGCGGCGAGCTCACTCGCAAATTCGCCACACCAGGGCCGCCGATCTGCACGACCCTGCATTCCAGATCCGCGCGAGACACCTGCTGACCGTACAGGGGCTGGTTCCGCACCTTGGCCGGCGCGCCAATCTAACCCTCGCTCCGCACCCCGCCACCGCCCAGCGGCCGCCATCCGCTCGTCTCCCCGCCGCCCCCCGTTGACAGCCATCGCCGCCGCCGTATTTTCACGCGGCCCGCAAACCTGCGGCGTCCAACGACTTGTACAGGGTTGCGCGAGGAGACCGCGGTGGCCGAGGCGGCGGTTCTGATGCTGGAAGACGGGCGGACCTTTCGCGGCGAGCAGTACGGCGCCGCCGGCACCGCGTTCGGCGAGGTGGTGTTCAACACCTCCATGACCGGGTACCAGGAGGTGCTCACCGACCCGTCGTACACCGGCCAGCTGGTCACCATGACCTATCCGCTGATCGGCAACTACGGCGCGAACCCCGAGGACCAGGAGTCGTCGGGGCCGCAGGCGGCGGGCTTCATCATCCACGAGGCGCCGCCGCTGTTCAGCAACTGGCGGGCGCAGGAGTCGCTGGGCAGCTACCTGGAGCGCAGCGGCGTGGTGGGGATCAGCGGCGTGGACACCCGCGCGCTCACCCGCCACATCCGCTCGGCCGGCGCCATGCGCGGCGCCATCGCCCCCGCGTCGGGCGACGCGGACGCGCTGCTGGCGCAGATCCGCACGCAGCCCGAGATGTGCGGGCTCGACCTGGCCGACGAGGTGTCCACGCACGAGCGCTACGTGGTTCCCGCCGCCGGCGACACGCGCTACCGCGTGATGGCCTACGACTTCGGCGTGAAGAGCCACTCGCTGCAGCTCCTGGCCGCGCGCGGCTGCGAGGTCACGGTGATCCCGTCCAGCACCCCCGTGAGCGAGATCCTGGCGCGGCGCCCCGACGGGCTGTTCATCTCCAACGGCCCCGGCGACCCCGAGGCGGTGCCGCACGCGCTGGAGACCATCCGCGAGCTGGCCGGGCGCGACACGCCGGTGTTCGGCATCTGCCTGGGCCACCAGCTGATCGGCCGTGCGTTCGGCGCCGAGACCTACAAGCTGCTCTACGGCCACCGCGGCGGGAACCACCCCGTGCGCCGGCTGAGCGACGGGCTGGTGGAGATCACCGCGCAGAACCACGGCTTCGCCGTGCGCGGCAGCGAGGAGGGCATCCCCGGCGCGCCCGACCTCCAGGTCACCCACGTGAACCTGAACGACGGCACCGTGGAGGGGCTCGAGCACACCCGTCACGCCGTCTTCTCGGTGCAGTACCACCCCGAGAGCGCGCCGGGCCCCCACGACTCTCGCTATCTCTTTGACCGGTTTGTGGATGAGATGTCGCGACGGGGTTTGCGGAGGGCAGACGCCACGCTTGACGGAACAGACGGCTCCGCTTATCCTTCGGCCGTATAACTCACCGTCTGCCACTTCGTTACACGCTCCCGCCCCCTGAACGCGCCCGCCGGCTCACCTGGCCCGCACTGGTCTCACGCAGCCCGGATCCGACGTGACACGCTCTTCCACGGTTGGCGCCAAGTGGCTGGTGCATTCCTTCCGGGCCACGCCGTCGCGCCCCGCGCGCGGGCACCGGCCGGACAGCAAGACCGCGCGTAACCGCGCACCCCGACCCGGGGCCACCCCCCAGGCTTCCAGAACCCCCCAGGAGGAGCTTCATGACCAAGGCGGATCTTGTCCAACGCGTTGCCGATACCATCGGCCCGGGCGTGACCAAGCGTGATTGCGCGGTGGTGGTCGATTCGTTCCTGAACGCCATCAAGGACGCGATGGGCGAGCACCAGAACATCGAGATCCGGGGCTTCGGCACCTTCAAGGTGCGCGAGCGCAAGAGCCGCCTGGCGCGCAACCCGCGCACCGGCGACCCGGTGGAGGTGCCGCCGCGCGCCGTGCCGGTGTTCAAGCCGTCCAAGGAGCTCCGCGCGCTGGTGGAGGAGCGGCCGCTCGCGGGGTACTGAGCCGGCGTGCCAACCCGGCGCAGCAGGTCAGCGGCGCCTGCCCCCTGCCCAGGGGCGGGCGCCGTTTTTGCGTCACCTGCATCTCCCCGTTTCGGCACCCCCTGGGAGACGCCCCGATGCCCCGCAACGACGACCGCGACCCGTACCGCCCCTCGCGCCCCGGCCCGTACGAATCCTCGTACGAGGTGATGCGCGGATACGACGCGCCGCCTCCCGGACGCCCGCGCACGCCCGACCGCGGCCCCGTGCTGGTGGCCGGCCCGCGCGACCAGCCGCGGCTGGCGTGACGTAGACGAGCGGACACGCGGGGATCCCTCCGCGTCTTCCCTGCGAAACCTTCCGGCTCGACTGGGGCCGGCCTTCGGCAACGGGGCTTCGTGCCCGCAGCGGTCAACTCTCTGGCGAACGCTTCGGCGTTACGCCGCGACCGGCCGGTGGTCGGCCCTCTCCCTTTCATCCCCGTCACTCCCGTCGATCCACCAAGCTCTCGTGCAGGCGTGGCACACCGTCTGCCCCCTCGCCCCGCACGTGGGCCAACGCGGACCGGTAGCCGGAGAACGAGATGCTGCTGCAGGAAGTGCTGACGGAGATCCCCGCCGAAGAGGTGATCGAGCGCGCGCGCGAGTTCTTCACGCTGCGCTTCACGCCCTACGCGGGCTTCGCCGAAGAGGCGGGCGACAGCTGGATCAAGATCACCACCGAGGCGGGCGACCTGACCATCGGGGTGGGGAAGCAGGGCGAGCGCAACCTGGTACGCGGCTCCACCAGCCGCCTCCACCACGAGCTGTCGCAATTCCTGTCCACCCTCGCCCCGCCCGAGGAGGTGCGCCAGAGCGTCCCCGGACCCGGCGCCAGCGGCGCGGGCTGAGGGAGTACGAAGCACGGAGCATGCGTTCAACCGACGGCGATGGGCCAGCTTCCTTGAGGGAAGCGGGCCCATCGTCGTTGCGTTGATGAAGTGGTACCAGTCTGCGTGCTCATCTAATACCATTATGCGACGCATTGTGGATTTGTTGGTCCTCCAATATCTTTACCGAGCGCTACGGACGTCCGCAGCGGCCGGGACATCCAAGGGGGCGGGCTGGGCCATGCCCCGCTCTCTCCGTGCTCTAACGTAAGAGGCCGGCGCATCCGGTACATACGGTCTGTCGCTCCACCCTTCCTGGCTGTGCACCGAAACCCATCATCCGTGCGAGGGCACATGAAGAGGACGCTGCTGTGGATGTTCGCGCCGGCGCTGGTGGGCGCGGCGCTGCTGGGGGCCTGCTCCGATGGAACGGGCCCCGCCCGCGTGGCGAAGGACCAGGATCCGCTCGTGGAGCGGCTGGTGGAGATGGGCTTCCCGCGCGACCAGATCGCCGACGCCGGCAGCTACTTCGTGGTGGAGGGCGACATCCGCTTCGACAAGAAGGCGCTCGCCGCGGCGCCGCGCACCGGGCCCCGCGGCGGACCCGCGCGGCAGCGAGTGGTCAGCACGATCTCGGGGACCCGCAGGATCATTCGCGTGAACCTGTCGGCGGTGCAGGCCGAGAACGTGTCGTGGGCCAACGCCACGCGCGCGGCCCTGACCAACTGGAGCAGCGTCAACGGCGCCGACATCACCCTGGTGGAAGGCTCGCCCGCCGACATGACCATCTCGTTCGACGACGACTCCAACTTCCAATCCTCGTGCACGGTCGCCGAGGGGAGCTTTCCCATCGCGGGCGCTCCCGGCACCATCATCCGCATCAACCGGCTGTACGCCGCGTCGTATTCGGCGGGCCAGCAGACCTGGATCATGACCCATGAGCTGGGTCACAACCTGGGGCTGGCGCACACGAATTCGAGCAATGGAACGCTGATCGCGGGTACGCCCTCCTCCGACGCGGGGTCGGTGATGAACAGCGGCGCGGCCTTTCCCGGCTGCCCGCCGGCTGCCCCCACGTGGTCGGCGTTCAGCAGTGGCGACCAGCTCGCCGCCCGGACGCTCTACCCGCTTCCCGTGCCCTCGCTCACGGTCAGCTACGTGTCGGGCCAGCCGGTGCTCACGTGGCCGTCGATCGCGGGCGCGACCTACGTGGTCGAGCGCGTCTACATCTCGTACGGGCAGGACGAGTTCGGCTCCTTCACCGGATATGGCCACGCGGGGAGGATCACGAGCGTGACCTCTCCCTGGACCGACACGTCGTGGAGCTACACGGGCAATTACACCTGCCACTGGGACCAGGGATCGGGCTGGTGGCTCGAAACGGCATACGGGTACAACCTCGAGGCCCATTTCCCCAACGGGGTGACGACCACGAACCAGCCCGCCGCGGTGGGCGTCTGCTGAGCGGGGTTGATCGGTAGAATCACCGAACGGCAATGGGCCGGCTCCCGCGCTGGGAGCCGGCCCATTGATTTCGTCGATCGTCCCACGGTCGCCTTCCCGCACGGCGTCCAGGGGAGCTGATCAGCTCGCCGCAGCCTCGGCGGCCAGGGCGTCGATCTCGGCCTGCACGCGGGCGATCATCTCGAACTTGCGGGGGCGGTGCATGAACGAGCTCTTGAAGCCCATCAGGGAGATGTCCACCAGCTCATCCCAGGTGAAGCCCAGGTACTGGTGCGCGCGCCAGTACTCCTCGGTGACGGTGGTGGCGCTCATCAGCCGGTTGTCGGTGTTGAGCGATAGCACCAGCCCGTAGTCGTAGTACTGCCGCAGCGGGTGGCTCTCGAAGCTGTCCACCGCGCGCGTCTGCACGTTGCTGGTCAGGCAGATCTCGATGGGGATGCGGAAGTCGTTCACGAAGCGCATCAGGTCGGGATCCTCGAACAGCCGGGTGCCGTGGCCGATGCGGTTGGCGCGGCAGT